>OGEG01000664.1_pt1 | contig 33203 bp, 24 predicted proteins | sample 1570621 | NCBI WGS metagenome assembly OGEG01 (sample SAMEA2582130, study PRJEB24529) | metagenome | biome: Human gut stool | place: China | collected 2011 | reverse complement strand
CAGAGTTTTAATCTCTTGTTTATTAAGATGTTTAAGAGAAAGATATTCTCTGTGTCCTCTGTGTCCTCCGTGGTGAATTAAACTCAAAAACAAATGAATAAAGAATCATCTGTTCTTTTGTTCTTATGTCTAAAAAAAACTCCGTGTCCTCAGTGTTACTCTGTGGTGAATCCAACTTAAAAAACAAATTTGTATGAACCTACCTGTCACCCAAAAGCATTTTCTCTCTTTCAGCCGGAAATTATTTCTTTCGGTCATCTCCCTGTTTCTGGTCTTCGCGGCTTGCTTCATGGCCTATCAGTATCAGCGGGAGAAAGAGTATAAAGTAGAGTTACTGAACATACAATTGCAGGACTGCAACAACCTGCTGTACGAAAAGCTATACGACCACCCTCAGGATATGACTCCAATAATCACCGATTACCTGCGTCATAACGTACTGAAAGACTTACGCATCACCGTAGTCAATCTTGAAGGAAAAGTTCTTTTCGATAGCCAGGAGCAGAACACGGGACAGTTAGGCAACCACATCGGACGCGAAGAGATACAGAAAGCCCTGCATAACGGCATCGGTTTCGATGTTCGCCGCACCTCCGAAACCACCGGAGTCCCCTATTTCTACTCCGCTACCTTATATAAAGATTATATCATCCGCTCGGCTCTGCCCTACAGCGTCAGCCTGATCAATAACCTGAAGGCAGACCCACACTACATCTGGTTCACCGCTATCGTCACTCTGTTGCTAATGGTCATCTTCTATAAGTTCACCAACAAACTGGGTACTTCCATCAATCAACTCCGGGAGTTCGCCATGCGCGCCGACCGTAACGAGCCTATCGAAATGGCGATGCAGTCCGCCTTCCCCCACAACGAACTGGGAGAGATCTCGCAACATATCATCCAGATATACAAACGCCTCCACGAAACGAAGGAAGCACTCTACATAGAAAGAGAGAAGCTGATCACACACCTCCAGATTTCGCACGAGGGACTGGGGGTATTCAGCAAAGACAAGAAAGAGATTCTGGTAAACAACCTGTTTACACAATACAGCAACCTGATATCGGACTCAAACCTTGAAACGGCAGAAGAGGTATTCAACATCAGCGAACTGAAAGAGATAACGGACTTCATCAACAAAGCTCCCAAACGCCCCGTCGGCAAAGAAGAGAAACGGATGTCCATCACGATCAACAAGAACGGAAAGACCTTCATTGTGGAGTGCATCATCTTCCAGGATATGAGTTTTGAAATCAGTATCAACGATGTCACTCAGGAAGAGGAACAAATCCGTCTGAAACGGCAACTGACACAAAACATTGCCCACGAGCTGAAGACCCCGGTCAGCAGCATTCAAGGTTATCTGGAAACCATCGTCAACAACGAAAATATCCCAAGGGAAAAGATCAACGTCTTCCTTGAACGCTGCTATGCACAAAGCAACCGCCTGAGCCGGTTGCTGCGCGACATCTCCGTGCTGACCCGCATGGACGAAGCCGCCAACATGATCGACATGGAAAAGGTGGACATCAGCGTACTGGTGACCAACATCGTGAACGAAGTGTCATTGGAGCTGGAAGAGAAGCATATCACAGTTGTCAACTCACTGAAAAAGGAGATTCAGATGCGGGGCAACTACTCATTGCTCTACTCCATCTTCCGCAACCTGATGGACAATGCCATCGCTTATGCCGGAAACAATATCCACATCCACATCAATTGTTTCCGCGAAGACGAGAACTTCTACTACTTCAGCTTTGCCGACACAGGTATAGGCGTATCGCCCGAACATCTGAACCGTCTTTTCGAACGCTTCTACCGGGTGGACAAAGGACGCTCACGCAAGTTGGGAGGTACAGGGCTTGGCCTGGCCATTGTCAAGAATGCGGTCATCATCCACGGTGGAAGCATTTCGGCCAAAAACAGCCAAGGCGGCGGACTGGAGTTTGTATTTACTTTGGCTAAAGAAAAGTAAATCCTGTCACCACACTCTGTCTTTAAACCATTTAGTGTCCAGATTCTCCAATCCGGAGTTTCCGGACAAGTTGTCTATAGCTACCTGCACAGCCTCTTTTTCGGTGGAATGGCGTCCGGACAGAGAATCACTGCTTATCCAGAAAGCCTTGAGGAAGCGGAGCCGTTCAGTCACCTCCTTCTTCCGGGCTTTTCCCGTAAACGGGGCAAGCGGATAGGCACGCACCCAATCTTTGTTCCGGTTATCCATCACCAAGCCTTCCAATTGCTCTACCGTATACTTCCCGACAAGCGCATCGGTGTATTTCCGAAGTCTGCTATATACCCCGGTCGAATCCGTAATGGCCTTGGATGCCGCAAAAACCTTTTCGTAACGTTCGCGCCCCAGCGTATTGTATACCGACCAGAACCATGCCGTATCCAGCACACCCATAGAAATCTCCAAGGCCGAAAGGGTGGTGTAAGGCGTAAATCTCGACTCTTCCATATCCCGATGATACTCCCTGGTATAAGCATAGAAGAAGTCGGCCGCAGCGGTCAGCCCTTCCCAACCGATAGCCTCTTCCGTCATCCTGAGCCAACGGGGGGAATATACAGCCATCTCGACCATGCGCTTCGGAGTAATGCCGGCACGTTCGGCAAGCATCTTCAACCATTCCGGCGTGTCCGTAGGCAGAGGGGCACAATGAAGCATCAGGTTGCAGAACATGCCGATACGGCTTTCGCTGGTATCATAGTACCACTTGTCCAGTCGTATGAACTTCTCCTTCCCCATCAGGCTCAGCAGGCGGATCATCACTTCGGCACCGAACACCCCGTCCAGTTTCTGGGCCAGCGAAGTAACATCGGTACGGGCTTTCCCCCGTTCCAGTTCGATGTCCAGAATGCGTACGGTCACCTTTTCCAGCACTTTCTTAAATCCACTGAAATCATAATCCCGGCAGTCGGTATATATCCGTCCGTCCTTTCCCTTTTTCTGATAAAAAAAGCCCGCAGCCTCCTCTATCAGCGTAGGCGAAAGCGGGCGATCCATCAGTTCGGTGATCAAGGCATCTTCGGACAAAAGTCCCATCTGGTAGGCCCTGCCGAAATCGACGGCACGAATGGGAAACTCAACCGGATAAGGCTCTACCTTATAAGAAAGGAAATTACACAAGCGGTACAACTCGTAGCGGATCTTGAAATCGGTTATAAACTCATTATCCGTCAGCAAACGTTTCGGATGTTTCAGCCAGCAATCTATCCAATAGCAATGAACCAGTACGACACGATAATCGTGGGAGGAACCATACCATTCGCGGACGCTGTACAGAAAGGTGATATTCCTGGGAGTAAGCATCGGAAGCAAATGAAGCAGGACGTAGTGTGAATACTTCAGATACACCTCCTGGTCGCGGTAATCCCACTCCAATGCCCAGAGAATCTCACTCAGTGCATAGGGATGTTCAAGGCGCTCCAATGCCTGTTCGTATGGCGCCAGAGGGATTTCTCCGTATAATTTATCAAGTAACGTACCGAAACCTTTGCGCCAGACACAAGTCCTCGAATGTGACGCCATAAGGCACATTTCCAACAGAAGTGAGTAATCACGCACTTCTTCTTCATAAAACCGTATCCATACATCGGCAAACGGATAGCACCCTATCGCTGTTGGTGAATCCGAATCATGCTTCGCACTTTCAAACTGTTCTTTGAACAAATGCACCTCCCCCCAGGGATCGCTATAGGTCAATTCACCATGAATTACGATCTGATATTGCAGTTTGTCAAAAAGATCAAATACTTCTCCTGACTGTATTCCTTTAAAGATTGCCTCTGTAGTTGGTTGTCCTTTTTTATTCTTCATGTCTGACTTGTTTGTTGTGTGTATAACGTTTTCATCACTGAGTACAAATATAGAATAAAAATACTATCTTTGTCCCATATCAAAACAAAAGATTATGATAAGCAATGTAAAATACCTTTCATTTATACTGTTATTGGTGCTTACTGCCTGTAAAAGCGGCCCCGCGGCCAGCCAGGAGCAGAACGGAAAGCAAGATACGGTTAAAGTTTTCAATTTACCCGACATACCCGTAGTGCTGAACACGGTGTCGCAACGGGCAGATTATATGGTAAAGCACTATTGGGATCGCTTTGACTTTACAGACACCACCTACGTCAGTCAGATCGACGTTGCCGAACAGGCTTGGGTGGATTATTGCGATTTGTTGGAACATGTGCCCTTGTCCGACGCGCAAACTGCCATAAAAGAGACGATCGGCCGGGCCGGGAAAAACAAAAAGATGCTGGACTTCTTTGCGGAACTGGCCGATAAATATCTCTACGACCCTAACTCGCCTATGCGTAACGAGGAGCTTTACATCCCCGTGCTGGAAGCTCTGACAGCCTCCCCCATGCTGAATGAAACGGAAAAGATACGTCCGCAGGCGCGGCTGGAACTGGCACAAAAGAACCGGTTGGGCACAAAAGCCCTCAACTTCACATATACACTGGATTCGGGTGCAAAGGGTACGCTTTATCAGTTCCCGGCGGAATACACGTTACTGTTTATCAACAATCCCGGCTGCCACGCCTGCTCTGAGATGATAGAAGGGCTAAAGAGTTCTCCGGTCATCAACGGATTCATAGCCGACAAGAAGCTGAAGGTGCTGTCTCTCTATCCGGATGAAGAACTGGATGAATGGAAAAAGCACCGGAGCGATTTCGCGAAAGAATGGACCAACGGATACGATAAGGAGCTGGTCATCAAAAACAAAAACCTGTATGACCTGAGGGCTATTCCCACCCTCTACTTACTGGATAAGAACAAAACCGTATTGTTGAAAGACGCCACCCTGCAAAAGGTAGAGCAATATCTGGCAGAGCACGGTTAAGAAAAACATACCGGAACGGAGCATTTGCCCCAAAGATGCGAAGAAGGTCGGATTATCATTTTGACAGAATGATAATCCGGCCTCTCTATTTTCCATTCTTTCGGCCCGACGCACGATACGCCTCTCAAAAACGTCTCCAATTCGATTTACCGGTTATCTCTTTGCCCGTAATTTTCCACTTTTGTTTACCGAAAGAAAGAGACCGGAAAGTGTTCCGTCCATAAAGCAGGTTTTAACCTTGAAACCATCTCTTTCCGACACTTCCGGAACGATCATATCGGGTGAGCAACCGGAGCAAAATCCGGAGCTATAAGCCCCGGTTTTCATAACAATATATGTAATGGAGCATAACATATAGAGATATTTGAAAAAGAAGTAAGCATTTTCGGAAAATGCTTACTTCTTTCGGGGTAAATGTAACCGTCTTTTGGAGTGAATGCATACTGCTTTTCCGCAAAACCCCGGCTCTAATCCACCCAAAGCCCGGCTTTCGGAACAGAAAAGGCTGGCTTTCCCCTTGTTTTCCCTCCGGTTCATCCGTTTTAAAGAAAGAGTGTGTCAGTCAAAAGGCTGATTAACCATCATTCTGCCATCATAACCCTCCGGAATCAAGATAAATGGCATCGCCTATCCAAGTCATTCCGATGTGCCGTCTGACACTATCCGGACGACCTGTCCGATGTTGCTCCGTCCGTTCCGCAATGCATAACGAATAATCACAAATTATTATGCTATTTCTAATATTCTTTTTATCTTTGCAGTGCATTGGTTTGTATTCTCCGTGTACCGGGGATGCAATTAAAAGGGAATCAGGTGCAAATCCTGAACAGTCCCGCTGCTGTAAGTTTCACATCAGATTGTTGTAAGCAACCACCACTTGCCACTGGGAAACGTTTTCCTGGGAAGGCGCTTATCAACAGAAACGAGTCAGAAGACCTGCCTGTGCATCTATTTCATTGCTTTCGAGGAAAAAGCGTTGAGTCTAATGAGCCGGAATTATTCCATCCGTCATTTCATTCATCACTCTGATTCAGAGAAAGTAAGTTATGATAATAAACTCTGCCAAGTTTATTTAGTATGTCCGGCCGAAGTGACTTCGTCCGGACATTTTAACAGTAAAAAAACGAAGATGAATATATTTAGATTGCCTAAGCTACTACACGCCTGTGTTGCTTTCTGTTGCTGCCAGGGGCTTACCGTTTCACTTTTCGCCCAACAGCAGAAAGTAGATACCGCCCGTATTTATTCAATCCCCGAAGTAACCGTTGCCGAAGCTTACCACACCCGCGAAGTAAGAGCGATGGCTCCCACCCAAGTGTTCTCTAAAGAAGAACTCAAAAGCCTCAACGTATTGCAAGTATCGGATGCCGTGAAGCACTTTGCCGGAGTTACGGTGAAAGACTACGGCGGCATTGGCGGACTGAAAACCGTTTCATTGCGAAGCCTCGGAGCCGAGCATACCGCCGTGGGATATGACGGAATAACAATCAGTGACTGCCAGACGGGACAGATCGACATCGGACGCTTCTCACTGGACAATGTAGACCGTCTCTCGCTCAGCAACGGACAGAGTGATAATATCTTTCAGCCCGCAAGGTTTTTCGCTTCCGCCGGGATACTGAACATACAGACGCTGACACCGCAATTCAAAGACAACCGGCGTACCAACCTGAGCGCCTCGTTCAAAACGGGTTCGTGGGGACTGGTCAATCCGTCTCTCCTGATCGAACAGAAACTGAACCGGAAATGGGTACTCTCCGCCAACGGCGAGTGGATGTCGGCTGACGGGCACTACCCTTTCACATTGCATTATGGCGAAAACAATGACCTGAGCTCGCGCGAGAAACGGAAAAACACGGAAGTGAAAAACCTCCGTGCCGAAGCGGGATTGTTCGGCAACTTTTCGGATACGGAACAATGGCGGCTGAAAGCCTACTATTATCAGTCGTCCCGCGGACTGCCCAATGCCACCACTTATTATTACGACTACTCTTCACAGCACCTCTGGGACAAGAATGTCTTCGTGCAAAGCCAATATAAGAAGGAGTTCAACCGCCAATGGGTTTTCCAGACTTCGGCTAAGTGGAACTGGAGCTATCAACGTTACCTCGATCCTGATTATAAAGGTTCGGAAGGCAAAACGGAAAACAGTTATTATCAACAAGAGTATTACCTCTCGGCTTCGGCTCTCTACCGGGTGCTCAGCAACCTCTCATTTTCGCTTTCGACAGACGCAAGCATCAACCGGCTGAACGCGAACCTGAAAGATTTCGCATATCCTACCCGCTATTCGTGGTTGACGGCCTTTGCCGGAAAATACGTCAACGACTGGTTGACCGCTTCGGCCTCGGTACTGGCAACGGTCATCAACGAGGAGGTGCGCCAAGGCAGCGCCGCAGCCAACCGACGGAAACTCTCTCCGTACGTCAGCGCGTCGTTCAAGCCCTTTGCCGGCGAAGAGTTCCGCATCCGCCTGTTCTATAAAGACATCTTCCGGTTGCCCAGCTTCAACGACCTGTACTACGGACAGGTGGGCAACACGAACCTGAAACCGGAAAGCACGACGCAATACAACTTAGGACTGACATACAGCCGGTCGATCAATGAACTGATCCCCTATGTATCCGTCACGGCAGATGCTTACTATAATAAGGTGAAAGACAAAATCATAGCCATACCCACCAAGAACCTCTTTATATGGAGCATGGTGAACCTCGGCAAAGTGGACATCAAAGGAATCGACGTTGCCGGAAACATCAGTCTGCAACCCTGGGAGAAACTACGGGTGAACCTTTCGGGGAACTACACTTACCAGCGCGCATTGGATATGACCGAACCGGGAGGAAAAACCTACAAGCAACAAATCGCTTATACACCCCGCGTATCCGGATCGGGACAAGCCGGTATCGAGACTCCGTGGGTGAACCTCTCCTACTCGTTCCTCTTTTCGGGCAAGCGCTATATGCTGGGGCAGAACCTCCGCGAAAACCGGCTGGACAGTTACAGCGACCATAGTGTATCCGTCAGCCGCGATCAGCGCATCCGTAATGTAAACACATCCCTGACAGTGGAAGTGCTGAACCTACTGGACAAGAATTACGAGATAGTAAAAAACTTCCCCATGCCGGGACGCTCAGTGAGAGTGACGATGAAAGTAAGATACTAAAGATACTTCAGACATTGAATCAGTAATTATCAAAAGAAACAGCAATATGAAAATGAACCCATTTAATAACAGCAGAAGCAATTCTTCTCTTCGCTTCCGGAAAGGAGTTGGAGGCGGGAGCTTCCTTTTCCTCCTCTTCCTGCTTCTCTTCGCTTCGTGTGACGATCTGGAAGATACGGATACTCCTTCGGGCGGTGGCGACGGTATGCCTGTCGAAACCGGAACAGCCGAACTCTACATTCTCAGCGAAGGGCTCTTCAACCTGAACAACAGTTCGCTCGCTTTGTATTCCTTCAAGAACAATCAGCTGAATACCGACTACTTCCGCAGCATCAACCGACGCGGCCTGGGAGATACCGCCAACGATATGGCCATCTATGGCAGCAAACTCTATATCGTAGTCAATGTATCGAGCCAGATAGAAGTAGTCGACTTGCAAAGCGGAAAGTCTGTCAAACAGATACCGATGTTATCGGAGAACGGCAGTTCGCGGCAACCCCGTAACATCGCCTTCGAGGGAGGAAAAGCATACGTATGCTCCTTTGACGGAACCGTTGCGCGGATAGATACCGCTTCCCTCTCTATCGATGCACTGACCCGGGCAGGCAGGAATCCCGACGGCATTTGTGTGCAGAACGGGAAGTTGTATGTCTCCAACTCCGGAGGCCTGGACTGGGAAGGCATCGGGGTAGACCGTACGGTCTCTGTGATCGACATCCCTTCTTTTACCGAAATCAAGAAGATAGAAGTAGGTCCTAATCCGGGAAAGATACAGGCCGGACCGGACGGAAACATCTATGTAGCCACGCACGGCGAGAATATCGAAGCGGGGGACTATCACTTCGTGCAAATAGACGGTCATACCGATCAAGTGGTACGGACCTTCAACGAAAAGGTGTTGAGTTTCACCATCCACGACAACATGGCCTATTTATACAATTATGATTACCGGACTCAGGACTCGCAAATCAAAGTGTTCAACCTGAAAACCGGAAAGACGGAACGGGAAAACTTCATCACGGACGGCACCACGATACGTACTCCTTACAGCATCAGTGTCAACCCTTACAGCGGAAACATCTACATCACCGACGCTTACGACTACAAGGTGAAAGGTGATGTGCTCTGCTTCAGCCCGCAGGGACAACTTATATTTAAGCTGCCCAATGTGGGAATCAACTCCAATACCGTCCTGTTCCGGAACAAAGCCTCGCAAGGCAATCCCGACGAAAATCCCGCAGACCCGGAAGCAGGTGCCTTCGCCAATAAAGTATTGGAGTATAATCCGGCGCCATCACAATATATGAATACCTCTTATACAGCTTACGAAGAGGGATTCACCGACGTTCAGGTATTGGCACGCGCCACCGAACTGCTACAGGACCGTACCACCTGCCTCTTCACTCTCGGAGGATTCGGGGGCAACATTACCGTGGGATTCGACCACACCATCCCCAACGTCCCCGGTGAATATGACTTCAAGATATACGGCAACGCCTATTATGATATGTATGGCACGCTGCTGGATAAACCCGGAGGAAACTCCGAACCGGGAATCGTACTCGTATCCAAAGACACGAATGGCAACGGACAGCCGGATGATGAGTGGTACGAATTGGCAGGAAGCGAATATAACTCGCCTGCCACCATCCGCAACTATGAAATCACTTACTACCGTCCCACTCCGACAGACGGGGATGTGAAGTGGAAAGACAATCAAGGCAAAGAGGGATATATCTACCGGAACACGTATCACACCCAGGGTTCTTATTATCCGGCATGGATGCCGGACCAAATCACATTCCGGGGAAGTCGCCTGGCGGACAACTCCATCAACGAGCCGCGTCCGGGCATGCCCGAGCACTGGGTAGGCTACTGTTATGCCTGGGGATATGCCGACAACCACCCGAACAATACGGAGTATTCTCAATTCAAGATAGACTGGGCGGTAGATAAAGACGGCAAGCCGGTTCATCTGGACGGTATCGACTTCGTGAAGATTTATACAGCCGTCAACCAGAACTGCGGCTGGCTGGGTGAAGCCTCTACGGAGATACAGGCGGTGGAAGATTTACACTACAAGAAATAAAACCAAGTGGAAAAGAGATAAGAAATGAACATTTACCAATTACTTAATTTAATGACTCAAAAAATGAAAATGAAAAAGTATCTATTGCTATTTGTGACAGCATTAGCGTTAGGATTTGCTTCTTGCTCGGATGACGAAACCATCCCTAATCTGACGGGTATCGCCATCGAAAGTGAAGGCGGAGTGACCGAAGTTATCCAAGGTGGAACACTCGCACTGACCGCCAACTATACAAGCAACGTGAACCCCGAAGTAAGATGGGAAGTCAACGGAGAGGTGAAGTCAACTGATAAGGAGTTCAGCTTTACTGAAGCCGAACCGGGAAAATACTATGTAACTCTGGTGGTATCTACGGAAGTAGGAGAGAAAAGAGTAAACCTTCCGGTCACCGTATACGGCAAATACAAATATGGAACCTTTGTTCTGAATGAAGGCAACTTCGGCAATCCTCCCAGCTCTCTCATCTTCATTTCTCCGGAAAATGAAATGACGGAAGAAGCATACTTCGAAGCAAACGGTACACACTTGGGAGTTGTATCACAAGACCTGTTCATTGCAAACAATAAGATGTATATCATTTCTCAGAATGGCGGCGAAGACGGTATGCTTGTAATTGCCAATGCCGAAACATTGAAAAAAGAGAAAGGATTCAGCAAGGATCAACTGGCCGACCTCAATTGGCCTACCCACGTAGCTGCTCTGGATGACTCACACGTATACATCCGCGACAATAACGGCGTGCACTTGTTCGATCCGACAACAACCTCCCTGAGTTTAATAGAGGGAACAGACGGAGCGATAAAAAACAGAATGGCGGTAACAGCCCAGAAAGTATTTGCAGGAGCCAACAACAGTCTGCTGGTGATTAAAGATAACAAAGTGATAAAAACCATCGCTTTGGAAGGCACACCGACAGGAGTTGTAAAAGCTTCGGACGGTAATGTATGGGTTTCTGTCAACAGCACTCCGGCAAAGATTATGAAGGTATCATCTAAGGACTACTCAATCTTGAAAACGAATGAATTAGGAAGTTTCCAGGTATCAGCCGGCTGGGGAGCTACTCCGGCAATCAGCGCCAAAGGTGACAGCATTTATTTTGGTAACAACAGCACTACTATCTATCTCCATGATTTCGCGAAGAATCAGACCAAAGAGCTGGCTAAAATCGGTGATTACATACAAAATGCCACAATGACTTACAATAACCTTGCAGTAAATCCGAAAAACAGTGATGTATACGTCACTACAATCAAAGGTTACGGTAACGATTACCTGACCAACAGCATCGGCGTATTTAACTTCACAAGCGGTACTACTAAATTGGTGCAGGATTACAAAAATGCGACTCGCTTCCCCGCGGGAGTATTCTTCACTTACGACTTTGAATAAAAGTAAAAAGGTGTAGTCCCCGGCATACCAGGATATAACCATATTAAAAAGGGGATGTGTCATCATTCACCACAGAGTAACACAGAGTTCCATAGAGCGAACTTAATCTATTGATTTATCTGTGTAGTCTGTGGTGAATACAAATTTCGACACACCCCCTTTTTATTTTTTAATACTGCACCGGTGGTGTACTCCAGCTACCGGACAGCGTCAGGTTATCGGTTCCAAGCAAAGGAAGATTCACCGGAACGGTAACCGTTATATTGCCAATCAATAATTTAACGGTTCCATTCAACACAGGACCGAGTAAGGGGATTCCTCCCAATATACCATCCAGGTTAGCAATATTCTTCAACTGTACAGAGAGTGTCAGCGAATGGTTTCCGTCGTTCTGTTGTGCATACGATTTCAGCCCCAGGCTGACAAACGAATAGTTCGAACGATACCTGTAATTCGTATTGACTGTTGCCTGTATCGGATCTGTGATATTCACAAATACTCCATTCAGCAACAACGGACCGTCAATCACATCGTCCACCAACAATCCGGAGATCAGTCCGGGTTTGGCAACATGAATCTCCCGTACGTCATAAAGACCATGAAAACCTCTGATCAGAATATCCTTCTCACTATTCGTCGTACCGGGTGTAGGTGTAAATCCATACCGGAAACGATGATTACCCGTATAGAAATCCTTCACATTCAGGTCTAAGTCCACAGTCTTAGGGAAATTGTTTATGGTCACTAAAGCATAAGCAGCATCACTGCCCCTCCAGGGATTCAGTAAATCGCCCAATGCTCCCAATGCACCATTCTGCGTAGCATTACCGGAGAGAGTCAGCCCTATCTGATTGACCAACCCTTGCAAAAGTTGTGCATACAGTACATCCACGACCGGTTCGACCAATGCCGCCACCACCAGATTGACTGCGGCATCGAGTCCGCCAACAACATTATAGACAGCATTACCAACCACTCCCAAGTCCATTGCCGTTTTCAGTAACCCTGGCAAAACGCCTTGTACCGTCGTCCGGATTATATTCCTATATCCTATTTGCGTCACAATATTGTTGGTCAGAGAATTCAAAGCGGTTTGTGCATCCACAAACACTCTTCGCAAATTCAGCATACTGATAATGCGCTGCAACAGTACATAAGGTTGGGCAGAGGTATCCGAGAAAGATACATTGGCCAGATAAAATTCCGAAGTGTCGGTAAACTCCGCACCGGGTAACACGATCCGGGCATTCGCACGTGTTGTCTGGTAATTCGTCAACACATCCGCATAGTTGGTTCCACCGCCCGAAACGGGAATCGGGAACTGTGTTTTCTCTACATTGGCCAGAAATACAGCTGTATATTGTCCTTTCGGAAGCGTATCTTTCAAGGCCGCCATCGGCCAGGAAGGAGCAGCATCCGTAGTCTTCAGCACCACCTTTTCTTTCACAAACTCACCTGTCGACTTATAAATGACGTAACGCAGGTGGCGAACCCGTGAATCAGTCCCTGTGACGGGTGTACGGGTATCTCCTCCTCCGTATCCGGCTGAGAAGGTTACTTCAAAATATCCGTCGGGCAAGTCCGAAGGCTTACCTTCCGGAGGAAGTTGCCCGGGAGCTTCACCGGGCACTTCGACCAGCTCTTTCTCACATCCCGTCAGGAAGAGAGAAAGAAAAAGGCTTATCATTATTATCACTTTCGTTTTCATCTCCGGTTCTTTTTGCTTTCAGTTTCTATTGAAGGCCATCCCAGGCATTGTCATCCAAGTTGATGTTTCCTGCCAAAGTGAAACCTATATTGATATTCGCATAACTTCCGGTCACTTTCACCCAATGATTAGGAGTAAAGATAATCCGGTTTCCCGAAACCACACCGGGAGTATCTGGCAGTTTCACCGTATAACGTTCGGTGAAGATTCCATAAGACACATCCAGATAAAACAAGGTCTTTCTACTATCCGGAATAGCCAGTAGAAACTGGTTGAAACTGACTTTCCCCGAGACCGGTGCCTGAGTAGCCAACGTCTTCGTACCGCTGTCACCGGCTGTTTGCCATGTCAGTGCCGTCCCATCCGTTGCACGGGTAGCCGTCACAAGTTGCTCGGCTATCAATGTCATAGAGTTGACATATGCGGGAATATTGGTCACTTCGAGCGTTAAACCACTAACCAGCCTTTTCAGTGTACCTGTCACATAATTGATTTGCGAAGGTTTAAAAACAGGGCCAACCAACGTTGTACCCTGGTAACCGTTTCCGAAACACGAAAAGAACTCCGGAACTACCGTCGGATTGACCGGTTGCAAATACAAATTAGCCAACGTAGCCGGATTACCAGTCGAACCGATATTAAACCGCTTCATTGCACCTCCGCCACTGGCAAAATCATAATCACTCCGATTATATCCGATCACCAATAACTGATAGGTAGAGGCTGCTGAAAGATTAAGCATCGTGACTACTGCCGGAAACGAATTGACATCCAATTGTCGGGCTGCGCTATATTCCGGAACGAAATTAGCTGCATCGTTTGGCAATGCTTCATCCGTTTTCCGAAACGGCAGAATCAGTATCCTGTTGACAGAGAGAGCTGCATCTCCCGGCGCACGACTCATGACCCCGTCCCGCTTTATTTCAAAACGGACCGGAACCCCTTCTTCCAAGGGGAGTTCGGCAACATCATCTGTTGAGCAGCTGCCCAACAAGAGCGTTGCCAGAAATCCCGTCAGAAGGATAGTTATATAGCCTGCCTTTCTCATAGCCATACCATGATTCTGTTTTTGAGTTACTTTTACTGAATTACCAGGTTATGTATCAATTCCCATGCCGGACTGATAGTGATCACAATATTCTGATCGGTCAGCAAATCTACCGGAGCATCATCGTCACCTGGGTTACCCGGTGTTCCGCCATCCACACTACCCGTAGCACCTTTCACACCTAATGCATAAAAATGATTTGCCATCAGATTAAACTGTGTTGCTCCCGAACTATTAGTGTCGCTCACGGTCCACTCTTTTATAGCGGTACCACTCGCATCATAAAGTCCTAAAGTCATGCTCACGCCACTAACCGGCATATAGAACGAACCTCCCAATTGTGAATTAGGCACTTTCACCACTCCCTGTCCGGACAAATCGTTGCCCACATACACGCCGTTGGAAACAGCCTGGCCGGAAAGATCCATATCTATTATATTATAAGGAGTAGCGGCAGTATTGATACCTACACCATTAGTCAGATTCACCTGCTGATTGGAGTTGCTGACTTTCAGACGCAAATACTTCACAGTGGTTCCGTTAAGCACTTGAGGAACATTCTTGAAGTATCCCAGTACACCGGCCACCTTACGGGTCATCTCAATGCTGACACGAGTTCCGCCCTGAGCCATTACTTCCGCATCGGCCGAACCAGCAAAGATTTCCGATTCATCGCCCGAATTCACGATAGTAGCAAGCATATCCGTATAATTGGTATTACCGGAAGTCGGCGTAGTCACAGAGAAGCGGTCACTTGCGTCACGCCCTACAGCCAAAAACTTATATACCCCTGCAGGAAGCTTGTCAGCATCGGGAACGGCAAAACGTTTAAAAGTAGTACCATCGGTCCAGCCGGTGATATCATAGGTCTTTTGATGCAGATAAGTCGAACCGTTCTGCATAAAAGCATAAACACTGACACGAGTGACATGCTGTGTAGCCTCCTGGCTATACACCGGCATTCGGGTCCCAATCCCATCTGTCAGACCATTAACCGCGGACAGTTCAAATGTAATCCCACTATTTTCAGGATTCACTTCAGACGAAGGATCATCTTCGTTGGAACAAGCAGCAAATACAAAGAGGCTTGCTGCCACCAGAAACATTAATTTTTTCATAATAGCAAAGTTTAGTTTAAATAAATAGATAAGGAAAAAGAGATCAGTAGATATCCAGGCGATGTATCGTGAGCCATTCCCCACGGATAAACATCTTGATTTCCCAGATTCCTTCTGATGTATTGTAGTCTATAGAGACAGCAGTTATTTCATTGCGCCGCATGTCCACTTCCATTTCGGGCAATTTCAAATAAGGAGATTCAGAAGCTCTCGTATCGGTGGCATAGAAAGTTAAAGCTAACTTTGAATGTCCATCTACCGAAGAGGGTGCAAGCAATGTCTCCAACATATTGGTAAATGGCACACTTTTGTCAACCTGCGTGCTTCCGCTATAATTAAGATCGGCATCCACCGACTGATAAACGTGGTTTACATGTTGTTCTATCCGACTTATTTCAGCCGGGAAATTGGAACAGAGTAACAACAGCTTTCCCTTGGTACGTTCCAATGTCAATTCTTCTGTCTGATATTCGGGAGAGAAATGCAAGACACGGGTTGCCACATAAATATCCGTATGCTCCTTCCCGTCCTGATGCAAAATGCCGGCGGGGTAATCAGTAGTCAGGTTCCCCCAAACAGCCAATTTATAATCACCATCGGGTATTCCGGCGAAAGAAATAGTATACTCCTTATCTTCACCATTGATTTAAACAATCTCCGACTCTCTTTTCAATGCTCCGGTAGAAGCATCGTACAGAGCATAATAAATAGTTCCCGTATAGGTGCGGAAAGGCTGGTTCTCGTCTACGCTGCCCAGCTGCGGAAACTGCGATATATTCAAATAGTTCTTGTCCTTAACAGATACCCGAACCGAGTAAGGCTGTTCTACCGGACATTCGTCTCCGCAAGAGGAAGCAAGTACTATGCCAACTACCATGCAGAAGATCTGTATTACTCTTCCATTCATAATCTCTAAAGTTTAAATATAAAACAATTCGTTCATTCACTCAGAAATCAGTATCCCAAATCAAGATACTCCCATATGGTAGTTTTGCAGGCGGAGCACTGTTGCCCCGCATTTGTCCAATATTAACAGAAAGATTATATATTTGTTTTGCCATGAATCATTATTATCTGTTAAAATTATGACCGGTATACAATTGTTTAAACGATTCATAAACAGGCAATCGGAGGAAACAAAATATCTCCTTCAAATGTTGTAGAATCAAACAATTTTTAAAAGAAAAATGATTATGGCTGAAAATTATAAACTGATAGACAATGAAGAAAAACATCAATATGAATTCCATATTGAAAGTTATACTCCCCGAATAGAATACATCAAATCCTCGAATGGTGAAATCTACCTCACGCACACCGAAGTCCCTGCCGCTTTAGGGGGTCACGGAATAGGTTCTCAGCTCGCAGAAAAAGTCCTTACTGACATTGAACGGCAAGGTCTGCGCTTGGTTCCTCTTTGTCCGTTCGTTGCGGGATACATACATAAGCATCCGGAATGGAAACGCATTGTACTTCGTGGTGTTCACATTCAATAATATAAAAACAGTTATGGGAAAACAAATAGAATACAGCAATGGCGAACTGACCATTGTATGGCAACCGGAACTCTGCCGGCATACCGGAATCTGCGTAAAGACACTGCCTAACGTATATCACCCGAAAGAACGTCCGTGGATAAAGATGGAAAATGCTACTACCGAAGAACTGATTGCTCAAATCAAGAAGTGTCCATCGGGGGCTCTAAGTTATAAACTAAAGAAATAAAAGAATCTCCGGGAGCCTTGTTTAAAAGATGTTCCCGGAGATTCTTTTGTTTTTATCCGTAGTCACAGATGATTTACAAAACTTAATTAGCTTTTCTAATCACTCCGAATTCGCATTTATCACTCCCTAAAAGACCTGTTCCATCCACTCCCTCCGCCATGCCAATGAAGCCGGTATTGATATCCGAACAATAAAACGAAACGGTGGCTTCTCCTTTCTCATCCGTCACAACCATAGGCGACCAAAACAATGTATTGCGGGCATCCGGTACAGGCAACTGCATGTCCACTTCATCCGGTTGATAGAATTCGCGAAGCGCATAATACCCTTTCGTACGCCAAAGATTATTCATGCGGAGCAGTTCTTTTTCAGAATATATGGGACCGTGATATGTCACAGTCTGCCGGTCTATAACACTGAAGGCATTGCCTCCCAAATGCTTGAACTTCACAATTTCATACTGTTTTCCTTCCACCGGTTTAGTCCTTTTATCAGACGGTTCACCACAAGGTTTCCACCAGGGATGGGCATCATATCCGGGTTTATAATTTTGCAGATAGCCACATCCGCAAACATAAACATTTTCCATGCTCATCTGTGTCATGCTGTCTAACCGCCCCATAAACTTATCTCTAAATGGTCTGCGTGCCTTACGGCTGACTACGACTTCATCCAGCAGGATTATACTGTCACTGCTTACAACCGGCATATCAACGAACTCTTCTTTCACCGCCTGTGTCCGGACTGTAACCGAATGACCGGGATATTTCTTTCTTCTCACACTGTCAATCACCGGAAAGTAATCTACGATCTCCAGTTCAGGCTTAAACTCTTTCGACAACATTGGTTTCAGATAAATATATCCACCGCGAAGCTCTTTCATCCGATCCGTATCAATCGTGAAGTATCCTACCGAGTCTGTCCACAAGAACGCAGAATTACTTTCAGCACCCGTAACCTGAACAAGTTGCTTATCCCCCTGTTTTTCTCGGCTCTTTTTCCTGCCTCCTGTAACCTGAACTCCTGATATATCATCGCTTAAAAACGCTTCTCCCTGATAAACCGGGCCATTAAACTCCCAGATATATCGTCTCCACCCCTGTGTCAATAGCAACAGATCCATTGCCTGCACACGGTCTTTGTTCTTTTCATCAAAATAATAAGACGGACGATGAACTACACCGCGTATCTGCGACGACAGATAGCAATGGGTCAGAATATTCACAGGATCAACCGGATTACTATATGCTTTATCAAAAACGCTAATTCCCAGATTGACTTTTACAGGCCGGTTCTTATCATCCGTTACCTTAATATGTAAGGCCGCTTTTTCACGAAGAGCGTAGCTTTCCTTCTCCGGTACGATACGAATATGCAGTTTCTTTTCGGGATGTACATACACCAGCCTCTCGGCAACCGGCTTCATTGCATTGTCAAAGAGGGTAAACTCGACTATCCCCTGATAAGGAAACTCGGCCAGAGGCATCTTTATCTTCAAACGGTCTTTAAGCATTCCCTTTGCAACACAACACACTATCCCCCGCATCTGACCCACCAAACAGACTTCCTGATCAGGCAAATCTTGTGTTTGAGAGATGATAAACTCCAATTGTTCCTGATCCTGTTTCAATAATCGCAGTGCTACTCCTTGTTTATACACTTCAGGCAAAAGGTAACTATGTCCATCCTTCAGCTCTATCCGGTATTCTTTATCGGCAAACGGAGTAAAAAGTAACTTTCCCATTCCGTCATGGCTGCTTTTGAATGGCATAAGAGGAAGTCTGCCTTCACACAGCACCCCTTCCACATCGACCGGATACCCTTTCGTGTCAGTAACTTTGAACGCCAGGCAAAACGGCAAACCCGAAACCAGATTTCCGCCTTCGGGGAAGAGTTCGAATCTTAAATCACCTGTCTCCTCTCCCTCTTTTGCCGGAGTATTATAGCTGATATTCTTTAATACTTTGATTTTACGTACCGGAGATATTCCGACCGTATCTTTATAATAGGAATGACGGGTATAGGCTTCCAACCGATAACTCCCTTCCGGCAGTTTCGTATCCACATATATGTGACCGTCTGCAATACCGTTTTCTGTGGGATACTTCTCTTGCCAGACTACACTGTCTTTATCACTCAACATTTGCAGATAAAGTGTCTTGCTCCGGGTTGACAAACCGAATGATTTCGCATCAAGCTGATATGCTTTAAACCAAAGATCTTCTCCCGTTTCATAAATCTCCTTACTGGTCTGTAAATACACCAGTTCAGAAGGATAACCCGAAAAGCGTTGGCTAACAGATGTAAATAAGGAATCGATACGATTCTGAGCAGCAACTCTCATACTGTAGCCAATGACAAGCACCAGCAATAAGATACGATTTATCATTTTGTTTACTTCATTGAAAATCAATCATTTTTTCCAAACGAAGACCCCACCTGCCAGGTCATCACAAAATCCGGATGCAGCAAATATCGGATATGGAATTTCATCCGGCGTTCCGTACGATATTCCTCGGCAAAAAATTCTCCGCGTTCACATACCTGAAACGGTACTATACGGAGATGCTCCCGGAAATCGACCTCATCCGCATCCATACACTTAAACATCACTTCTTTGGCGGACCAATGTAAAAGCAGCGACCAGGTATCGTCTCCCTGATAAACGGACGTCGTTTCATCCTCACGCATATATTTATGTGCAACCTTGTGTACCCGTTGTCCATATTGCTCAATGTCAATACCGACTTCGGATACGGCGCTTAAGATAACCGCTACATATCCGCGGGTATGGGAAATACTAATAAAAAAAGAGGAATCCGCCAAACGGGGTTTACCACTGGGAGCATATTCTATTGACTTTTCTTCCCCCAGCAACCGATAAAGCAATACACGCACAGAAAGCCACTCCAACCGGCGGTGGGGTGAAGAGAAACGCTTTAGCTGCTGTTCGTATTTCTCAGGACCAGGGAGCAAAGCCAAAAGTTCTTCGAGAGATTCATCTGTTTTCCAGATACCCCAACGATAACAGTCCGCCTTATGTTCCGACAACAATGCCATAATGAAATCAGGAAGCAACTTCCGTTGTGGAAGGCTCGTTTATGGTAAACTTCACTTTCAGGATGCGGCGGCTGTCCATCGCCAGAACTTCAAATTCATAATGATGATAAAGTACTTTCTCATGCAGCGCGGGAAACTCCCCTTTGATCTCAAGCAACAGTCCGGCCAGCGTATCGGCATCACCGTCCACCTTCTCAAAATCGTCCTCATTTACCTTAGTAATTTTGTAGAAGTCTGTCAGCTGGGTCTTTGCTTCAAAAACCCAGGTATGATCGTTGATCACTGTATAGGTACGCTCTTCATCATCATACTCATCATGGATTTCTCCAACAATTTCTTCTATAATGTCTTCCATTGTCACTATCCCCGATGTACCTCCGAATTCATCAACGACAATGGCAATATGAATTTTATTTGCCTGGAAGTCACGCAGAAGATCGTCAATCATTTTAGTCTCAGGCACAAAATAGGCGGGACGAATCAATGATTGCCAACGAAAATTATCCCCCTTATTCAGATGGGGCAGCAAGTCCTTGATATAAAGCACTCCTTTGATATTATCGCGTGTACCGGAATAAATAGGAATGCGGGAGTAGGCATTATCAATTATGCACTGAAGCACGTCTTTAAACGAAGTACGTATATCAAGATCCACTACATCCAAACGGGAAGTCATAACCTCTTTGGCCGTCTCCCCGCCAAAACGGATAATTCCTTCAAGAATATTGTTTTCTTCCGAAAGTTCGGTTTTATCTGTCAGTTCGAGGGCATGGGAAAGTTCATCAACAGATATATTATGATTTTTCTTGGCGAAGTGTTTATTTAAAAAAGCGGTAGAATGTACCAGTACGGCAGATATCGGTGCAAATACCTTGCGCAGGACGTAGATGACCGGAGCGGAAAAGCGGCAGAAAGCCAACGTCTTTTGTGCCGAATAGATCTTAGGCATTATCTCTCCGAAAAGCAACAACAGAAAAGTGAGGATGACTGTCAGTATCAAAAACTCTGCGAGAACCGAATGAAAAACAAAAACATTCATAAAAAAGAAGTTACAGAGCATGATGATGGTCACATTCACAAAATTGTTTGTGATAAGAATGGTTGCCAACAAACGTTCGGAATCTGCAAGCAGATTGCTGATCTTTCCATCAGAAGGGTGATTACCCTCCTCTATATCATTCAGATCAGAAGGTGAGAGTGAGAAGAAAGCAATTTCGGATGCCGAAGCAAAGCCCGAAGCGAGCAGGAGCAAACCGGCCAGTACGATGGCTATTATTGCTGATAATGATGGTGTGTGTACGGATATTCCGTTAAAAATTTCTGCCAACTGGCATAAATAAGCGTCTGGGTCCAAAATATTGGTTTTAAGTTAATAATAAGCAGCCGCGAGTTAAACTCTGGCTACAAGTTGTTAGTCAAGAGTTATGAACTACAAGTTAAGGCAACAGCCGGATGACAACTATCATCCTTAACTTGTAGTCCGCAACCATTAAAACGGCAGATCGTCTGCCGGATTATCTTGTGAAGATGCCGATTGCTGCGGTTGTTGCGGTTGAGGCCGTACGGGAGCAGCAGCCTGCTGCTGTGACGGAGCATACGATCCGGCACCGGCACCTTTCGGAGTCAGCATTTCCATATTATCTACAAATATCTCGGTAACATAGCGTTTTGCCCCACTCTGGTCATCATAAGAACGAGTTCTTATCTTACCTTCCACATAGAGTTTATCACCTTTATGTACATATTTCTCGGCAGTTTCTGCCAGTCCTCTCCAAAGTACAAGATTGTGCCATTCAGTCCGCTCAGGCACTTGTGTACCATTAGACAAAGTATATGCACGGTCGGTTGTAGCCAAAGGAAAACTGGCCACAGCAATACCCGTATCCAAATATCTCACTTCAGGGTCTTTACCGACATTTCCTATCAATATCACTTTATTTACTGACATATTCTCAGAGTTTTATGTTTCTAAATACCGATTTTTGTTGCCAAAATTAAGTAGAATAACAATAGAATGCAAGAATTGTTACAACTTTTATAAAGCTCTATAAGTTTTATTGCGCACTTTCCTTAAAATCGTTTGCAGTTCAAAGAGCTTTGCCGGGTTCTTCTCTGCAAGATTCTCTTGTTCATAGACTTTAGTCATATCATACAATTGAGGGATACTCGAATTACCGGTTTCGATTTTCGGTCCCCACGTAATCATTTTCGGTCCGTCGTTGGGTTCAATGTATTTCCAGTCCTTGGTACGTACCGACAACGTATGGTTAGAAGCCTGTTCAATCACCCAGGGACGGTCAGTAGAATCTGTTCCGATCCAGTTGCCCAAGCGGTTGAAGCTATCTGGAGCAGCCCCTTTAGGCAGACGCGCATTTACGAGAGAAGCCAGAGAAGCCAACCAGTCGATTTGTGAAACCAATACATCCGACACCTGCGGCTGTCCGATTTGTTTAGGCCAGCGAACAATTGCCGGTATCCGGGTTCCTCCTTCGAAAGCGCTATATTTATTACCACGAAGCGGGCCAGCAGGACTATGACCGTTTAGCAGCTCTTCGGCACGATCCTGATACCCATCGTCCACAACAGGACCATTGTCACTGGAAAGAATAATCAACGTATTCTCAGAAAGACCGAGTTTGTCAAGTGTTTCCAGGATTTGTCCGACACTCCAGTCAAACTGAACAATGGCGTCCCCCCGGAGTCCCATAGGATTCTTACCACGGAAACGTTCGTGAGGGAAACGGGGAACATGTACATCATTGGTAGCAAAATACATAAAGAAAGGCTCATCTTTATGATCACGAATAAAATCGATAGCATGGCTGGTGATGGAGTCAGCTATGTTTTCATCTTTCCACAGAGCTTTACCTCCCCCTTTCATATAGCCAATACGGCCAATACCATTGACGATAGCCATATCGTGACCATGACTGTGCTTCTGGTTATACAACAATTCGGGATGATCTTTTCCCAGAGGTTCACCTTCGAAAGGTTTCCGGTAACTAACCTCGATAGGGGCACTCGGATCGTAATTCGCAACCTTTCCGTTCTCGATAAAGACACAAGGTACACGGTCGGCAGTAGCAGCCATGATATAAGAATAATCAAATCCCAGATCGCCCAATGCAGCCGGAAGAGGGGCATTCCAATCCTGTTCGCCGGCTTTGTCTCCCAATCCCAGATGCCATTTTCCAATGGCAGCGGTAGCATATCCGGCATTCTTAAACATATCCGCCATGGTATAATCTTCCGGACGAATAATCATTCCGGCATTTCCCGCGGCAACATCAGTACCGGGACGACGCCAGGCATATTCGCCTGTGAGCATAGAGTAACGTGAGGGAGTACTGGTAGCGGCTGTAGCATGTGCATTGGTGAAGCGGATACCTTCGGAAGCCAAGCGGTTCACATTGGGGGTCTGTACATTTTTGGCACCATAGCATTCAAGGTCGCCATAGCCCAAATCGTCGGCATAAATAAACACAACATTGGGCAATTGCCGTTCGTTTACCTTTTGTTTGCTCTTGCCTCCTTTTTGTCCGTTTGCAGCCATTATACAGGCTACCGGAGAAAGACAGGCCAATAATAAATAGGATCGTCTCATAATTTTAGATATTTAATTAGTTTAACACAGTGATAATTTTCAATTAGTTAATGTATTTCTCGATAAAGGCATGTACCAACCTCGACACCGCATACTGCTCCAATTCATCGGCTTTTATTTTCTGATAAGAAGTAAAAGACCGACTATTCTCCGAAAGATCAACCATATAGAAATTGGCATAAATCACCCGGTGTGAAAGTACATGTTTCACATCCCTGCAAACCAAACGGACTATAGGGGTCTCTCCCTTCGCAAACATGGCTCTGAGTTCAGGCAGCGCCGGAAATTCCTCTTCCGAGACAGCTTCGGGAGTTTCAATCAGAGGAAACTCAAACAGATTTTTCCAGATGTCATTGCCCGTTCTTTTATTAATCAAAGTATACGCACCCATACGTACATATATATAATTGAAGTAGCGATTGGTCGTTTTCGTTTTGTGCTGTTTTACCGGAAGTTGTGCCACCATTCCCCCGGCTAATGCCGAGCAGCCGCCTGCCAACGGACAAAACATGCAGTTAGGAGACTGAGGCGAACATTGGATAGCTCCAAAATCCATGATAGCCTGATTATAAAGGGCAGGATTCTTTTTATCCAGCAGTTCATCGGCTACGGCAGCAAAGAGCTTTTTCCCTTCAGTAGAATCTATCGGAGTATCAATGCCCAGATAGCGGGAAAGTACCCGGTACACATTCCCATCGACTACCGCATAAGGCATGTTATAGGCAAAAGAACAGATGGCAGCGGCAGTATAGTCACCTACCCCCTTCAAAGCCCTCACTTCCGGATAGGTTTTAGGAAACACCCCGTTCATACTTTTAGCGGCTGCATGCAAATTGCGTGCACGGGAGTAATAGCCCAGCCCCTGCCAATACTTCATCACTTCGTCTTCATCCGCTTGGGCCAATGTGGCAACATCCGGAAACCGTTTCATAAACCGCATGAAGTAGTCATACCCCTGCACGACACGGGTCTGTTGCAGAATGATCTCCGAAATCCATATCACATAAGGATCCGCGGACTCCCTCCATGGAAGTTCCCTTTTATATTCCTGATACCACTTTTCTATTGTATTGCTGAAGTTAGGATTCATATATTTAGCCAGATTCTACTTTTTGTTAACTTTATCCTTGCACAAAAGTAGTTCTTTTCATCTAATTACGAACTAAGAAAGCTTAATGAAGCGACTTTTTTAGAAAATTGTTCGGGATATATTTTTTTGGGAGACTAAAAAGCTATATATTTGCAGTCCAAAAAATTAGAAAGAACATAGTAATAATATTTTTTTTAAGGAAAAATGACTAAAGCAGATATTGTAAACGAAATTGCAAAGAACACCGGTGTTGACAAAGTAACAGTACTTACAACAGTTGAGGCATTTATGGATGCAGTGAAAGATTCTTTGTCTAAGGACGAGAATGTTTACCTCCGTGGATTTGGTAGCTTCGTCGTAAAGAAAAGAGCTCAAAAAACCGCTCGTAATATTTCTAAGAATACGACCATCATCATTCCGGAACACAACATTCCGGCGTTCAAACCAGCTAAGACATTCACCCTTTCGGTAAAGAAATAATAAACAAGAGTATTAACCCATAAAATTTTGAAGCTATGCCAAGCGGAAAGAAGAAAAAAAGACATAAAATGTCTACGCACAAGCGTAAAAAAAGACTAAGAAAGAACAGACATAAAAGCAAAAAGTAATTTTTAGTCTGAATCTGGACAGAAATAAAGAACAAACTTGTGAAGCAAATGTCTTTCGAGTTTGTTCTTTGTTTAAATGCCCGACTGAATGAACAAACGCATAAAGTTATTCGTTCATTTTTTTATAAAATTAAATAATTAGGAAACAGACGTGACAAGCGAATTAGTAGTAGACGTACAGCCCAAAGAAGTCTCCATCGCCTTACTTGAGGACAAGAGTTTGGTGGAACTTCAAAGCGAAGGAAGAAATATCTCCTTTTCGGTGGGCAATATGTATTTGGGCCGCGTCAAGAAATTGATGCCCGGACTGAATGCTTGCTTCGTGGATGTCGGTTACGAGAAAGATGCTTTCCTTCATTATTTAGACCTGGGTCCTCAATTTAACTCACTCGAAAAGTACGTAAAGCAGACTTTAAGCGACAAAAAAAAGCTTAATCCCATTTCGAAAGCAACCCTGCTTCCCGACCTGGACAAGGATGGCACAGTAGCCAATACATTAAAGGTAGGACAAGAAGTAGTGGTGCAAATTGTAAAAGAGCCTATCTCAACCAAGGGACCGCGCCTGACTTCCGAAATCTCGTTTGCAGGAAGATATCTGGTGCTGATTCCTTTCAACGACAAGGTCTCTGTCTCTCAAAAAATTAAATCGAGCGAAGAACGTGCACGCCTGAAACAACTGCTGATGAGCATCAAGCCGAAAAACTTCGGAGTGATTGTACGCACAGTGGCAGAAGGCAAACGTGTTGCCGAACTCGATGGAGAGCTTAAAGTATTGCTGAAGCACTGGGAAGAAAGTATCACCAAAGTACAAAAGGCCACAAAGTTTCCGACACTTATCTACGAGGAAACAAGCCGTGCCGTAGCTTTGCTGCGTGATCTCTTCAATCCTTCTTTCGAGAACATCCATGTGAACAACGAAGCGGTGTTCAACGAAATCAAGGATTATGTGACGCTGATTGCCCCCGAACGGGCAGGCATCGTCAAGTTGTATAAAGGTCAACTTCCCATTTATGACAATTTCGGTATCACCAAACAGATTAAATCGTCTTTTGGTAAAACAGTATCCTACAAGAGTGGTGCCTACTTGATTATTGAGCACACTGAGGCGCTTCACGTAGTAGACGTGAACAGCGGAAACCGCACCAAGAATGCCAACGGGCAGGAAGGTAACGCACTCGAAGTAAACCTGGGGGCTGCCGACGAACTGGCACGCCAACTGAGGCTAAGGGATATGGGTGGTATCATTGTGGTAGATTTCATTGACATGAATGAAGCCGAAAACCGTCAGAAGCTTTATGAACGGATGTGTGCCAATATGCAGAAAGACAGGGCACGGCATAATATTCTGCCGCTCAGCAAATTTGGGCTGATGCAGATTACACGCCAGCGTGTGCGTCCGGCTATGGACGTCAACACGACCGAAATTTGTCCTACCTGCTTCGGAAAAGGCACTATCAAGTCGTCCATTCTCTTTACGGACACTTTGGAGAGTAAAATTGATTATCTGGTCAACAAACTGAAGGTTAAGAAATTCTCGTTACACGTCCATCCGTATGTTGCCGCCTACATCAATCAGGGACTCGTTTCCCTGAAACGGAAATGGCAGATGAAATACGGATTCGGTATCAAGGTTATTCCAAGTCAGAAACTCGCTTTCTTACAATATGTGTTCTATGATACACATGGAGAAGAAATCGACATGAAGGAAGAAATCGAAATCAAATAGACAGAAAAGGCGGCTCGTGGGAAACGGGTCGCCTTTTTGTTTCTATCATTCCAATTTTTCAATTTCTTCGGTTGTAAGTCCGGTACATTCCGAAATTAGTTCGAGAGAAAGACCTTTGGATTTCATGATACGGGCTGTTACTTCCTTTTCTTTCTGCATCCCTTTCTACATCCCTTTCTGCATCCCCTTCTTTTCAGCAAAATCCAGCGTATTGAAATAGTCATTGTAGACTTTCCATTCTTCTTCGTACTGTGCTCTTTCTTCCTGGGTCATATTTGCTTTGGAAGCCAGCTTTTCCAGTCGTTCGAAGACGGCTTTTCGTGCCTTAAAAGGCATTCTGTCAAGTATATCCATATGCTTTAATATATAAATCCAGCGTTCAAAATCCGTATTGCATTCATCCTCTTCTTTATTAAAGTTTGGCAATTCGATAAAGATTTGCCGAAACTTGTCATTAAAGAGCTTTCCTGTAGCCCGGTCGGATAAGACAACATCTGTCCTTATCGTTGCAGGCATGTCCTTGTCCATTACAAAGTTCATGAAGAACACTCCATATACAGCATCCAACCGGAAATTCCATTGTCCCCTTTTGGCTTGTTGCGTAATGGCCCTTGAGAGATAGAAAAGAGCACGGTCCTTAAAATAAGGTTGTTCCCGATTCTGCATTTCCACGATAATACGCTCACCTGTATCGGTCATGCAGTAGATATCGTAGATGATCCCTCGTTCATTTTTTACTTCCGGCTGTTGTTCGTTGTTGAGGAACTGAATGTCGGTTATCACATGCTCTCCTACGAGCAAATCATTTAAGAAGCTGATTAATAACTCCTTTTCTACCTCTCTGCCGAATAAAAACTTAAAGCCGTAATCGGTAAAGGGATTAATAAATCTTCCCATTATACGTGTTGATTGTGTATCTTACAACAAAGATAAGGCTTTTTTGTTGAATAAGAACTGGTTGGAATAAAAAATGAGTTGTTCACAAAGAACATTTTTCCTTTAGAATAAGAGAGAAGGAGATGTAAGGACGAAAAGCCCGGACTTTCGCAAGCACGGGCTTTTTGTATTCTCAAGACATCCCCCTTTCATAGGGGAAATCATGACCGGCTAATTGTGACCGGTATAATAAGGGAGATGCATTAAGAGTTAGCAAAAGGGATGTCAGTGGGAAATTATTAGGAAGACATCCCTTTTCTTAAGAAGCACAGCATAGAAGGATTGACTTTCACAAGCGAATGGCTTCGTACTGGTGCTTCTCGGCGTTTTCTTCACCACAAGGGCGAAGAAGGGTTTATCTTGTTGATTTCAAAGATATCTCCCGGTCTTTCAGAAAATGAATCCGGGAATCACGAGAGATATCGTCTGATACATCAAAGGCTTATTACCATGCAGGAACTGTAACTGTTACAGTTTTAGCCTCCATAGCACCCCAAGGAGATTTAGGAGTAACTGTTACTTTTACTTCCATTGGTTTTGAACTTACAGACCATTCGGCTGCCGTTGTTGTCAATTTGAGCACGCCGTCAGTAATAGTAGATTCAAAGGAGCCATTATTAGCACCTTCTTCCATTGTATATTCTACACTGAAACCATATATGGTCATAGGATCATTGCTGTTGTAAATATCCTCAGCAGCTTCCGGCCATATTTTGTTTTCAGCAGCAGTAGCATCCTTCCAAACAAGAGCAGTTTTCAAATCAAGACCTTCTTTTCTCTTTTCTATTGAAGTTACATCATAAGTAAGTTTACCTTGATCTTCCGGTTTTTCTGCACTATATGCAAATGTTCCGTTCAGCTTATCAGCAGGAATTGTCACTGCAATTTCTTTAGAGAATACTTCATGTTCACCGCACTTTCCTGTCAGTGTTACTTTAATAGGATCGCCTTCATAAGATTTAGTTACAGTTACATCACCACTTTCACTTACAGTGACACCTGTAATAGTACTTTCACCTTCAGCAAGAACAGGAGCAAACGTTAAAGTAGCACCGGAACCTAAGCCAGTAAAACTGCTCTCAACAACTGCATAGTTAGAATAAAGTTCTTTCAGGTTTCTAGTTGCTTTTACAGCTGTATAATTACTTGCCTGAGTACCTTCACCTGTAAATGTGCGACCCAGTACTGCTTTACTTCCGTCCCAAGTCTGAGCATTATTAATTAGTTTGAAAGCTGCATCATTTGCATCAGGATAGCTTACCGTTACACCTTTCACTGTTACATCAATGCTCTTGTTACCGTCTTGACTAGTAATTCTAGTAGTGATATCAGTAGCTTCGCATACTGTGCTTGCCGGAACTTTCAAGACAAGAGCACCGCTAGAATTGCCCAACTTAATTGTCTGAGTTTCCGGAACTGCCGCAAATGTACAATTGTTGAAATTATCAACGCCCAATGCTTCCTTTATCTTAGCTACGGCAGCTACGGTAGCACTTTCTGCAGTTACGTCGAGTGTATATGATTTCTCTGCTCCATTCCACAGAAGAGGTAATTGCGCAGCAGCAAGTACAACTTCTTGTGCTTCACCTTCAGTGATCAATTTAACATCTCCATAATCACCAGTATATTCTACTGTTTTTTCAGAAGAAGCACCCAGACCAGACACTGTTATTGTATACGATACTTTCGCCTTGTTACTTACTTCTGCTGCTGCTTTTGCAGACAACACGCCTGCTTCAGACAATTCAAAATTAGCGGCATTAGTACCTCCCAGAGTTAACTCCATAGGGAACTTATCTGCAGAAATTCCATATTGACTTAGCTTCGTTCTTGTGTCGGCTTCGCCCTCAACAGCTCCATTAGCACCTACTGATGAATGAACTGTCAAAGTATAATCACCACCCGTTTTATAGTCGATAGTGTTTCCTTTAACTAATGTTGTCGGCTTTTCTTTCGGAGTCCACTCTACCTTGTCAATATACAGAACATTCTTCACAGCAACGAAATAGTTTGAAGAAATATCATTCAAAGTCTTCGCCTCACCTTCAACCTTATCCGTCAGTGTCAAAGCGATTGCATAGCTAGCTGCTGCCTTACTAGCATCTAAAGTCACCTCAATCAGATTGGCTTCGTCTTCTACAGCTTCAATCTTTGTAATATTGAACAATTCACCTGTAGCACGTGTTTTCACCGTCTGATAATCTACTGCAACATTATATTTAGCAGTTTCCTTTCCAAAATTATCAATCAGTTCTTTCGCTGCACTACTCGGAGATACACGGAATCTCACTTTCACATCGCCACCGCTAATCATCGGTTCCCAATCATTTGCATTACCGTCAGAACTAAACTTAGCATAGAACGTACTAAGCTGAACCAGTCCGTCTGCATATTCCGGTACGTATACGATACTTTGGATCATGCCTTTCAGTGCTGTAATTTCTGCTTTCAATTCCGATTGCAATTTGGCTAATGTAGCCTCTGCATCTCCCAATTCTTCAGCTATAATACTTTGTACAGCTCCTTTCAAAGTCTGTCCTTCAGGAAGTTTGAGTGCTGTCAAAGCATTTTTTGCAGCCACAATCTCATTGATAAGTGCTGCATAGTCTTTAGACTGACCTTCCTCAGTGCCCACATAAGCATCGATAGCTAGCAACAGTTCATCCAAACTATCCAATTTAGTTTTGATAGCACCACCGTCTTTAAAGATTTCATTGTAGATTTTATCTACAAAATCTGTCAGATTTGCTACACCGGTCATTCCGAATTTCGCAATGCGGTCATTCAGTTCTTTACCATTTGATGCGACAGCACCCTGTACGGCAGTAATCACATATTCGGCAATCGCACCTTTGGAATCACTCTCATCTTCCAGTGCATTTATAATGCTCTGATTGATGAATTTGTCGAAGCTGGTGTCATAGAAGCCGCTCAAATCACCATTATTATTTTTATAGTTCTTTTCAGCTGCTACCAACTTATCTAATATGCCAGACATATCGTTCAGTTCCTTAACAGAAGCATTCAGATCTTTTATAGTCTGATCGTTAGCCTTAATCAGCGTAACCAATTCATTTTCAGACTCAGCCAACTTCTTAGCCAACGCAACAACGTCAACACCTTCTCCTTTGGCCAAATCTTCCTTCAGCTTTACAATATTCTCCTCCAAAGTTTTAATTGCAGTTTCCTTATCTTTCAACTGACTCTCCAGATTAGTAACTTTAGTCTGCAATTCTGTTTTTGCCGCATCTACGGCAGCTTTCATGTCTTCTGTGCTTACAGGACTGGTAGACGTGATTTTATCAATCTGCTCTTGCAGATTTTTAATGTCATCGTCGTTGTCCTTACAACTTGTGACTGTTGTAGTGACTGCAAGCGTCAATGCCCCGAAAAGCATTACCCTAACAAAATTTTTCTTCATAACTACTTAAAAATTACATTAATAATATATTATTAAACACTAAGTTCAAATAATATTCGCCCGTTACTTTGTAGGTAACGGGAAACAGCCTGTAGCTACTTCTGAAGAAGCGTCTAAAGGGTAGACAAGAAACATAAGTATCAAAATATATTTAACCCCTGCTTTAGAATAGCAGCAGAGGGGAGGGAAATCTTTTGCAATAATAAGAGAGCATGGTGTGTTCTTCACAAAAAATCCGCAGTTTTGTTTGGTGTATTTCCTTTTTTTAGTAGTTTATCAGAAAAAATATCTTTTTTGTTTGCATGTTTTCCAAAATATGTTCATCTTTGCAGCGTATTATCTCCCCGTTACCTACAAAGTAACAGGCTTTAATTCAAACAATTACCTACCGAGAAAGACTTCCTAAAGGAAGAGAAGACCATTACATTCGCTTCATCAATTTTCTTATTCTTGAAAGGTTTCAGATAAGTCTCTGTGACAGTGATAGATGAATGTCCCATCGCTTCTGAAATGACACCGGGGTGCACCTCACAATAATAAGCCATCGTAGCCCATGTGTGACGCGCTGTATATGAACTCAGATCCGTAGTCAGTCCCAGCACTTGTTTCAGAATCATCAGCTGATAATTAAAGTTGCGCAATGCCAACTGGTATTCCTTATATGCCTCCTCCGTTCCTTCCTTGCTGGAAATCAACGAAAAGAGATAAGGAAAAGCAGGATCGGTATTCATATGCTGTTTGATCAATTTCACCGCTTCCGGCAAAAGAGTCACAGTCAGCATTCTGCCTGTTTTCCTCCGACGATAAGTAAGGACATTTCCGTCTATATCATGTTTTTTCAGATAAGCAAGATCGACGAAAGGCATACCACGCAGCAAAAACATTAATATGAAAAAACCACGAGCACGCTGCAATTCCCTGTTTCCCGAGTGCAGCTGTTTCGGAATATCTTTCATAAGACGTTCCATATCCTCTTTTTCCAATGCACGCTTTTTATCAGCACGTGTCCCCGTATAGACATACCGGAAATGATGCGGTACATAAGGTGCAATGCGTCGGTCTACTGCTCGATTGTACACAGCTCTCAGCGTACGCATATAAGTAGAAACCGTATTCCAGCTACAATTTCTTCCACGCAGATACGCTTCAAAACTTTTCAAAAACTCCGGAGTCACTTTTCGGAAAGGCAGATTCCCGCTTTCATTGAATGCAAGGATTGCACTCATGCTACTCCTGTAAATATGGGCGGTCCCATAATTCCCACTTTCCCGTAGCCCGTCGGCTACCTTCTTCATAAATGAAATTAAATTCCCCATTTTTTACTGTTTAAAATGATCAATAAAGGCTGCTGCAAAAGAGAAGTGAACCCTTCTCCACATTCCCCGGCAGTGCCTTTTTTCCTATTCCCAATCATAAAGATACAAATCTATTGCCACATTTGTTTGATGTAACCCCAAAAACATTCGATACCAGCTCACAGCCGATCATTTTCTCCAAAACATTTGGCTATCTGATAAATAATTCGTTACTTTGCACCGCTTTCGCGCAATCGCTGTCAAGAGAAGAGATACTTGGTATGTTGCGTTGTAACGATGAAACAATTTAATAATAACAACAATGGATTTAATTAAAATTGCAGAAGAAGCATTCGCTACCGGAAAACAG
>OGEG01000663.1_pt1 | contig 33327 bp, 39 predicted proteins | sample 1570621 | NCBI WGS metagenome assembly OGEG01 (sample SAMEA2582130, study PRJEB24529) | metagenome | biome: Human gut stool | place: China | collected 2011 | reverse complement strand
CTGCGCCGTGCCGCCCTGAAGGACTGGTTTGCCCTCCACCGCGTCCGGCTGTCCGCCCGATGAAAGATACGCCTACAAATGAAGCCGCCCCATTCAGGCGGCTTTTTTTGTGCCGGACATTCTTTCGAGAGCATCAATCGAAGCATTCTTCCGGGAACATGTACAGGATACCATCTGTCAAGATTCCACCGCAAGGGCTGAAAGCCCGTCAGCTCTTGAACCCAATCCCCCGTGCCCCCTGAATGGAAGAAGAGAAATTTAAAGAGCACTTCGAAAATTCGCAAAACCCCGACCAACAGACCAACAGACCAACGGAGCATGTTTTTTCAATCCAATAATATATATAATATAGTAATAATAAGGAAATTAAGTGCTGTTGGTCGCTTGTTGGTCGGCCGTTGGTTTTAGCCCTTTTTGTTGGTTTCTGTTGGTTTTACCTTTGTTAACACTTGAAACCGTGGGTTTCCAAATCCAACAAAAGCCCCTTTTTGTTGGTCTGTTGGTCGCTTGTTTGTCACCTTGAAATTTTGCTATGTCGTTGGTTTTTAGTATATTTGCTTATTCTGTTGGTCTGTTGGTCGGTTTGTCGCCAAAAAACACAAAAACATTATAGACATGGAAAAATTCTATTGCTACCTTAACGTGACTCCCTTCGTGATGCAGTATCTCAGGGTGAATTTCGGGGCAAAAAACAGCCGTTTGCCCAATGCCATAAGCTTTCGTCGAGACCGGATCCTGTCCCAAATGTTGAAAAATATGCTAACCAAGCAATCCCACCGTTACGACAACCGGAACAAGGGCTATATGTTTACCAACCGGTGCGAGACGGCAGCCATTGAGATTGACGAGGTTACTTTTGCCACTTCCGGCTTTCTCCTGTCCCTGACGGATGCGGCCAACTTGGCTTTGTTCCTGGAACGTCGGTGTTACACCCTGTTGTTGTCATACCTTCACATGCGTTTCATTTTCAATAATAACCTGAACGAGTGCATTGAAGATTTCTATCGGCAATATCATTTTAGCGAAGAGACGTGGCCGTCGGAGAGCATCCGCCGCATTTGGTATCGTGACAAGACATTCGACCGGAATATGTTCCGGGGTTTTATAAACAAGCAAATAGGTAAAATTATTATTGTGCAAATGAAACGGTTGGGATTGATTAGCGCAAGGGGGGCGCAGGCTTATGAAGAAGTTTGAATGGTGGAATGATTCGCGGGGCGGCTTGTCTTATATCTATGCCATCCCTCCGGCGTCTTTGCGTAGGGTCCGGATAGATTATGCAACAGGGCAGCGTTGGCCGGAGTTCAAAGCACGCGAAAACATCATCTGTCTGCCGGTATGGGCAGCAGCTCCCCAAAACTTCCAGTTCAAGGAGACCCATGAATGGACAGAAGCCGGAGATGCCTATACAGTGGAGATAAACGGTTATATCCCACCCTTGAAGGCAGGAGGAGAGGCTCTTGTCCGGACGCTGGAACAAGGGGCGTGGATGGTGTTGCATACGGATTTGAATGGGATAAGTCGTCTTTCCGGAACGGCGGACATACCTTTGAAATTTACCCGTGTGGCAGACACGGGGGCAGCTCCCGGAGAACAGAACGCCATTACGTTTTCCTTTTCGGCCGTAGAACCGGAACCGTCCATCGAGGTCCAGGTAAGTGAATGGGATAACCCGTAGCTGCTTTGGCTTTGTCCTTTCTCCGATGCCTTTATTTCAGTTCATTTGTGCAAAATTTATGAGTGTATGAATGAAACGGTATTGACTTTAAACGGGGTTATTGATTCTTACGGATGGTTCCGCTACCAGGTCGAAGCTTTCCTCAATAAGAACAAGGACGTTCCGGTACGCATCAGACTGGATTCCTATGGGGGAAGCGTGGAAGAAGCTTTGGCCATATCCCGGTTATTGGAAGGGCATGGCAATGTAACGGTGGAGTTTATGGGATATGTGGCCAGTGCGGCCACATGGATGGCGTTCGGGGCGAAACGCATCGAGATGCACGAAGACACTTTGTGGCTTTGCCATAAGTGCAGCGTGTCCATATCCGAATGGGGATATAAAAAGGCGGAGGAACTCGACCAGCTCATTAAAGACTTGAAGGCGCAGAAGAAATCCGCAGAAGTGATCGACCTGACCATAGCCCGGAAATACCTGGAACGCTGCACGGCATCCGGAAAAACACTTCAGGATGTATTGACGTTGATGGACGAAGAGAGATATATCACCAGTTCCGACTGTTTGAGTTGGGGATTTGTCGACAAGGTGATTCCGGGGATGAATCAGTCTGACCGGGAGTCCATATCCGATTTCGTAAACCTGATGCACCTTCCTGCCATCCCAAAGGAGGCCGATCCGGGAGATTCTGGTAAGGCGGGCCAAGAAGGGTTGTTAAACCGTTTCCTGTCCGGTTTGGCTTCCATGTTTAATGAAAAAAAGCAAGCAGGAAAGCCGGAACTGCCCGAAGGACCGAAACCAACAACACAAACACAAAATAAGATGAGAGAGGATTTTAAGTCGGTAAACGCGTTGCTGGGAGTGACGGGTTTGCCTGTGTCGGACGGAAAAATCGAGCTGACACAAGAACAGGTCAAGGCCATAGAGGATGCTTTGGCGGTGGGAAAAGAAATGGATGACATGTTGGACTCCGTTTCGGAGCATGTCAAAAGCATCAAGGGCACAATAAACAAAGTGAATGCGTTGAAACTCCTGGTGGACCGTATTCCGACAGGTGTACCCGGAAGCAGCTCGCAAGCCGGTACGGAAGACAATGATGACACTCCGGATACGTCGGACATGAACGACCCCGTAAATGAGTATGTGAGAACGAACTTTAAGAAAAAAAGCAAAAACTAAACTGTATAGATATGGCAATGGATTTGAAAACACCGATTGACATTACCGAGGTCATCGGGGCAGTGAAAGAGCATCAGGACTTGTTGACCACCTTGGATGCCGAAGATGCCGGAATGGTGCTTCAGCATTTTACACCTATTCCGGGAGTGAAAGACAGCATCGTGTTGGGACGTACGACGTTGGGCAAAGTGTCCCGCAAGTATACAGGGCAGTTCGTAGGAACGAAAGAAGCCGGTAAGATTGTGCCACGCACACTGACGGTCTATCCTTGCGTGATGGAGATGGACGATGAACCGGAACGCTACCGCCGGACTTATATCACGGAAGTGAAAGGCGGGTTGGATCCGGAATCGCATCCGTTTGAAATCTGGCTAATCAATTATGGCATCAAATGCGCTTCCAAAGAGCTGCATGATGTGCTGATGACAGCCAAGCACGATGATGGTAAGCAAGAATTGGGAGACAGTTTCGATGCTCCGGGTTCCATTATTGAAGCCGAGAAGACTGCTACGAAAATCTCTACGGACTTGGGCAACATGTTCGCCATGGCGGAACTCAGTCGTGCCAATATCGGTGAAGAGTTGCTCAAGATGTGGCGGCACATGCCCACTACGTTCCGGAATAAGACGGATGTGAAGATGTTCATATCCGCTGATTTGGGCGACATGTACGATGACTGGCTCGAAGACCAGGGCGTGATCGTGTTGGGCAGTGGCCCGGGTTCGGAGACAGCCAGTACCAAATATCTGCGCAACACGAACCAAAAATGCGAACTGGTACGTTTGACGAACATGCCGCAAGGCTCCCAAATGGTCATCCTGACCACGAAGCTGAATATCTGTTACGGTTACGATTCAGAAGCAGACATGCGTAGCATGACGCCGTTTGCGAGTGGGAATCCTTATCATTTTACTGCTGCCGGTAAATACGTGTTCGGAACGCAGTTTGTTTCTTTGGATAAGTCCGAGTTTTGTGTCAACGACAAGCCATTGGTTCCGGTGGTGGAGGATGACGATGATGAATAACCTTGATAAATTGAAAGAATATGGCAACAAAAACCACACAACCATGTATTCAACTGGCAGATTTGATGCCTGCCATGAATTGCGTCGATTTGGACAACCGGGCCGGCGTGGTGTCTGAGATATTGTTTGGATATGCCGAGGAGGTGGCCACCTGGCCGGAACTGCCTGCTCCGGATTCAGAGACCCCTTTGACATTTGCAGAGGCTGGAATCTGGGATGGCCCTTTGACGATGGCCAACGGATGCAACATGTATAAGTTTGCCTTTACCGACGAACAGGCGGAACTGAAGATCAGTGAGTCCGGTGAGACTGGAGGTGAAAGCGTGTTGTTTGAACTGACGGTTTCCCGTGCCAGGTTGCAAAAGGAGGTCTTCGGCTTCCTGAACGCTTTGAAAGGGCGCAATCTCGTAATCATTGTTTCTGACAAGAATGGCAATAAATACTTGATGGGCGATAAGCTAAGTCCGGCCCGCAAGGTGGCCGGAGATGGTTCCACGACGGGAAAGGCCGCCACGGATTTGAACCAACAGAGTATCAAGTTCCAGTATTATTGTCCGCGTTATCTGATGTACGATGGGGATACGGAGGCATTGCTTAAACCTGCGGGTGGAGGTGGCGATTAATGATTTGAAGCGGTATATTGGTTAAAAGAGTCGGTTTCGGAAGCTGTAAACCGGCTCTTTTTTGTCACTGTATCGCACTCTTTTTCGCACTATTTTTGGGTACAAAAATGTGATTATGGGAAAGGATTATTTGGCATTTAGAGAAGAAGCGATCCGTTGGATAAATGGTAAGCGTGTGTTTTCACAAGGTATGGATATTTTGGAACGGAGTGGTTTTAAGCCCGGTGTGGTAGGGCGTTTAAAGAGAGTGGGTGAGAACGGTCCTGCCGCTCCGGCTCGTTTGAAACATTTGATGTTGACGCTTATCCAGGCATGGGCTTTGCCAGAGTCAGAACTACAGGATTCAGATCTGGAACATGGGGTTCAGGATGGGAAAGACATCCCGGTTACGGACCTTGTGGCCGAACTGTCCATGAAAGAAGTGGGTGATCAATTAGAGGCCGGAGGATTGGAGCAGCTTCCTCAGGAGATAAAAGATATTGTGTTTGAATTCCGACGGGCTTATATTGAGAGGGACAAACTGCATCGCATGTTGGCAGGACTGGGCGAGGACAATTCGACGGATGTGGTTGAAAAACGCAAAAATTTGTCTGATGGTATAAACCGTTTGAGCGAGGAGATGGACCGTATGTATCCCCTGTTCGATGAGTATGTGAAGAAGCATGAGGTCCGGACTGTCAACGAACCGCAACCGGACAAAGAGATACCCACGAAGAGAGAGGGAAACATCGAAGCGATGCCCACGGAAAACCTGAAATTCATGAAAAAGTCCCTCTCCACCAAGATACTCCGGGCGACAAACCGCTTGTTATACCAAAGCGAAACCAAGCAGGAGAAGGCGAATCCGATGCCCGACGGACCGGAACGGGTGAAATATGAGACGAAAATCAAGGTGCTTTCCGGCCGCTTGGAGCAAATCAAGATGGAACTGGCTCGCAGGGTGGAATGTTAACGGAGGAACGTCATGGCGAAGAAAGGCATTTCCTCTTTGGCAGAACAGCACTATGAGGTCATCCAGTCCCATATCTTGGATCCGCAGCATTCACCTTTGCCGGAAAAGTTGCGCGGGCAATTCAACCGCGTGCTCCAGATAGCCCGGCTGTTGGACGATTACCCCGAAGACGGCCACATCATCAATATGATGCAGGTCAAATACAAGGTATCCGTCACGCAGCTTCGCAAGGACATCGCCTTGGCCAAAGAACTGTTCAAGACCAACCACACTTTCGACTGGGATTTTTGGCAGGCCTGGCAAATTAAGGACCAACTGGAGCTGATACGCAAGGCACGCCTTGACGGAGACCTCAAAAACTGGAACAATGCCAAAAAGGTTCTGGCCGCGCTCATCGGGCAGAAGCCCGAAGCTGTCGACGACCCCCGCCGCATGGAGAAGAACGCCTTCTACATCCAGGTCAATTACAACGGGCAGAGCATGGCCGTCGATTTCGACAAGGTACGCTCCTTGCCCGAATCGGCCCGGCAGGAGATTGTGCAACAAATGTATGCTTCCATTGATGATGCGGAAGCCGAAGAATTAATGAACTCATAAACAGTGGATATGAAAAGGTTGAAAAACAAGGAACTCGTCGCCTTCTGGATGGATCAGCGACGGGTAAACGACATCATAGTGCGTGCCGGAGTGGTAGTGGTGGAGGCACGCCCTTCCATGACACAGGAAGAAGCTGAAGAACTCGTGCGTAAGTGCGGCCATGAGGAAGACTACAGGGCCGCTGTCGACGGTATCCACCGTTATATCGTCTTGCCAAGGTATTAAGCCATGCAGCATAACGTTTGGGAAGAACCCTTGTTGGTCAACCCCGCGCAACTCTCCCTCATGCTGCTCCCGGCAAAGACCAAGTATGCTTTGATGAGCCGCGCATCCGGCAAGTCGTTCATTACCGGGTATGAGATTGACGAGAATGTCCGTCTCATGCCCCGGGGGATAACGACCGTCACTCAGGCCACCATCGGGCAGGCATTGACCAAAACCCTGCCTTCTGCATTCAAAATGTTGGAATCTTTGGGCTACAAGCGTTATGACCCCAAGACACAGACCGGCGACTACGTCGTCTGCCGTCGTCCGCCTGAAGGATGGTACCGCCCCTATGAACACGTGATGAATACCGATTATTTGATTTCCTTTTCCAACGGCCATTGCCTGTATATCCTCTCTCAGGCTACGAACTCACGTGGTCCCAATGCGGACTATAATATCAGCGATGAAGCCCTCACTCTGGATAAGGAACAGTTCGACCAGGAAGTCGCACCGACGAACCGTGGCAATGAGCATGTTTTTGGCCGTCATTCCACCCGCCCTTTGTTGAAACACCATGGCAACACATTCTTATCCTCCATGCCCTATGCGCCGGAGCAGAAATGGTTGCTTGAACCTGCCGCCTATTACGAAGAGGAGAGGGGGATTCATTTGGTGGACGAATGGAATAAGGTTGTGGCCTTGCAGTTGCAGCTTATAGACGCACAGGTCAACCGTGAAGTTCCTTTGTTCAAGGATATCTGGAATGAGATTCAGCGCAAACGCCGCCAGATAATCCCTTTTGTTTCAAAAGACGGCATACTCTTCCTCTTGGGTTCCATCTTCGACAACATCGGCAACGTCGGCATGAACTACGTCATCAGCCAGTACAACGTCATGGACAAGTTCTCCTTCATGGTGGAGATCCTGAACTATATCGTCGACAAGATAGACCATTGTTACTACAATATCACCGACCGCCATCGTTACTACCACGCCACCAACGACAGCTACATCCGCGACTTTGCCGAAGATGTGGATTTCAACTGGAAGCAACTGGCCGAAGAGGACAGCCGCATGGACATGGACTGCAACCCGAACAAGCCGTTGGAGATTACGCCGGATTGGGGCTCTTCCGCCTGTTTTCTCGAAGTGGCCCAATGTGGCCATTTTGACTATGCCGCCAAACGCCTCTATCCCGACCGCGTGGTAGACAACACCATCAACGAGTTCTTCGTCAAGCGGGACGACACAGAAGGCCTGACCGAAGTGGATGCCCTTATCGACATGTTCTGCCATTACTACCGCCACCATGCCTGCAAGACGGTGGACTTCTACCGTGACCGTTATGGGGACGCGCGGCGGGCCAACAGCAAGAAGACATACAACCAGTGCGCCATCGACCGGCTGGTAAAACACGGGTGGACGGTAGTGCAACATGTACACCGTGGCATGGAACCTCCGCAGCATGACAAGTATTTGCTGTGGTCTTACGTGCTGGCCGAGACGGATACACGTTATCCCATCAAGCGTTTCAATGCCACCAAATGCAAGTTCATCCTGATTTCGATGAACAATACCCGCGTCCGGACAGGTTCCGATGGGCGTTATGAAAAGGACAAGCGTAGCGAGCGCAACGGCTCGATCCCGGCAGAAGAAGCCACCCATTTCGGCGACTGCGTGGACAAACGCATGTGGACGAAGTACGGCGACATCCTGACCAACCGTGTGACGTTCGTGGACAACCGGATATAATGATAAAAAACGACAAGAATATAAATGAAAATGGATGGCAGCAGGCAACAGTTGTTTATCGGTTACATGCACTATTTACATGAGACAGACCGTTTCGATGCTACTAAGGCACGCTACGCCAAGCATGTATTAGGTTTCCTTGAAAGTGCAAGCAGTGTGGACAGGCGTGGTTTTATGGCATTTAAACGGGAACATTCCCTTGAAATGGCCAATGATTACTCATGTGGGACGGCAATATGTGATTCCCTCAATTTTTGCGGCAAGGGTTACAATAGGAAGAAAAAGGCAAAAGTGAAAACATTGGAGAAACTCAGTGTTGTTTCGGAGAAAAACAAAGAACAATTAAATGGGTTCATGGCATGGCTTGACGAAAATTTCGATTATTCGCCCCATACGCTCAACATGTACTATTTTTCCCTGAAAAAATTTTTTGAGTACGCCAATGAGGTGAACATGTCTAATGCCAAGCTGTATGTCAGTACGCTTGAAGAGCAAGCCTTTTCACCGCAGACCATCAGGCTGAGGATTTTGGCCCTTGAAAAATTCGCAAAATGGAAAAAGAAACCTTTTGAACTGAAACGCCCGAAACAGCAACGCAAACTGGAAACCGACAACATACCTACGGAAGAAGAATACAACCGCCTCTTGGAATATCTCAAAACAAAGAAAAACAAGGATTATTATTTCTTCATCAAGGTGTTGGGGACAACCGGGGCACGCCTGTCCGAATTCATGCAGTTCACATGGGAGGACATCATCTCCGGCGAGGTGACGTTGAAAGGCAAAGGGAACAAGTACCGCCGCTTTTTCTTCCAGGACAAATTGCGGAAAGAAGCCAAGGCGTACGTCAAGGAGGCAGGGAAGACCGGGATTTTGGCAATGGGAAAATACGGAAAGATTTCCTCCCGGGGGCTTTCATCAGACATGAAGGCATGGGGAAAGAGTTGCGGCATTCCTTCAGAAAAGATGCACCCGCATGCCTTCAGGCATTTCTTTGCAAAAATGTTTTTGAAGAAAAGCCGGGACATTGTGCTGCTCGCCGACTTATTGGGACATGCAAACATGGATACAACGAGAATTTATTTACAGAAAAGTTATGAAGAACAAAAAGCGGATTTTACTCGAAGCGTTATCTGGTAGCGTTGAAATGTTGAATGCGTTGGAGGAACTGTCAGACGGGATAGACATCTACGACGAAACGGGGCACGTGGATACCGAGTTCCTTCTTCAGGCCCTTGGGCATGTAAACGCCTTTATGGATGCCTCTAATAAGATAGTAAGCAAAATAAGCTCCCTGCTTGCTCCGGATGGAATCGCATCTGAAAAAGGTAAAAAAGTTGACGGGGAAAAGAACTGGTGCGTAGAGGACATTTTGAAACATTGCACGCTCGAACATCAGGTATTAAAACTTCCCAAGGTCCAATTCAACAAGAAATCATACAATGAAGCCAAGAAGTGGATAGAGGAAGCCGGAGGAACTTGGCAAGGAGGAAAAATACAGGGCTTTACGTTCCCTTTTAATCCAGAACGCGTGTTTTCCATCCTTAATCAAGGGAAACGTTGCAACCTTCAGCAAGAATACCAATTCTTTGAAACTCCCTCTGACGTGGCAGACTGGCTAGTGATGCTTGCCGGTGGCATACAGAAGGATGACACCGTGCTCGAACCGAGTGCCGGCCGTGGTGCGCTAATCAAAGCTGTCCATCGGGCTTGTCCGGACGTTCAGGTGGAATGTTACGAATTGATGCCGGAAAACCGGGATTTTCTCCAAACCTTGGAGAATGTGATATTGCTTGGCGAGGATTTCACGAAAGACTGTGTGGGGACATACAGCAAGATTGTCGCCAATCCTCCATTCTCCAAAAATCAAGACATCGGGCATGTAAGGCTTATGTATGAACATTTGAAGGAAGGAGGGACGTTGGCGGCCATTACAAGCCCGCATTGGAAGATGGCTTCAGAAAAGAAATGCGCGGATTTCAGGCAATGGTTAGAGGAAGTCCATGCAGAAGTATTCAAGATAAGTCCGGGCGAATTCAAAGACAGCGGGACTTCCATAAGCACCATGGCCGTGGTGATAAAGAAATAAGTGGAGAGAAGAAAAACGGAAAATCATTCTGCACCCTTTTAATGTAATAATCTTAAAGTGTTAACGAAACCCGATAAAAATCCATTTTCTTAACCCTGAACAAGATAACCTCCAAAAATTTCAGAAAACGATAAAAAACCGCAAGCGAAGCCCTCCGCGCCCTAAGTCGAATCCGCACCGCTCCTCGCACTTTTAAGGAAATATGAGAGACATGGGATGGCTGTAGGACGTTCCCGTTTCGTTTGGCGCAGATTGATTTTCGGCTGTGCTCCCTTGCAATTCCGCGCCAAAAGTTGCATCTTTGCAGTGCTCAGAACGAACCGTTTTTTTCAGTTCCTCGTATCGTGTGGCGTGTGAAGCCGGGTTCCGGGTGGTTCCGGTGAGCGCACGATATGAGGTGCTGATTTTTTAATTAGGATATAATTATGAATGGCTTTTCAGTCATTGGTTTAGGTATTATTGTCGTATCTACTTTTATTGTTCTGTTATATTCGAAACAGAGACTATTGAAAAGATACAAAAAAAGAAAATGAGCAGTTGTCCATGTATAGGCATATTGTTGATGCTCATGAAGAAGCGAGAAAGATTTTCTAATATTTCTATATATCTTAAATTCTTTTATGTATATTTGCAAAGCCCAATAAAAAAGATAAGATATGGATCCCCTTACAAGACGTAATCCGTAGTCAATCGGGTTGTGGTGTTATCTGCCATTGGGCGCGTCTTGTAAGGGGATTCGCCAATAAAACCGAATGTGATGGAAGATCAACGGAAAACTGCTTTGTATAAGATCGTTTTGGTTGTTGGTAATGGTTTTGATATAGATTTGGGGTTGCCAACGCGATATTCTGATTTTTTAGGAAGTGTTTATTTTAAGCGGCATATCTTTGATATGAAGATAAAGGATATTAAAGAATGGAATGAACGAAAAAAGTCAGGGATAAGAAATCCTACCATTCGTGACTGGTTTGGGATTGATTTATTCGATTTATTGGAAATCAAAAGGGGGCTCACGAATTGGGTTGATATAGAAAGGGAGTTGGCATTAGTAGCTTCTTTGTCGGACAAAAAAGAGCCGTTTGAAACATTGGCAGTATCTGAAAGCTCATATTTCGAGTTACAAAAGGCTTTGTGTGAGTATATCAAATCCTTATCTTTTTCAGGGTTAAGAGAAGATTCGGTGGCTTTTAAGTTGGTCAAAGCATTGAATGCAATACCTAAGTTGGTTGAGGTTTTATCCTATAATTATACGGATTGGGATGTAATGTTTCCTCAAAATAAATTTTGGGTTGATTATATACATGGTTGTGTTAAAGATGATTCTATTATATTGGGTATTCAAGATGATTTGGATATACAGTCTCAATATTGTTATATGATAAAAACATTTAGTGAACATTTCCACTCTCATCGGGTAATGCAGAAACTTATGGATGCGAATGAAGTTATATTTTTCGGACATTCATTGGGTGAAACGGATTATCATTATTTTGAAACTTTTTTTCGGCGGCAAACTCACGAAGAATATGCAAACAAAGATCAGATTATACGTATTTTTACTTATGATGAGAAATCGAGACGTGAGATTTTAATGAGGTTACGTGAAATGAATAATAAACGTACAGATTATCTTTATGGACTTTGTGATTTTGAGGTATATAGGACATCGCAAGACGAGGACCTAATAAATAGATATATAGAAAATATAGCTCCAAAGGCAATATCTCGAATGAATGAGCCGATTTTAAGATCTGTATGGGAACATCGATTTTAGATAACACTTAAAATGGTTTGAATATGAAGAAAAAATTATGTAAACTTGTGTTTATGGCTGTTGTGTTTTCTCTGGCATCGTGTGCGGAGTATCAGCCTTTGTCTCCAGTCAGTTTTGCGTCTTCAGTTAGTTATGCTCCTTTTATTAAGAAGGGGTATTTCGTTACAGAGTCCAACTCTGTAGGTTTTGATTATGACGCTTTGGGGTCGCTTTATTCTGTAAGTAAGGGTGGATATACTCAAAAGAATCCTGTAAAAAATGCGCAACCAGGAGTTTTTGATGCAAACGGGCATTACCAATATGTGGGGGCGGATTTGAATGTGGCTTTTGAAAAGATGATTAAGGAGTTGGAAGCACTTGGGGGTAATGCCATCATAAATTTGAACATCACATATACTCCAAAGGCTACGGCAGGAGGTGGTGATACATATTCTGTTACTGGTATGGCTGTAAAAAGGAAATAACAATGGCATTTTTCTTTGTTGTTCCGCAAAAGTCTTCATCTTTGCAATGCTCAAAATAAACCGGGATTTTTTTCAGTTCCTCGTATCGTGTGGTGTGTGGAGCCGGGTTCCGGGTGGTTCCGGTGAGCGCACGATATGAGGTGCTGATTTTTTAATTAGGATATAATTATGAATGGCTTTTCAGTCATTGGTTTAGGTATTATTGTCGTATCTACTTTTATTGTTCTGTTATATTCGAAACAGAGACTATTGAAAAGATACAAAAAAAGAAAATGAGCAGTTGTCCATGTATAGGCATATTGTTGATGCTCATGAAGAAGCGAGAAAGATTTTCTAATATTTCTATATATCTTAAATTCTTTTATGTATATTTGCAAAGCCCAATAAAAAAGATAAGATATGGATCCCCTTACAAGACGTAATCCGTAGTCAATCGGGTTGTGGTGTTATCTGCCATTGGGCGCGTCTTGTAAGGGGATTCGCCCTATATGAGATATGGAATATTTTGATTTTGATTCTATTATTGAAGGAGTTAAACAGATAAATGATCACCAAAATTATTGGATGATTCGAACTATGGGTGGTCAGTTTTATTCTGATTTTATTCGTAAGGGATATGTCGCTATAGGTTATGATGAAGTAACGTTAAATGATATTCATGGGTTGTCGGAGTCGAATAGTGTGGCAAAAGAAGAAATAAAAAGGATCCTTGTTAATAGAAGAGAGGACATTAATACCAATGCAGGGTATTATGCCGCGCAAATTTTACGTTTCGTTAGAGAAGTAAGGTCGGGGGATATTGTAATAATACCGTCTGTAGGTGCAGGGCATGTTGCTATTGGTACCGTGGTTGGAGATTGTTTTGAAGAGATTGTCTCCCATTCATTTTTAGAAGATAATAGATGTTATTTTAGAAAGCGTAGACGGGTGCAGTGGCGAATAATGACCCGAAGGTCTATGCTTCCACCGATGTTGCAACTTATTTTCAGTTCCCGTCATGCAATTTCATCGGTAAATAATTATGCGCAATATATAGATAGTGTGATGAATGATTGCTATTTTAAGGATGAATATATGCATCTTGTTTTGCGTATAAGAACTCAGGATGAAATTTCAATGGAAGATTTTTTTAAAATTCATGCTATTAATCGACTTGTGGATGATTTCTGTTCAAAACAAGGTATAGGTGATGAGGAAGCCTTGATTATGAAAATTCAGATGGAGTCACCTGGTTGGTTGAGAATCTCTACAAAAAATATTTTGAAATTATTAGAATATGGATTGATATTGACTGCAATTACAGGAGGTGGACTTAAATACAAAAAAGGCGAAGGTTTCGATTTATATACCAAGGGTATACCAGGAGCGATCAATGATTACCTGGACAGGAAGGCTGACCGTGGGTTGGTAGAATCTGCGGCGCGGGCAATAGATAGTTTGCAAATCAGTACTCCGAAGGATCTCCAACCCATAATTGAAATTTTAGAAAAGAAGAACGAGGGTAGAGAAAAATATTAAGCCGGCAGATAATAAAATGGAATGAGTATTAAAGCTATAAGAATACCGGTTATGACAATGGGGTAATCGGTTTTCTCTTTCATTTCCCATTGATTGGTTATTAAACAGACAACTCCTTGTAATATAATCATAGTGACTGTACTTATTACAAGGAATGTACCTATAAAGGATAGTATGTTTCTGATAATGTCAAGCATGATGTTTTGTTTCCTATTGCAAACATATAAAATAATACCGGAATAATGCGGCTTTATCCGCAAAATTACATGTGGTAAGTGGTTTTTCTCCGCTTTTTCTTTGCTGTTCCGCAAAAAATGCGCAACTTTGCGGTGCGTTACATATTTCGACTGGGGTGGAGATGTCCGCCAACAATGAGCTGCGGGCTTTTTTTATGCCCAAGGTTTACCGTATAGGTTCCGTCCCGTGTGGGAGGTTAATGCCCCCACTGCCTCAGTCAAGGTGTAACGCAACGGGGAGCGGAACCTTTTCCGTTTCCCAAAGTGGAACTTTTAAAAGCGTTATGATTATGACTAAATCGAATGGATCTTTTGCTCGCGACATGAATGTCGTGAGCAGAATGCAAACCTCCGTTGCGGAGTGGCTTGCGAGTGAGAATCTTTTGGTCTCTTCGTTGATTGAGGAGCGTGTGTCGGACTTGCAAAAAGTGGGGCCGGAATTTTGTGGATTCAAAAAAAATGCGCAACTTTGCGGTGCTCTACATTTTGCCTGGCGGAGAATCCGCCAACAAGCCGTTGGCCTTTTTTGTGCCGAAGCGGCTCATGATATGGTACCGACCCCCGTGTTGAGTCTTAATGGATCAACTGCCAGGCATGGTGTAGAGCAACGGGAAAGCGGTACTTTTTTTGTATCCTTCCCGTTCATGTCAAATTTTAAATGCTCTGCGTTATGCAAAATGTAAAATCGATTCCAGCTTCCAAAGCTGATGTGTCGGCTTCCATCCGGAAATGGATGCATGCCGAGAATGTTCTGGTCTCTTCGTTGATTGAGGAGCGTGTGTCGAACCTTCAGGTGGCGCGGATGGTGCATGCGTTCGTGGCTTGCACGGCGATGGTGGTGTGGGCTTCGTTCAGCCTTGTGGGGACGGTATTGTCCTTGTTGTGGTTCGGGCTTTCGTTGTACCTTTGCAGGAAAGGGGGGAAATCATGAAATTGAAGAGTTTTTATATCAGCCATACGGTGACGGTATACGGCCATGGCGAAACGTGCGAGACCTATTCCCTCGAAGAGGAAGAGAGGGGGCAGGGGTTCGATGACCTTTCACGGGAGGACCTCGTGGCCTTGAACAACCTTTTGACACATTATCTATATGGGAGGAAAGAGGATGGAAAGGCGGAATGAGGAGGAGTCGAGGGCGGAGCGGATGCTGCGCGACTTGCTGATGGAGAGGTATGAGACGGCGGGGCCGACGGAGCGGATGGTGGTGCTGACGACGGCGGAGCTGGTGTACATGGCTTCGGGAACGGTGCCGGAGGTGTCGTGGAAGGAGGCCGCAGGGGTAGCGCAATACCTTGGAGCGGGGATGCGGGAGATTGGCGGCGTGGCCCATTGGGTGTTCTATGAGCGGCGTGACCCGATCGAGGACTGGAGGTAAGGAAAGATTTTTTTGTTGAATCATTTTTTTTTGGAAGCCGGGCGGCCCGTGAGGGGTGGCCCGGCTTTTTTGTCCTATCGTGTGGGGGGCGTTTGGTTTATTTTTGCGGGCAAAGAGGAGGCGTTATGGCATTGAAGGTTTCTGACAGGGGCGAGGCGGTGGTGTTCTGCAAGGACTATGGCATCATTACGGTGTCGGGGATTTCGGAAGCGGGACTGGTGGTGCGCTATGAGTTCGAGCGTTGGGGGGAGGGCGTGGTGGACACGTTGGAGGAGTTGTATCCCCGGGTGGGTTCGGGGACGGTGCGTCTCAGGGACGTGGGCGAGATGGCGCGGCGGAACGCGCCGTCGTGGGCGTTTGTGGGGCAGAATGGGCCGGAGGCTTACCGGAACGCTTCGGTGGTGGTGAGGATGGAGTTTTCTTCGGGTGAGGAGCGTGTGGGCCTGGAGCGCAGGTTCTTGTATTCGGACGTGGGTACGGAGGGGATGGCGAACCAGGGGCTGAGCGAATGTTTCCTGACGCGTTACTCGAGGCGGCGGGTCCTTCCGGGACAACCGGCTTCGTTGGCTTTCCATCTCGACGGGCGTCAAAGCCTGGTGGTAGGTGTGGCGTACATGGACGGGGCGGGGCATGCGGCGTATGCTTCGTGGGACGTGGCGCTGGACGTGGGGCAGTTGGAGGACGGGGTGGAGACGTATTTCGTGCACAAGGCGGACTGCGTGACGGTGACGGACCGGCTGAACGAGGAGACGGGGGGCGAGTGGACGGAGGATGACCTGTTGTGGTATACTTTTACGTTGCGTACGGATGTGGGGTCGGAGGACACGGTGCGTTTCGAGGTGGACCACGGGGTGTACGCGGTGACGAGGGTGCTTCTTTACCAGAACTGTTTCGGGCTGCCGGAGAGCATGGCGCTGCATGGGGCGGAGACGGTGAGGGCGGAGATGGAGGGCACGTGGGGCACGGAGTTGCTTGCCTACCGGAAGATTTTCACGCGGCTGGACTACGTGCATGAGTCGAACACGGGGTACCTGGGGCCTGACGACCGGGATGCTTTCGAGGACTTGTTGCGTTCGCCGAAGGTTTACTTGGGCAGCGTGGCGGAGGAGAACGAGGTGGTGATCACGGAAACGGAGGCGGAGGAGGTGTTGCCGCATGCGGGGCCGGTGAACTTCAGGGTGAAGTGGAAACGGGTGAACGCGTCTTACCGCCGTTTCAGGAGCAGGGCGGAGGTGGCGGCGCATGCGGGTGTTTTTGACAAGAGTTTCGATAAATCGTTTGAATGATGGAGGAGAAGAAGGAGATTACTCTAAAGGAGATGTTGGCGTTGATGGACGTGCGGACGCATCCTGACGGGCGGCCGATGGTGCATTCGTTCAAGTTTGTGATGAAGGACGGGCGGCTGCGGTTCTTCCCGCAGGCGTTGGTGTGCGGCGCGGGGCGGATGGATAACAAGGCGTACCGGGTGCGGGGGCTGCAGCCTTGTGACTGCAAGGGGTGGCCTGAGGATCATGTGCATCCGGTGCGGATCCACAATATCATTGAGTTTGATGGCCGACGTGTGGTCTATACTTTAAAACGGATTGAAGATGGAGATTCTGTTTAACAAAGAAGGTACCCCGTTGGCTATGACCAGCAGGTTTATGTTTGGTGAATCGACGGGGCGTCCGGAGAATTATGAAAGGAAGAAAAAACAGATCCTTTCTCCATATTCCCTTGAAAAGGTCCGTACATTGCATTTTCGGGAACTGGAGGTGATGGCTTGGGGGCGGAACAACAAGTTTCCGGAAACGGCCATCGAGACGATTTCGTCGACTTCGGTGCTGAACACGGGGCTGAAGTTCCTGCGGGCGCTGACGGTGGGGCAGGGCGTGATGGCTTGCCGGGTGAGGGGGGTGAAGGACAACGGGGACGAAGTGTTGGAGGCGGTGGACGATCCGCAGGTGCGCAGGTTCGTGGGCGGGCGGATGGTGCGCCGCTACCTGGAGAAGGCTTCGCGTGATTATTTCAAGGTGGGGAGCGCGGCGGTGGAGATGATGGTGAACGCGGCGGGCGACATCGTGGGGCTGAACCCTTTGAACGCCTTGTTTTACCGTTATACGCTGCCGGATGCCTACGGGGCTTGCAAGTGCGTGGTGTCGGGGGACTGGCCGAACGTGCCGGGGCGGCGTGACCGGGACCCGAAGGTGCTGGACGTGCTGATGGACTATGACCCGGGGCTGCACGTGGAGTGGATGCGGGCGAGGGGGCGGCTCAGGCGTTCGTTCGTGTTCCCGGTGCGCGACAGTTGGAGCAACAACGACTATTACGGTGAACCGGTGTGGCTCCCGGCTTACATCCTGGGGTGGGTGGAGGTGGCGCACATGGTGCCGAAGTTCCTGCAGAAGGCGTACAAGAACCAGATTACGTGGAAGTGGCACGTGCAGATTCCTTATTCTTTCTGGGACAGGAAGTTTCCGCCGCAGGATTTTGAGACGCCGAAGCTGCGGACGGCTGCCATACAGACGTACATGGATGAGGTGGAGGAGAACCTTTGCGGGCTCCAGAATGCGGAGAAGCCGCTTTTCACGCATTATAACGTGAACGAGGCGAACGGGAAGATAGAGGAGGAATGGAAGATCACGGCCTTGGACAACAAGTACAAGGGGGGCGAGAACCTGGTGACTTCGGCGGCTGCGAACTCTGAAATCCTGTTCGCGCTGATGGTGAACCCGAACGTGTTCGGCGCGGGCATGCCTGGGGGGACGTATGCGGGGAACCAGGGGGGCAGCAATATCCGTGAGGCTTTCCTTGTGAACCTGGCGAATGCCTACATAGACCGGCAGAACCTGCTTGACCCGGTGAACCTTTACCTGGAGGCCAACGGGGTGAGGGACGTGGAGCTGCGGTTCCGCAATACGATATTGACGACGCTGGACACGGGTGCCGGCACACAAAAAACATTGAGTTGAGATGGTTGCTTATATTTTTAATTGTGACAATGATACATTGAACGCGGAGTTGCACAGGTATGTCCCGGTGTCGGCGGGACTGGAGGCGGAGACGATAGGGCCTCTGCTGTCGTCGGCGTTCATGCTGTTCGTGCATCCGCTTTTGGGGGAGGAACTTTCGGCTGCGGTGCAGAAGATGGCGGGGAAGGATGCGGCTTCGGGCATGGAGGCGGGGCTGCTGGATGCCTTGCGGATGGCCGTGGCCAACCTGGCTTTCTGGTACGGTTACACGGAGCTTTCCGTACAAATCACGGACCAGGGGTTCCAACGTCCTGAGGGGGAGACTTTCAAGAGTTTGTACAAGTATCAGGAGGATGCCTTGAGGATGGGATTCAAGAACAAGGGGTTCAACGCGTTGGACCGTTTCCTTGAAATGGCTGACAAGAACCCCGGACTTTTCCCGGAGGGCGTGTATGCAGGCAGCCCCGTGACACGGGCGCGTGCCGGTTCGCTGGTGCGCCATGTGGAGGAGGTGGAGCGGTATTATTTCATCAACGGGTCGTACCTGGTGTTCCTGCGGCTGCTGCCCCATTTCAGGACGGCTGCGTTGACGGTGCTCCGGCCGCTGTTGGGGGCGGCCTTGCTGAGCCGTCTGGAAAGGGAGGGTGGCGAAGAGATGGAGGCGCTGCGGCAGCAATGCCTTCCGGTGGTGGTGCTGGCGGCCGTGGCGGAGCTGGTGGAGGCCACGGGCAGCCTGACGGACCGGGGGCTGTATTACGCTTCCCTGATGCCTTCGTCCGGCTCGACCTTGCAGGCGCAGCCCGCCGACGTGGAACAGCGTGTCATGGCCTTGGGGCAGATACGGCGTTCGCTGGAGGCCTATAAGGATGCGCTGACGTATGCGCTTCGTGAATCGTTGGGCGATGATTTCCCGGGTCGTCCGGCTGAAGCTTACGACCGGGACAACACTCATAAACGTACATTCTGGGCATGAGGGAGGTGGTGGTGGAAAGCAAAAGGCTGTGGGGGAGGAAAAGGAAGTGCCTGCATGTGCCTGAGTCGTATGGCGAATTGGACGGGGCTTGTTTCGTGGCATGGGTGGCATGGGTGTTGAAGCCTTCCGCGGAGGGTCAGGAACGTTTCCTGTCGGCTTTTTGGGGTGTGGGGCGCAGCCTTTTGCTGCGGATGGATGGTTTCCAGAGGTATAAGCTGGCGGAGTTGGCGGGTTTCCTTTCGGACATGGATGCCGGGACGGATCGTTTCATCATCCCTTCTTTCCCGGGGCCGGGCATGTTTGAGTTTTCACCCCGCCTGTATGCGCCCGGTGACAGGTTGGGCGGTGTCTGCCTGCAGCAGTTCATGACGGCGGATACCTATTATTCCTATTATGTGGTGACGCGGCGTGAGGAGTTCCTGGACTTGCTGGTGGCCGCACTTTACCTGTTGCCGGGCGAATGTTACATGCCCCGTGGCGGGCGGGGGAAGCCTTTGGACCTGCAGGGGCGTTCGGCATACGTGGCCACGCTGCCTTATGCCTCGCGTTATGCGGTGTTCGTGAACTGGTCTCTTGTCAAATCGTGGCTGGGGCATTTGTTCCCGTCGATGTTCCCGCGCGGTGAAGCGGACGGCAAACCCAAACCGGCGGACTGGTTGTCGCTGTTTGACGCTTTCGTGGGCGAGCATGTGGCTGAGATGGGGGCTTACCAGTCGATGGCCTGCATGGATGCTTTCCGGATCATAGACCGTAAGATAAAGGAGGGACGAAAATGAGCGATTTTTCAAATTACATGGAGGAGCTGGCGAGGGAACACAAACTGGTGGGGCATTCGGAGGAAGAGTGCCATTTCAGTGACATGGCTTCCGACCTGGCGCAAAAACTCCGGCGCAAGATGTGTTATCCTTGTGTGGCCGTGGACTGCGAGGGCTTTTCCGTGGCGGGGACGTCCGGCAACATGATGCTGCGGGAGGTGTATGACATCTATGTGTTGGCACACGTACGCGACACGGGCGACCAGGCGGAAGTCCGGGAAACGTTGGCCCATTCCCGTGAGATCCTGAAGGACATACTCCGGCGCATGGTGAGGGACAAGGCAAGGGGGGAATCTCCCGTGGCCTTTTTCGAGGCGGCGGATACGGAAGGGTTCCCTGTCTTTTTCAGGGAAATGGCATTGTACGGCTGGGGTCTTTCCGTCATTGTACCGGAGATGTTGAATACGCATCTTTGTAATGACCATTTTGAACGATAAACCATGGCTTTGACTTATAAAGATATCATAGAAGGAGCGGAACGGATTCGCACGAATGAACTTCCGGAGAGCAATACGGCTGACCTGGTGGGGCAACAGTTGAAGAACATGGCCGAATTCTTTTTGTCTGCTTCGTCGGATATTCCTGAACTAAGGACGTACCTCCTGCAACGCCTTCAGGGTACGGCTGCGGACAGCGACGCGCTGCGTGACCCCTTGAAGTGGCTGGGCAGCGTGGAGGATGACGGCGGGCTGAACACGTTGCTGGACGGGCTTCATGCGAAAGGGGAAAGCGAGGGCAAGGCGAAGGCCGGCTTCTTCCGTGGGGACTACGAGGGTAGCCCTTTCATGGTAGAGAGTATTCCGATAAATTATACAGAAGATACGTGGGTTCAGTCGGTGCGCGGCCGTTTCGTTCCGGTATACCAAGGCACGGTGGACAAAATCAAAACCCTGACGCGTAGTAACACGGAATACAATATATTATGGCGTGTATGTGAAAAGGGCACGTGGGGCACATGGAACTCCATGACGGACGCTCCTACCATTCCGGACACAGACCTGTCGATGGGTTTGAAGGACGGAGATGAGACGTCTGGTTATATGCAAATGTTCACGCGCAAGGGCGGCTGTTATTCGGTGACGGGTTCAATGACAGGCGTGGTGACAGGCACAATGATGGTGTTCTGTGACAGTTGGGGTGAACATGGTATCGAACAGGTTCTCTTTACGGATGCTTCGGACATTGAGGGCAAAATTGTACATGACATCAGCAGTAGTGGGCATGTAGACGGTGAGCCGCGTATTTACCACCGATATTACGACATACGCCAATCAGGCGGGAAATGGGGTGTGTGGAAGTCGTTCACTACGGGTGGCGGTACGACAGCGCCTCCCTATGTGGCTTTCGACTTCGGTGTCCTTCAGGAGAAAATCGGCAGCGGGCGCACGCAGGGGGATTTGGATGCCTTCGGGCTGACGGAGGACGTGTGGGCGAAGATAAGGGGAGCGGAAATCATGGTCGTACGCGATGATGCCCATGAAAGGACGTATATCGTGTCGGGTAGCTCGGATGATTACATTTCATTCTCTTTCGGCCTATATGCCAGTGACGACTATGAAGGCTACACGATTCGTAATGAGGGGGATACTTACACAATCATCCGGTACAGGTACCAATCCGGTGAGGGTGGACAAATAATCATTCAATAAATATTTATTCAATCTTAAAAAAATATTATTATGGCAGAATCAGTAGGACAACTTTTTGAGGTATATGCCTCTAAGACGGAGGCGGATGCAAAGGCTTTGGCATCGAGCAAGCCGGGTGCGATGTGTTTCACCACGGACACGCACCGTATTGTGTTTAATGGTGTGGTTTATAATTTCATCGAGATAATCAACAACCTGACGGACGGGAGCACGAACAAGGCTTTGAGCGCGGCGCAGGGCAAGGCGTTGAAGGGGTTGATTGACGCGCTGCCGACGGTGGATGAGATGAACACGGCCATCAATGGCAAGTTGGGCAGCGTGTACCGGGTGATGGGCACGAAGGCGAATATCTCGGAGGTTCTCGCGCTGACGAATGCGGTGAAGGGCGATACTTGGAACGTGACGGCTGAGTTCACGTTGGGTGGCAAGAAGTACCCGGCGGGGACGAACGTGGTTTGCGTGACGAACACTTCTTCGAGTGACCACAATGACGACAACTGGGACGCGCTGGGGGGTACGGTGGACTTGTCGGTGTTCCTTAAAGCGGCGGATGCGGCTAATACTTATTTGAAAAAGACGGACGCAAGCAACACGTACTTAAGCAAGACGGAAGCGGGGAACACTTACCTGAAGAAGACGGATGCGAGTAGTACGTATGCTACGAAAGCGGATGTGGCGAAAAAAGCGAACGTGTACAAATTCAAGGGCGATTTGTCTACCATAACAGAGGACACCAATGCAAGCCAGTTGACAAGTATATTAGGTAATGCTTCAGAGGTTATCAGTGCGTATCAATCCGGATTTGTTTTTCAAGGGAATATTGGAGATGAAATCATCGCTCCAGTATCAGTTGGATTTGTATCGGATAGTTACATTATTTTGGAATTTGTCGGTACATTCGGTAAACTAAACCATATTGATATAACTCTTGATGAGGGTGATGTCTATTTGGATGTAAACGAAATCAAAAATATAGACCCTCTTACTAATTCGGATGTGGTAGACAATTTGACCTCTACTTCTAAAGACAAACCTCTTTCTGCAGCACAGGGTAAGAAGTTACAGGATGAAAAATTGAGTAAGACCGATGCCAGTAATACTTATGCAACAAAAGGGTCGTTATCTACTGTCCAGTCAACGGCGAATACTGCGAAGACGAACGCGGACAAGGCCGTGGCCGCACTTACCATAAAATAGTATTCGGCTTATGGAAGAGGAAATGATTGATGGAGGCTTTCAGGCACAGGGGGATGCAGTCCCCCTGGCCTCTCCTACGGGGAAGCTGCTTGAGGTGTATGCGAGCAAGACGCGGGCGCAGGCTTTGTCGCTGACGGGTGCGAACCCGCAGGCGTTATTCTTCCCCACGGACGCGGAGAGCATCGTGTTTAACGGGAAAGAGTACGTGGCGGGGCCTTACCTGGTGTGCCTTAACGTGAATGAAAATTCGAGTTCCGACACGCTTTTGGTTCGTTTCGGGAAACCTTCCGACTTGGTGGCGGCGGTACGTGCGCGCCGTCCCTTTTTGGGATGGGACGGCTCCTTGGACAAGGTCACGCATTCGGTGCCTGTTTCGGTGGAGGTCTCGGACTCGACGGTGTACATGATGTGGATGGAGCATTACCGTACGAGCCGCATGCAACTGGTACACCTGTATGCTTCTTATAGCGGTGACACGTGGGGTCAGGTGACGCAGTATAATGAATACAGGTTTTCGGAGGGGATTTATACCCCGCCTGCGGAATAATGGAAAAGGAATAGTATATGAGAACAGATTGGGAACATTTGCGTATGGTGTCGGCATCGGCCATCAGTCCGGTACTGGCATATTATACTCCGACAAAGGGATTTTTGTTGGCGTTGGTGCTGGCTTTTGCCTTCAATATCTATGCCGGCATGAAGGCGGACGGGGTCAGCTTTACTTGTTGCGAGAACTTTTCTTTCGGAAAGTTCAAGAACGCCTTGGCCGAACTGGTTCTTTACGTGGTGATAATCTGCTTCCTCTTCACGGTGATGTCACAGTGCGGTGACGGTGAGGCTGCCATTATCGTTATCAAATCGCTGACGTATGTGTTCATGTACGTTTACCTCCAGAATGCGGTGAAGAATCTGATAAAGGTTCATCCGACGAATATCGCCCTGCGTATCGTTTATCATGCGGTAAGGTTGGAATTTACCCGTATGCTTCCGTCTTATTGGAAACCCATCGTGGAACGTGTGGAACAGGAGAGGCAGGAGGCGAAGGAAAAGGAAAAGAAATAAAAAAGGGAGGCCTCCGCCTCCCCGAATATTAACCAAAAATCTATACCATGAAAAACATGTTGGTTTTTCGGGCGTCCCTCACGGGAGGCGGAAGCAAAGTTAAACAAAAAAGTGGAGATATGAAAGCAAGTAATTCATTGATTGAGGCGATAAAGCGTTTCGAGGGATTCCGGGGAACGGCTTACCGTTGCCCGGCGGGGGTGTGGACGGTAGGATACGGACATACGGCGGGCGTAAAGCGTGGCGACAAGATGACGGAGGGCGAGGCGGAACGGCAGCTCAGGCGTGACTTGGCGGAATACGAAGCGTTCGTGGACAAACTGGGCGTGACGGAGAGGCAGAACAAGTTTGACGCGTTGGTGGATTTCGCGTATAACCTTGGGTGCGATGCGTTGGAGGGTTCCACACTTTTGAAGAAAATACGGGCTTGCGCGCCTGATGCGGAGGTGCGTGCGGAGTTCATGAAGTGGGTGTATGCGACGGTAGCCGGGAAGAAGCGGAAGCTGGAGGGGCTGGTGAAGCGCAGGAAATGGGAGGCTGAAAGGTTCTTTAATCTGGTGTGAGGATGTTGGCAGATACTATTATCGTTGTGTTGGTGTGTATCATACCGGCACAACACCAAGATAAAAACCGATTCAAGGATGCGTTTGAGAAAGCTGACAGGCAGTTTGATATTGAACTGTCTGAATTGGCCAAAGCTTATGAAGCACCGGTAAAAAGTGCCGCCTTGAAAACAAAAAGGGAACGTGAGGAAGCCATGCGTGATTTTTGTGATTTTAAGGCGTTGCTAAAAAAGATGTCCTATGAAGGAGAGAGATGATGAATATTGGCCGATGCTTGACGACGGGGGCCGTAACGGCCCTTCTGACTGCCATGCGGAGGGAGACGACGGGAAGGGTTTGCCGCCTTGGTTGGTTTTCCTCGTGTTGGCCGTGGGTGTCTGGATGCTGGCGCGGGCGTTGGTTTTATAATTAACAACGGAATGGATATGAAGAGTTTTTTTAAAGTGTTCTGGCCTTGGCTGATGGCGCCGGTGTTCTGGCTCGTGGCGTGCCTGTCGTTGTTTGCCATGTGCGGATGTGCCGGTTCAAAGCATTTGGAAACGGAACGTGCGGCAGATTATACGGGACACAGTTCTTCTTTTGAGGATACCGTGGACAGTCTGCATATGGAGTTGTCGCGTGTCGTCCGGCAGACGATGGAGCGTTTTTCGGACTTGAAGGTGGAGAAGCGGACTGTGGTATGGTCGGAACCGGATTCTTGCGGGAGGCAGTATAAGGAACGTGAGAGCTGCACGAGCATTGACCGGCGAGACCGGGAGATGTCGGAACTGGAGGAGAAGGCCATGGCGGACTACCTGAGGCTTTCACACCGGATTGATTCGTTGATGGAAAAGGTGGATGGACAGTCGTTGGAGAAGGTGGCGGAACGTAAGCTTTCGTGGTGGGAGGAGGCGAAGCTGCACTATGGGGGCTTTGCGATGGTTCTGTTTTTGGCGGTGGTGTCCGTGTTGTTTGGACGCTTTATTTATAAGGTGAGCAGGAAATAGGTCGGCCATGGGAGAAGAGAAACTGATGACGGAAGCTGATTTTGTTTCAGCTTTGAGGACATGGGCTTCGGGGGTGTATTTCCGGTCGCGGGGCGCATTGTTGCAGACGCATGGGTCGGGGCAGCTCCGGAGGGAACTGGAACGTTATGTGGAGGCGTTGCGGAGAGGGGACGGGTATAAGGTTTCATTCCGTTTCCCGCGTCATGGGGTGTTCAGGCATTACGGCGCGGGGCGTGGATGGGTGATTGTGGACGGCAAGCCCGTGAGGGGGCAGCGTGTGCTTTCCTTGCGTGAGATTGCCGGAAAGAAGATGAACAAAACAGCGTATTCCCTGTTGGAACGGGGGTATAGCCATAAGGAAGTGCGCGAAACGAAAGTGGCCTTTGGCGGGTCTGAAAGCCCATCCCGTAGGCCTTTGGACTGGCTTGACCGGTACATCGTTTCCGGAACGGGGAAACTGGCTGACACGGCGGCTGAATATTATGGGGACGTGGCTTTCCGTAATGTGTTAAAAGAGATTGACAAGGCCAAGATTGGGAAGTGAAAACATGGTGTTCCCTTTTCTTTTTATTATTTTTGCGGAAAGAAAGTTTGATTTTCGCCAAGAAAGGAGGGCTTATGTATTTTTTTCCTGCAGGTGGCGGTCCGTTGTTGGATTTGCTATATGTTTTTGCAATCCTCGGTGCCATAATCTATGGCATCGTGCTTGTGATGAGGGGTGTGAAGCACAAGGCGGGGAAGGCACTCCGGGAAGCGGAACGGAAAGCGGTGAGGTTTTCCGATGAAATGGAATATGTTCATATCACGAAGTATGGCGTGTGGCATGATGCCTGGTTCACCCCGTACCGGAAGCTGACGGTAAGTGAATTTTATGAGGCGGTGAAGTTGCATGAGAAGCAAATACGGGAAGCCGTTGACCCTTCCTACCGTTATAAGGGACCCATGAGGTTGGAGCCGGACGAATATGACGGTTGACTTTCGATAGTTCCTTTTTGTCCTATTCCCTTTTATGCTTATAAATTACCTTTGCCCATATCATAATGACTATACCAAATGGCAAAGGGCAAGGATGAATCCAGAAGAATAAAACTTTTCATTGACGGTGAAGAAGTGACGCAATCCGTCAACAGCGTCCGGGCCGAAATCCGGAGGCTGACCAAGGAAATGAACCAGGCAAGCCTTGGAAGCAAGGAATATACCGATAACATGAGAAAAATCGGTGAACTCAAGGCTATACTGGCGCAGCATAATGAACAGTTGCGGGTGGCGGCCGAACGGACGAAAAAGCTGTCGAAGGGAGCTAATGCGTGGCAATGGATGAAGGGGAGTTTCGTGAGCTTCTCTTTCGGGATACAGAATGCCTGGGCGGGGCTGAACAAGGCGCAGGACACGATTCGCGGATATGTGGAGGACTATGCGTCCATGGAAGAGGCGGAAAGCCAGGTTATCAAATACACCGGCATGACCAAGGAAGAGGTGAAGGATTTGAATGCCGAACTGAAACGGATGGATACGCGTACAGCCCGCGAGGAGCTGAACCGGTTGGCTGGAGAAGCCGGACGGTTGGGAATTACCTCCAAAGAGGGGGTGCTGGAGTTTGTGGATGCGGCAGACAAGATCAACGTGGCTTTGGGTGAAGACCTGGGTGAAGATGCTGTCAAAAATATCGGCAAACTGGCCATGATGTTCGGGGAAGACCAACGGATGGGGCTTCGTGCGGCCATGCTGGCCACCGGTTCGGCGGTGAACGAAGTGGCGCAGAACTCCAGCGCGGCCGAAGCCTTCCTGGTGGATTTCACGGCACGGGTGGCGGGGGCTGCCCATCAGGCGCATATCGCACAAGCCGATATCCTGGGGTTTGCTTCGGTGATGGATGAGAACATGTTGCGTGACGAGACGAGCGCGACGGCTTTCCAGAACATCATGCTGAAGATGTTTACCGACACGTCGAAGTTTGCCAAAATTGCCGGGGTGGATGTGCAAGAGTTCACGCAACTTCTGAAAACGGATGCCAACGAGGCTTTACTCCGGTTTGTGGAAGGACTGGGCAAAAAAGGAGGGCTGGCGGAGCTGGCCCCGATTTTCGGGGACTTGAAAACGGAAGGGCAGGGCGTGGCTTCCGTGCTTTCCGTCATGTCGGGTAAGGTGGATGATATCCGGGCCCGTCAGGAACTGGCGAACCAGGCTTACCAGAACGGCACAAGCATCATCAATGAATTCAATGTGCAGAACAATACCGTGCAGGCCGGATTGGACAAGGCCAAGAACAGGCTGCACGAGGTAAGCGTGGAACTGGGGGAGAAGCTCATGCCTGCATACTCCGGCATGATATCCGTTTCCGGTTCTGCTGTCAAGACCCTGAATGTCTTGTTGGGTTTCCTTTCTGACCATATCGGAACCATCTTGAAACTTACTACCGTGATAGGGGCTTATTACGGGGCAGTCGGCATGGCCACAGCGTGGGAGAAACGGCACACGGCAGCCATCCTTCTGAAGAATGCGGCGGTGAAGGCGGGAAACTTGCTGTTGTCCACTTACAAGGCAACGGTTATTTCCACACGTTTGGTGCTTTTTGTCTTGACCGGGCAAATTCATAAGGCTGCCGTGGCCATGCGGGCTTTGTCCATGATTGTCAAAGTCTCGCCGTGGGGGCTGTTGGCTTCCCTTATAGCTGCTGCTGGTGTGGCTGTTTATACATGGACACGGCGTAACAACGAAGCTACGGAGAGCATGAAGTCACAACAACGCATAAGGGAAAAAGCCAATGGGCAGTTGGAAGATGAGATTGCCCGTATAGAGACACTTAAAACCCGTATGGACAATGAAAAGCTAAGTCTGGACAAGCGCAGGGAGGCCATAGAAGAACTGAACCGGATTATTCCCGGATATAATGCGGGGATTACCAGGGAGGGGGAAATCATACAAGGGAACAAAAAGGCATTGGATGAGTACCTGAAGTCTTTTGAGAAGCAGATCCTGTATAAGGCTTCGGAAGATGAGTTTACGGAATATGTGAAAAAGGAACGCACTGCATTGAAAAGCTTGAACGCGGCCATTACGGAGTATAGGGATGCCATGCGCGGAAAGGACAAGCGTCCGGATATGGTGGTGGGTTCGCCATCGGCTTTCGGGGCTTCGTTCAACGTGTCTGCGGCGGAACGCAAACGGCTGAAGGAGGAAGTCCGTGCACGCCGGAAGGCGTATGATGAAGTGGTGGCGGCCAAAAAGCAGGCTTCGGAAGACATGAAAAGGTATGACCTTTCGACCGGATTGGCCACGGGGACCAATGGCAATGGGAACGAAGGGGTGGAAGCCGGTGGCGGTGGTTCTGGGAGTAGCGGTTCCGGAGGGACAGAAAAGGACAAGGCTGTCAAGGCTGAACTGGAACGCATCGAGGCCGGACACTTGCAAAGGATGGCGGAACTCAAGGCGCAATATCTTGCCGACGGTGCCATGACTGAACAGGATTACGCCGCCCGGGCCGAAGCACTGGAAATGGAGAAGCTTCAGGCGCAGATGAAGGTGGCGGGGCTTGAACCGAAACAGCGCGAAGAAATCAACCACAAGATCCTGGACTATAAAATGAGACTTGCCGATGAGCTTCGCGGGTTGGACGACAGTCTGGCCCGTGACGATGAGGATGCCCATGCCCGGGAACTGAAGGAGATGGAGCAACGGTACCGGGATGAACTGGCTTTGCTTAAAAAATCGCTCGACATGGAGCTGATGACGCAGGAGGAATATGCCCGGAAACTGGAAGCGGTGGAGGAACGACGGGCTTCGGACTTGGACAAGGTTGCATCCAAGGAGGCGGACAAGCGTCTGGAGCAGGAAGAACGGGCGTGGGAGAGATCTCTGTACGGATTGCGCAAGGCCAAGGTCCGCGAGGGGTGGACGGATGAGGAATACAACGAAAAAATGCGCGAGTCTCGTATGGCATGGCTTGAACGTATGTTGCAAGACAAGGCTCTGAGCTATGAAGCGCGTGCGGAGTTGCAGGACGAACGGAATGAGCTTGATTTGGAGCAGGATGAGAGACATTTGGAAAAGAGGGAAGCCCAAATCGAGCAATACAAGGATATGGTGACGGACATCGCCGGAGGAATGGGTGAAGCCATGGCGCAGATGTTTTCCGGCGGTGAGGATGCCTTCAAGGAAGCCCTCAAGCAAATGTTGCTTACCGCCGTCAATGCCATACACCAATATATAGTGTTGGCCTATATCAAGACCATTACCGACGGTATCCTCTCCGGTGGCGTAAAGTTGGCCACGGGACTGGCCAAGATTGCGGCCATAGAAGTGGCCTTTGCAGCGGTAAAGGGGGCGATCAATAGCTTCGACAGCGGCGGTTTCACCCCGTCCGGAAGGTGGGACAAGCCGCAGGGTATCGTGCATAGCAATGAATTTGTGGCCAATCGTTTTGCCGTGGCCAATCCCCATATCCGGCCGGTGCTGGACTTGATAGACCATGCGCAACGCACCAACTCCATCGGGAATCTGACGGGGGATGACATTGCGGCGGTGGCGGGAACCTCCGGTTTTCCTTCTCCGGTTCCGGTTTCCATGCCTCGCGCGGCTCAGCCGACAGTCTCTCCGGCCATACCTGACATGGCTCTCGTCCGGATGATGGCGGTCGTGGACAAGTTGAGCAAGAAATTAGATGATCCGATTTATGCCTATACCACTGCCACGGGCAAAATGGGGGTGAACGAGGCGCAACGGTTGGCAGAGAAGATGAACCATAATTCAAGGAGGAAGAAATGATACGGTTGGAAATCGACGGCCGGGAAGTGGCCCTTGCGGCAGATGCTTCTTTTGATATAGAATACAAGAACCCTTTCTTTACCAAGGAGGGGGAAATGACTTATGACATAGACATCTATCTGGATGCCGGGAACAATGCCGTGCTTTACGGCCATCTTGACCGGGACACGGTGACCGTGCGGCCCGAGGGGCGAAGGGCTGTATTGTATGACGGTCCACGGGTGTTGGTCTCCGGCAAGGAGATCGTGTTGTCTGTGGAGGACGGCGTGGCCAAGGTGCAGATATTGGGGGACAATAGCGAGTTGAATTATCTGGCAGGGGGCGATACCAGTATCCGGGATATGGATTTCGGCGAGATGCTGAATGATTATGAGAGTTGGGAGGAGGTCAATCCCGCAGGTGGTTTGGGGCTTTGTTATCCTGAGGTTTCCAGTTTGTATTCCACATTTTTGATTCCGACAGGAGACGGTACATACAATGTGCGCAACGGTTTTATCCGTCAGTCTGATAACGGTTCGTTGCTTCCTTCCAATCCCGAGGATGTGCCTTGGGTGAAGCAGCCTTTCCTCCTTTATTATGTAGAGAAGATAGTGGAACTTTTGGGGTATCGTTTGGGGGAGAATGATTTGAGGGGTACGGAGGCTTGGCTGCACCTGATGGTGACCAACCCGATATTCACGCATGATTTTGCCGATGTGCTTCCGGATTGGACAGCCGATGAGTTCCTGTCGCAGGTTGAGCATTTCTTTAATTGCTTCTTCATGGTGGACCAGAGTCACAAGACCGTGCATATCAAATATGTCAAGTCGTTCTATTCCAATCGTCCGGTGACGGAGTTGGGCGAAGTCTTGGACGGAAGGTCGGTGGAGTTCGATGACACTTCGGACAACCTGTATCTGACTTATCGTAACGTGAATTATGACTTACAGGATTCAATACCCTATAAAATCGCCGATATTGATGGGAATGTCCGTGCGGCAAGCAACCAGTTTCATGTCAATACCTTGGAGGATTTGAGGGCGATTCCCAAAGAGACGTATTTTGACCGGTACTATATTTTCAATGTCAACAGCCCGCGTGCCACATTCATTATCCGGAAAGCCGCTGTGACCGGCAATATTTACTGGGCGCAGGCGGATTATCTCCGGCCTATAGAGGATCCGGATTCGTCCGACAGTTGTTCGCTTAAAATCATTCCGGCTCCCATAATCTCCCAAGCAGTCCGTTATGATGCGACGACGGATGTCTACGTGACGCGTCCGGCTGCTTACAATGCCCTTTATGAGCCGGAACGGACGGGGTTCCAGGAAGCGGTGGAATCGGGGATGGAAGAGGAACACCATCCTGACCGTCTTTATGTCTCCTTTTATTTGGGACTTCGCCCCGTGTTCACGCAGGAGGGCGGGGTGGGTCCTTACACTCTGCCGCAGAATGCGACTCTTCCGGTGCATTATAATTCGTTCCCTTATCCGATGGACCATACGGAGGTGATGCCTGTTTCGTTGTCGCTTCGTGAAGATTATCATGGCATGTATGACCAGTTTTACCAAGGCAACGAGAATATAGATACTTCCAAACGCTGTACTTTTACTTTCGTGTCTGAAAAGATACTTGACCCTAAGGATTATTTCCTGATTCATGATAAACTGTATTATTGCAAGGTGTTGAAGTACAAAGTGGAAGATGGCGAGCTGAGCAAACTGGTGGAAGGTGAATTTTTCCCGGTGGAATAGCATAAAATAAAAAAAGTATAAAATCATATACTTTCTTGATGGAAAGTTTGCATGATGGTATAAATATTTATACCTTTGTGTCGTCAAACAATAACAAATAACATTCATGAAAAAGTACAAAGTAAAGGAGGTCATTAAGATGCTGATTGACGACGGATGGGTTAAATGTTACACAAAAGGAGACCACCGACAGTTCAAACATCCTACTAAAAAAGGAAAGGTAACAGTTAGAGGTCATGAAAGTGAAGTTTTAAGTCAGTTTTTACTGAACAGTATTTGGAAACAAGCAGGGTGGAAATAGCCACCCTGCATAAAAATAAGGCTATGGAGAAGATAAAAGTAAATATCGCATGGTGTGATAAGAATTTCGGGGCATCTATTGATGATAATAAGGTTCCCGGTAGTGTGGTGGCTACGGACAAAACGTTAGAGGGGGTCAAGTCAGCCATTGCTGATGCACTGCGTTTCCATGTAGAAGGTATGTTAGCGGACGGCGATGTTGTTCCCGAATGGCTTATTAATGGAGATTATGAGTTGGACTTCTATTTAGAGACATCCGCTTTGCTTAGAAAATGCGAGCGTTATACTTCGTTGGCCGCAATTGCCAGAGCCTCAGGTATTAATCAGCAATTATTGAACCACTATGCCAGTGGGTTGAAAATACCACGTCCGTCACAGCGTAAACGTATAGTGGATGGTATTCATAAAATAGGAGAAGAATTTATTTCCGTTGTGTAACGTGTTATTGTTTGACGACTTACCGACACAAGGGAGGGGGATGTGCTTTTGGCATGTCCCCTTTATTTTTTCTGATTTCATTTGCACGTTTCAAATAAAATCAGCATCTTTGCAGTGACTATTACAGACATATCCAAAGAGTGTAGGCAGAGGAATAAGCTTGCATCTTACCGTGCAGGCATTTTTTATGCCCGTACATAAATTAAAATGTATTTGGTATCCGTGTACCCCCGTGTTGGAGCGTTAATGCGCCCACAGCATTCTCTTTGGAAATGTGATAGTCAGCGGGACAGGCATGGGTACCTTTTATTTTAAAAACAATTGTTATGACTGACAATGCAAAAAACATCAATGCAAACCAAAGAGGCATTGAAACGTCCGCCCACGAAACGGGCCTGTGTGACCCCCAAAGCCTTTTGGAACTGGATAT
>OGEG01000651.1_pt1 | contig 33842 bp, 42 predicted proteins | sample 1570621 | NCBI WGS metagenome assembly OGEG01 (sample SAMEA2582130, study PRJEB24529) | metagenome | biome: Human gut stool | place: China | collected 2011 | reverse complement strand
GAACTGTTCGTATGTATAGCCGCCGTTTTCGTCCAGCGTGATAGCGCCGTAATCTTCAAGAATAGAACCGTCGGTATCTTGCTTCCCGTATGTACCGACATAGTACATAGAACCGGGGAAACAAATACCCGTGCCGTCATCACAAAGAATTGCAACCCAGTTGTAGCCGCTGTCCTTGACGACGGTTTCAACGAATTCTTTGTAGTTTTCTTCCGTAATGGATTGAAGCTGTGCTTTCGTAATGCGGATATAGGCGTATTCACCGATTTTATCGCCGGAACCCGTTTTCACGTCCTTTACGGTCAAGTCATAGTCCATCAAGACATTGTGCTTGTGATATTCGGGGTACAGCATATCACGCCCGGAATAGACGGCTTCAACCGCACCGTCAGAAAGTGTAACGTCGAGGGACGAACCGCCGTAATAGACGGTATACGCGCCCTTGCTTTCGGAAATGCTTGTAATCTTCCCGTCAAGGCCGCAGGAAGTCAGAACGATAAAAACTTCATCAGCCTGTTCGGGAGTGATTTTCATATCTGCCCGAATGCTGTTCATGGCATCGGGGTAAAAATCATACTGCGCCGTCAGTTCCTCCGATTTGGGCGTGTCCAGATCGACAAGAGCGCCGCCGCAGGCGGAGAGGGACGCGGCAAGCACCGCCGCAAGGACAAGAGATAGAACCTTTTTCATGTGGAATCCTCCGTTCTGCCGCCCAGCGTCCGGGCGGCTTGCGTTATTTTCAAAGGCCGGGACCATTGCTTTTTCTGGATTCTGACCTTTAACACAATTATCAACGCTCATTGTGTTAAAGTCAAGAAAAATGCAGACCTTTAACACAAAAGGAGGAATCGGCGGTTGAAGATATACGACTATAAGGGACGAAAGAACCTTTGCGGAAATCGCGTCAAAGAAGCACGCGCCCGGCTGAATATCACGCAAACAGACCTTGCGGCGCGTCTACAAGTTGCAGGAATTACAATGGAGCGGGACAGCGTAAGCAGAATTGAAATCGGGACCCGCTTTGTGACCGATTATGAACTTGCGGTGCTTGCGAAGATACTTGGCGTATCTATGGAATGGCTGACAGAAAATGAGCAATAGTTTTTTATACTTGCGTTAGTATAAAAATATTGTTATAATCTTTTTTGCGGGGAGCCGCTGAAAAGAGGAACAAAACCCGCCCGGCTTGATAGCTTGGGCGGGTTTCGCATTTTGGGAGGTTATAGCATGGGGCATTGTTTCAGTCATTTACAGCTCACAGATCGGCGGAAAATCGAATACGGTTTGAACCGCGGCGATACACCGAAGCAGATCGCGGCGGAACTTCATGTTCATGTCAGCACGATTTATAGAGAAATCAAACGCGCCCGTTGGGAGCATCTGGACGGCGATACATGGATTATGGAAGACCGCTATAACCCGGACGGAGCGGAAAAAAGATACCGTGAAAATCTCGCGGCGAAAGGTGCGCCGTTGAAAATCGGAAACGACCATGAACTTGCTGACTATTTGGAACGAAAGGTCATCGAAGAAGACCGTTCGCCTGCCGCGGCCCTTGCTGACATAACGATAGAGGGCCGGACATTCAAAACATCTATTTGTGTCAGCACTTTTTACGGTTACATTGAAAAGGGTGTGTTTCTGAACCTGACGAATAAAGACTTACCAGAAAAGCCGAAGCGGAAGCGTCCATATCACAAAGTTAAAACGACGAAACGCGCACCGCGCGGAGAGAGCATAGAAAAACGCCCGGAAGTGATTAACCAGAGAATCACTTTCGGGCATTGGGAAATGGATACTGTATATTCTGGCAAGGACGGTTCGTGCGCCCTGTTGGTGCTGACGGAACGCCTATCACGAAAAGAAATTATAGAGAAAATGCGCGACAGAACCGCAATCAGCACCGTTCGCGCCTTGAACCGTATTGAACGGAGGTTCGGGGCGCTGTTTCCGCGCGTGTTCCAGACAATCACCGTAGACAACGGCGGGGAGTTCTCCGACGTGAAGAGCCTTGAACGGTCTATCCTACGGAAAGGCAGACGAACCAAAATGTATTATTGCCACCCGTACACAAGTTGCGAACGCGGGTCAAATGAGTGTGCAAACAAAATGATTCGGCGGAAGTTCCCGAAAGGGACTGATTTCAATAAGGTCAGTAGAGCGGAAGTAAAGAAAGCCGAAGAATGGATGAACAACTATCCGCGTGAAATATTGGGCTGGAAAACTGCTGAAATCGTGTTTGCGGAATGCCTTGAAGAATTGGCGCGGGAAGCCTGATTATATTTTTTTATATTTTTTTCGCATTTACTATTGACATTTTCGGTGAAAATTTGTTATTGGATTTCTATGCGAAAAACATCTTGACGAGCGGGCAAAAAAACGCTACACTATAGGCGTACCCGGAACCCACAGCTCAGAAGGAGCACAGCGGGCAGGGTGTGACAGTTATTCTATTTTTTTTTTTTAGATATTTGACAGGAGAACGTGACTTATGGCAGAAGATATGAACAAGTCCGCCGCTGAGACCGAAGAGGAATATCAGCCTGACCTGATGACCCTCGAGGACGAGGACGGCAATGAGGTCACGTTTGAAGTGATCGACGCTCTGGACCATAAGGGCGTGCATTACCTGGCCGTTGTCGAATACGCCGAGAATGAGGAAGACCTGGACGAGGACGCCCAGCTGGTCATCCTGAGCGTCGGCGAGGATGACGAGGGCGAGTATCTCGACGTAGTCGAGGACGATGAGACCCTGCTGGAAGTCAGCAAGCTGTTCGAGAAGCGTCTGAGCGACCAGTTCGAGATCGAGTGATTTTTCAGCAAAGACTTCCTGCCCGGCGCGATTTGTTGCGGTTTATATGATCCTACTAATCATTCAACGGGAGCTTGGAGTTCGTCGGTGGATTGCAGACCTCCCCGTCATGGGTCGACCATGGAGGCTCGATGAGGAAGCGCGAAACCGGAGACAGAGCACCCACCTGTCCGCAAGGGTAGGTTTGATTGCCGCAGACGACCGGGCGGGATTCTTTATAGGTTTTCAAAAAGGCTCTCGTGCCGTATTTCCTGCCGGCATGAGAGCCTTTTTTCTTTTGTCTCTATTCCCCGGTCTCGTCCGTGAACAGGCCCGGGATGCCGCAGACAGCGGCCACACCCACCAGCGTGAACACGATGCGTGACCAGATGGATGCGCTGCCGCCCAGCAGCCAGCCGACGAAGTCGAATTGGAACAGGCCCACAAGACCCCAGTTGATGCCGCCGACGATCATGAGGATGAGACAGATTTTATAAAAGGTCTGCACAAAAAGACCCTCCTTCCTTTGGGCAGTATGCCCGACGGGAAAGAGGGTTATGCATTTTATAGGGTCAGCGCTGCTCGAAAGCCTCTCCCTCTGGGAGCAACGGCGACGACCGACACCAGCAGCCTTGCCCTCTCAGGCGCTTCGCGCCAGCTCTCCCAAAGGGAGAGCCCTTGGCAGGCCGGTCAAGTTTCCTCTGGACGCGCAAAGCTTATTTGTTTCGTGGACTGTAGTGCCCTGCTGTCTAGGCCAGCGGCAGCTTGACAAGGTGCGTTGTTCAGAAGCGGCTGCCCTCTGTAGCGAGGCCCGCTTTTTTTCGCCATATTGCACCTCGGGCGTCCAGTAGGAAGTGGCCCGACTTGCCAAAGCCTCTCCCTATGGGAGAGGTGGCATTGCGAAGCAATGACGGAGAGGGCAAGCCCGGCACGAAAGAGCCGCCGCGCAGCGATAAGCAGGCTCTTTCTCAGAGCGATGCTATCGCTGTGTTTATGCTTCTCTCCTGGCATCCTTGCCCTCTCAGGCGCTTCGCGCCAGCTCTCCCAAAGGGAGAGCCTTTCCATACCGTCAGGCAGCAAAAAGCTCCCCCTTTCGAAGGAGCTTGAAATGCGGTTTATCAGGACAGGATCATTCTGTCATTCGCAAACTCACCGCCGCTGGCGATCTGGAACTTTGCCAGCAGGTCGGAGACCTGCAGGTTCTTCTTCTCCTCGCCGGAAACGTCGTAGATGATGTGACCCTCATGCATCATGATGAGGCGGTTGCCGTACTTGATGGCGTCCTTCATGTTGTGGGTGATCATCATGGTGGTCAGGTGGTTCTCCTCGACGATTTTCGCCGAGAGGGTCAGCACCTTGAGGGCGGTCTTGGGGTCGAGGGCGGCGGTGTGCTCGTCCAGCAGCAGGAGCTTGGGCTTGTTCATGGTAGCCATCAGGAGGGTCAGCGCCTGACGCTGGCCGCCGGACAGCAGGCCCACACGGGTGGTCAGCCGGTTCTCGAGGCCCAGATCGAGGCTCTTGAGCAGTTCACGGTACTGCTCCCGCTCCGCCCTGGTGATGCCGATGCGGAGCGTACGGGGCTTGCCGCGGCGGGCGGCGAGGGCGAGGTTCTCTTCGATCTGCATGGTGGCGGCAGTGCCGGTCATGGGGTCCTGAAAGACGCGGCCAATGTAGGCGGCGCGCTGATGCTCGCCCAGACGGGTGACGTCCACGCCGTCGATGATGATCTTGCCGCAGTCCACGGGCCAGACGCCGGCGACGGCGTTCAGCATGGTGGACTTGCCTGCACCGTTGCCGCCGATGACGGTGACGAAGTCGCCCTCATTCAGCTTCAGGTTCAGGCCGTTCAGGGCCGTCTTCTCGTTGACGGTGCCTGCGTTGAAGGTCTTGGAAACATTTTGTATCTCAAGCATTGTTTGCGCCCTCCTTGTTTGCCTTTTTGGCCGCAGGCTTTGCGAAGTATCTGCCCTTCCAGTACGGCACGGCGAGGAAGACAGCCACAACGGATGCGCTCAGCAGCTTTAACAGGTTTGCGTCAAAGCCGAGGGTCAGCACCAGCTGGATGACGATGTAGTAGATGATGGCACCCAGAGAGACAGACACCATCTTGAGGGCGAAGTTGTGGAAGATGCGGCCAAACACAGCCTCACCAATGATGACAGCGGCCAGACCGATGACGATGGCGCCGCGGCCCATGCCGACATCCGCAAAGCCCTGATACTGGCTCAGCAGAGCGCCGGACAGCGCCACCAGAGCGTTGGAGACGGCCAGACCCAGCACGATGTTGAAGTTGGTGTTGATGCCCTGTGCGCGGGACATGGCGGGGTTGGAGCCGGTGGCGCGGATGGCGCAGCCCAGCTCGGTGCCGAAGAACCAGTACAGCACGGCGATGACCACAGCCGACACCAGAATGACCATGATGATGGGGTTGTGGAGCGCAAACTCCTTGACCCAGCGCAGGGAGATGAGCAGGTCATACTTGTCCACGTTGATGGACTGGTTGGCCTTGCCCATGATCTTCAGGTTGATGGAGTAGAGGGCCAGCTGAGTCAGGATGCCGGACAGGATGGCCGGGATGCCCATAAAGGTGTGGAGCAGGCCGGTGACAAGGCCGGTGGCGAGGCCCGCCAGCACGGCAGCCAGCAGGGACACCCAGACGTTCTGGCCCGAGAGCAGGCACATGACGCAGACTGCGCCGCCGGTGCCGAAGGAGCCGTCCACGGTCAGGTCCGCCACATCAAGGATGCGGTAGGTGAGGTAAACGCCGATGGCCATGATGCCCCAGATGAGGCCCTGTGCGCACGCACCCGGCAGAGCACCGGGCAGGTTCGCCAGTCTTGCAAGCATTTCCAAAATGATTCCTCCTAAATTACACTTTTTTACAGCCCCGTTTGATACGGGAAAGCGGAGAAGGGCGAGAAAACCGCTCTTCTCCGCTGTATTTTAGTGGTTAAACCTCTCAGTCTCGCTGCCGCTCGACAGCTCCCCTAGTAGGGGAGCCTCTGGCGAAGAGATGAGGCTTTCCGCTATGCCAAGGCCTCCCCTCGATAGGGGAGGTGGCACACCGTCAGGTGTGACGGAGAGGTTGTTCCTTATCAGCCCTCGATGGCCTCATAGCCTTCGGGAGCGGTCAGGCCCAGGTCGTCGCAGATGGCCTTGTTGTACTTCTTGGTCACATCGGTGTACTCGATGGGCATATCGGAGACATTGGACTCGCCCTTCAGGATCTTGACAGCCATCTCACCGGTGGTGTAGCCCAGATCGTAGTAGCTGATGGACAGGGTGGCCACGCCGCAGCCGGAGCAGATGCCCTCCTCACCAGCAAAGACGGGCTTCTTGGCCGGGCGGCAGATGCCGTCCACGATGCCGGTGTTGGCAGCGACGGTGTTGTCGGTGGGGACATACAGAGCGTCGTTCTCGTCAGCGGCCTTCTGGCAGACGGAAGACAGGTCGTTGGAGTCGGAGAAAGCGTACTGAGTCGCGGTGACGCCCTTGGCCTCCAGATACTTCTGGACCTCGTCCACCTGATACTGGCTGTTGGCCTCAGCGGAGCAGTACAGCAGGCCGACCTTCTTGGCGTCGGGCATCCACTCCACGATCATATCGGCCTGCTGGTCCAGCGGAGCCAGATCAGAGGTGCCGGAGATGTTGCCGCCGACGGTGCCGGAGAAGTCGGTCAGGCCCAGAGCCACGCCGTACTCGGTGACGGAGGTGCCCAGAACGGGGATCTCGTTGGTGGCAGACTGTGCAGCCTGCAGAGCGGGGGTGGCGTTTGCCATGATGAGGTCAACGCCGGAGGAAACGAAGCCGTTGGCGATGGTGGCGCAGGTGGCGGAGTCACCCTGTGCGTTCTGGAAGTCGAACTTCACGTTGTCGCCGAACTCTGCGGTCAGAGCGTCCTCAAAGCCCTGCGTTGCAGCGTCCAGAGCGGCGTGCTGCACCAGCTGGCAGATGCCGATGGTGTAGGTATCGCCGGAAGCGGCAGCGGAGCCTGCTGCGGCAGAAGATGCCACAGAAGAAGCAGCCGTGGAGGATGCAGAAGAGCCGCCGCAGGCGGTCAGGGCAGCAGCAGCGCCGCAGACAGCGGCAGCAGCCAGAAACGAACGACGAGTGATTTTACGCATAATGATTACTCCCTCATTTTTCCATCTACGCGGCAGCAGGACGCCGCGCCGAAAAGCATTTGAATGTCCGGCAGAGAGCCTCTGCTTTACACTCGTGAAGTATATCACGATTTCCGTCCGATGGCAACGCCGTTTCGGTTCTAATTATCTATTAAAATGAATACATCTATCACTTTTTTCGATAGGTGTTTCTTCTCTGCTGATAGTCCGTCAGTTTTTGGAGCTCTGCGCCCAGCCAGACGAGGTTTTCTTCCAGCTGAGGGAGGTACTCTTTCTCATAGTCAAACTTAAAATAGAGTGCCTGCCAGAGCTTCGCCTGCATCCGGCGGCGCAGGGGCGGCTCAAGGGCGGCGTCCAGCGGCTCCACCACGTCTTCCAGGTCCATGCAGGTCTGCGCCCAGCGGACGTCGGTCTTTTCCCGGGCAGGGACGTCGTAGCGGGCCAGATAGTCCTCCACCTTGGCTTCGATGACACGCCCTCCGCAGCCGGTGGGCTGCAAAAAGTAGCTCACCTCCCCTTCCCTGCCGATCTCCTGCGCCAGCGGGTAGAGGGCGCAGACCAGCGGTTCGGCGTCGTGGATGGCGCAGTGGTTCTCGGTGAGGAAAGGGCAGTTGTTCCGCTCCTCCTTCACGGGGGCCAGCCGCAGCACCGGCAGATGGCTCACCTGCCCGATGGACGCGCGGCAGAAGGCCCGGGCCACGGTCTGGGGCGGCAGGCGCAGCCGGGCCGAGATGCGCCAGAGGTCGAAGCCCGACAGCACGATGTCCTCCCGCCCCCGGCAGCAGCCGCCGCAGCCTGCGCAGGCAAACGAGAACGCCTCGTCCCGCGCCAGCAGCGGTGTCGTGCGGGCAAAATCCACCCGTCCGCAGAGGTCGAGCTGTGAATCCTTGAGCATGTAAGTTTCTCCTGTATACTGTAGTAGATTATGTGGCGAAGTGGCAAATAAATAATATAGCTATGTTATATTTTCACACTTCGCCAACTTGGCGAAGTGGCCTCTTTTGGCGAAGTGAGGTCAGTTCGCCAGCCGCCCTCATTCCGCCACCTTGGCGAAGTGGCTTTTCAAGCGATGATACGTTCTTAATTTCCCACTTCGCCAGATAATATGCGGGTCTCAGAGAGGGGAAGGAAAGCCTCTCCCTCACTCAAACCTCTTCGCCGGTATCACGATCGCCCCGAACAGCGAGGCGATATACACCACCAGCACCGCGCCCAACACCTGCCAGCCGATGGCGCGTTCAAGCAGGACAGCCCCCGCCGTGCAGGGCGGCACCAGCACCATCGACGCCATCGACCAGACCCTGAACGCCCGCAGGATATGCTTCCAGTTGCGGTTGTTGTAGTACACCCCCGGGATGTGGATGTGGAACGCACCCTGTGCAAAATTGCAGATGCGGTTCTCGTCGTAGTAGCGGGGCAGGGTCTCGGCCATCCAGAACATGGCATAGGCCCCGTAGACGACGCCGAAAACCACATCGACGATGAGCAGAGCCAGCGCTCCCTCGGTGTCGGCCAGTCCCGCCGCCCAGACGGCCAGCGCTCCGGCGAGGCCCAGCACGCAGCAGATGACATACACCGGCAGATACTTCCTCGTCCGCGCCTGACGGCGCTCCGGCGGCTCTGCCGAAAAGGTCAGCGCCTTGCGGATGAGGTCTTCGGTCTCCTCGCGGGTGAAGCGCTGTTCCTCCTCTACCCGGCGTCCCTGCAGAAGCTCGGCCACCGTCACGTTCAGCTGCTCGGCCAGCGGCACCAGCAGCGAGATGTCCGGCACACTCAGTCCCCGTTCCCACTTGCTGACGGCCTTGTCGGACACGTACAGCGTCGCGGCAAGCTCCTTCTGGGTCATCCCCTTTTCTCTGCGCAGCTGTGCCAGAAAGCGGCCGAATGCGGCCTTATCCAGTTCGTACATATCTTCTGCCTCCTTGCGGGCGTCTGCCGCCCCTTTTCTGGCCTTATTGTACCGGGCCGCACCCTCCCGCGCAACCGACGGGCGGTAGAATCATCGTCCCTTCGTTTCTTTTATGAAAAAACGCCGCACAGTTTCCCGTGCGGCGCTTCGCCGTTCTATATCGATCGTCCGAAAGGCCGAGCAACCCGATAAAATAGCCTTTCATTCCCCGGCAGAGGGCCTGCTCGATCAGGCCCGCCCGCCGGAATATGTTAAGTTCAGGACTCGAAGACCTTCCTGACCGCCGGGCTTGCCTCGATGATGCGGACCAGCAGAACGCCCAGCACGGTGCAGCTGATGAGCTCACCGATGCCCACGGAGATGCCGTTGGTAACGCAGGCCAGCCAGAGGGGTGCGCTGGAAGAGGGGTCCGGGAACATCACCGCGATCTCGATGCCGATGATGACGGCATTGAAGACCACCGGGGGCAGCGAGGCCGCAAGGGCCAGACCCTTGAAGCGGATGTTCCGCAGCTTGTAGGTCACGAGGCAGGCCAGCAGGGTGGCCAGAGTGCCGAAGATGACGTCCACGATGGTGGAGCCCAGCAGGTTTGCCAGGAAGCAGCCCAGCACTACGCCGAAAATGTACTCGGCACCGAACACGGGCAGCAGGCAGAGCGCCTCGGCCACACGCACCTGCACAGCGCCGTAAGAGAACGGCTGCAGTGCCATGCAGAGCACGACGTAAAGGGCTGCGACCATGCCGCAGCGGGCCAGTTTACGGACGGAAAGGTTCTGATTTTTCATCGTATAACTCCAGCGGTTTGATTTTGACCGCGCGGGGACCGCCAGCCCCCGTGGGTTTGGCCCGGCATGGTTCGAGACACGCCGGGGAGCCTAAAATCCTAAGTTGCTCTTTAAGGAGCCGTACCCGCAGGCACGGCGTGAAAAATTATACCATAGTTTGGGCCGGAATGCAACGGCGACACGAAAAAAGACTGCCGCACAGCAGCAGTCTTTCCGTGATATGCTCAGTCTCGGGCCTTGCCCACATAGACCAGCGCAAGGGTGTCGGGGCCGGTGTTGGCCGAGACGACGCCGCCCAGATTGAAGGTAGTGAGCGGAGCCTTGCCGAAGGCTTTGCGGCAGGCTTTTTCCAGCTCAGCGGCCTGGGGGATGGAAGTGTGGCCGATCATATAATCGAAGTCCTCCACGCCCTCGGTGCGCTTTTTGCACAGGTCGATTATGGCGGGGATGACCTTGTCGTCGCCGCGCACCTTGCTCTCCACCCTGGTCTTGCCGTCGATGAGGGTGATGATGGGGCGGATGCCCATCAGCTCGCCCATGACCGCGGCGGCGGCAGAGATGCGGCCGCTCTTCTTCATCTGCTTGAGGCTGTAGGGTCCGAGGATGACCTCCATCTTGTTCATCTGGGTCTCAAACTCGCTGATGACGTGGCGGAGCTCCGCGCCATTCTGCAGCTTGCGGGCCATCTCGCACAGATACCAGCCGAACACCATCGAGTAGGTGTGGGGGTCGAGCAGATGGATGTTCAGGTGATGTTCCGGGCGCTCCTCCCGCAGCATCCCCTGGGCCATGACGGCGTTGTTGTAGGTGGAAGAGCCGGAGCGGTTGATGGGGACATGGATGACATCGGTATAGCCCTCGTCCACATACTGGCAGTATTTCTCACAGAACTGGATGGGGGTGATGGCAGCCGTGGAGGGGATGCCCCTGGCGGCGCGCATCTTGTCGTAGAACTCCTCGGGGGTGTACTTTTCACGCTCCACGATGTCTTCGTCGTCCAGCAGGATGTGGAAGCCCATAATGTCGATGCCGTATTTCTCGGCCAGCTCCTGCGGGATGTCGCAGGAGGAGTCGGTCAAAATCGCGATTTTGCTCATAGTGTTCCTCATTTCCATTCGTAGTCTCGCAGGCGGCCGTGGTCCAGCAGCTCCGGGAAGTCCCACTGGCGCAGTACCTCGTATACGCCTACGGCGACGCTGTTGGACAGGTTCAGGCTGCGGCAGGTGTCCCGCATGGGCATCCGGATGCAGTGCTCCTGATCGGCTGCCAGCAGCGCTTCCGGCAGACCGGCATCTTCCCGCCCGAACACGAGGTAAGCCCCGTCCGGGTAGGCGATGTCGGTGTAGCGCTGAGGCGCTTTGGTCGTAAAGTAGTAGAAAGGCCCGTCGTTCTTCGAGAAGAAGTCATCCAGACTGTCGTAGTAGCTGATGTCCAGATAGTGCCAGTAATCCAGCCCGGCGTGCTTGAGCTTCTTGTCGTCGATGGCAAAGCCCATCGGCCCCACCAGATGGAGGCGGCAGGCCGTGCAGGCACAGGTGCGGGCCACGTTGCCGGTGTTCTGAGGGATGCGCGGCTCCACCAGAACGATGTTCAGGGTCGGTTTTTCACTCATCGCTGTTTACTCCTCCCCCATCGGACACAGGCGGGGCAGCAGCGGCTCGAACCAGACGCCGAAGCGGGTGTCCTGGTCGCAGGGCGTTTTCTGGATGGCCAGCGCCACGAACTCTGCCGCGTTGTCTGCCGCCGCGCTCAGGGCGTTGCCCTGGATGAGCGAGCCGATGAGCACCGCACCATAGAGGTCGCCCGTGCCGGGGAAGCTGCGGGCAATATGCAGCTTCTTGACCACGAAGCGGTCGCGGCCTGCACCGGCGCAGGCGATGTACTTGTCCAGCTGCAGGCCGGTGACCACCACGTTGGGGGTCAGCGACGCCGCCAGCTCGTCGGCCAGCGCCCGGGCGCTTTCCTCGTCCAGCTGGGCGGGCAGCTCTTTTTCCAGCAGCAGGCCAGCCTCGGTGGCGTTGGGCAGGATAAGGTCGGCCCGGCGGCAGAGCTGCCGCATCCGGTCGATGAAGGCCGGGGTCACGGTAGCGTAAGCCTTGCCGTTGTCGCCCATCACGGGGTCTACCACCTTATAGGCCGAGGGCCAGAGGTCAAAGGCCTTTTCGGCCAGCGCGGCCTGCTCCTCGCCTCCGAGGTAGCCGGTGTAAATGCAGTCGAAGCTCAGCCCCAGCTCCCGGTAATGTTCCAGTGCGGCCTCGCCGTAGGCGCAGCCGTCCAGACGGGCCGGTGTCCCGAAGCCACCGGTGTGGGTGGAGAGCACCACCGTGGGCAGTGCCACCGGCTGGACGCCCATGACGCTGAGCACCGGCAGGATGACCGCCAGACTGCAGCGCCCCACACCGGAAAGGTCATGGATGCAGAGAACTTTTTTCGGTTCCGTTATCTTCAGCAAAAAAGAAGCCTCCTTCGCAGAATATGCCTTTTCCCATAAACCAAGCCAGCCCATAACCGGCCCAGTTTATCAGCATATGATACAGTATACCACATTTTCCTGCACAAAAAAAGCGTATAGTGAATCCTTTGGCGGAAATACTATCCTCGCAGCCCAAAAATTTTGATTCGAAGGGAGTGCCTCCTATGAAAAACGAACACACAAGCTCCACCGCCCCGCTCCTGATCGGCATGGCCGCCGGTGCCGCACTGGGTGCCGCCGGCGTCATGGCCACCAACACGAGCCAGCGCCAGATGCGCCGCACCGCCCGCAAGATCGCCAAGGGTGCCGAGCACGCCGTGAGCCAGCTGGACAAGATGGTGGGCGACTTCGTGGAGCACAAGATGGAGGGCTGACGGCCCCCGCATCGCGCAGAAAGGCCGGGACAGAGGGTTCTCCCCTGCCCCGGCCTTTTGTTGCAGCAAAAAAGCCAGCAGAGCCGGACAAATCCGAACTTGTCGGGGCAAGTCCCCTCCATCTTGCTTGCGCAAGACCGTTCTGTTGCTCAAAAGCCCCACTGGGGCTTTCGTTGCTTCGCAAACGCAAACTTTTTCCTCCGCAATCAGCGGTCAACCCGTCCTCAAATCGGACGGTTTGGGTGCCATCCTTGTATTTATAGCCGATGGTTCCTGTACCGCCGGTGCATTTTCCTTTCCGCGCATTCCCGAATCTGCCCTTCGATGGATTCCTCGCGCTGATTGTCCGACGAATAGCGGGCATAGATTACGGCGGTCATGCGAACACCCCTTTCACTTCGTTCTCCGCAGGCGGCGCACAAGGTCAGATGCACTGTACAGCACACGAGCCACCGACACGGTATTTTCGCCCACGATGCAGAACACCGAGTAGTTGTCCACCAGCATCTGCCGCAGCCCTTGGGTGCGCTCCGGCTCACTTTCCACCAGCGCACAGCGTTCCGGCAGGATGTTCAGCGACTGGATGGCTTCTGCAATGCGGTTATACTGCCCCATAGCCGTGTCAGGCTCCAGCAGACGGTCAGCAATATAGCTGTAGATCTGCTCCATATCGCTGAGGGCTGCATGAGAAATTTTCACGTCATACTGCTTCATCTGTGCTGTTCCCGGAACTGCGCGAATGCGCTTGCGGCATCCACGGTATCACCGTTCTGGATCTCCTTGATGCCCACCTGCAAGGCTGCATGAAGCTGGTCATCGGTCATGGTGTCAGCGTTCAGAGCCGCAGGAGCTTTCGGCAAAGACAGTGAGAAGGGAATGCCGCCAGTCAGGGTGATCTGGCGCAGGTACATATCAATGGCGGTCGCCATCGGGATGCCAAGCTGCTTCAGCACATCTTCGGCCTGCTGCTTGACGGTAGGGTTGACACGAATATTGAGCGTCATCGTTTTTTCCATGGTTATCACCTCGGATTTATTGTAACGCATTTTGCGTTATTTTGCAACAGAACGTATTGATTTCTGCGGGCTGCACAGAATTTGCCAAAAAATCTAGGTACTTGCCCGGATGGGCATCGTTCACCCCCAACTAATCTTAACACTGCGATTCTTGTCCTTCTATAGCAGTTTGCGTTTTTAATGCACAAGCAACATCCGCAAACTGCATATCGCAAATATGCCGTGTTGATGGGCACTATTTTTGAAAATTGCGATAATAGTTGCTTATTCCTCCCTTCCATTCCGTAAAAAGCGCAAGGGCAGCCATCTGCACCCATGCAGACAGCCACCTTTGGTTTTATGCTGTATTCTATTGGTCAGTCTCTGAAAATCTTATCCAGTTCCCTTTCCATAGTGCCCGCCTTGGCAAATTCCACCGTATCGGCCTAACGGATATGGTGGGCGGTGATGCCGTGATTCTTTGCAAAGCCCAGAATGCAGCGGATGGCAATGCGGTAGATGATCTCGGTCGGGGCAAGTCCATAGACCTGCTTGGCAAAGATTTTCTATCCTAATCATCCGTAAACAACCACATTTCAGCATTTTAGTTTTTTATATTGACAAAACTGAGCATTTTGATTATACTAAATACATACCAAACGAATGAAAAAAGGCTGGAGGTGATTTCTCAATGGCGAGAAATAAATATCCCGAAGTAACCGTTGAAAAGATATTGGAAGTATCACAGCGGCTATTCATAGAAAAGGGCTACGATAATACAACTATTCAAGACATTGTAAATGAGCTTGGAGGATTGACTAAAGGTGCGATTTATCATCACTTCAAATCAAAAGAGGAAATTATTGACGCATTGGGGGAAAAACTCTTTTTTGACAATAACCCGTTTGTTACCGTACAAAAGCAAAAGAACTTAAACGGTCTGCAAAAAATGCGTGAGGTCATTAAGTTAAACCATATAGATATTGATAGAACAGAACTTGGAAAACAAAGTATTCCTCTTTTGAAAAATCCCCGTTTGTTAGCAGAACTGGCTGACACAAACAGAAAATTGATTGCACCGCTTTGGCTGCAACTTATTCAAGAGGGAATAGCAGACGGCTCTATCAAAACCGACTATGCAAAAGAACTTTCAGAACTTTTGCCATTGCTTACAAATTTTTGGTTAATTCCGTCGGTCTATCCCACAACTCCGAAAGAATTACTTTCAAAGTTTGCTTTCATTAAGTACCTGTTGGATAGTATGAACTTACCGATTATTGATGATGAAATTTTCGGTATGGCACAAAATTACTTTGAACACTTAAATGTAGGCGAGTAAATAAAATTGCCTTGAAAAAGGCAGTTTTATTTTCAAACATCACATTCATTCGTAAGGTATTATTTTTTCGGCAGATACATACCGTCTTAATGTATGAAAGGAGGATACTATGTCAAACTTAGACCAAAAAATCGAAAATGCTGCAAACAAAATTGAAGCTGCCGCAAATGAAGCATGGGAAAAGCGGTCATTCCGCATTGTATCTAAGTCTATATCTGCTGCGGCAGAAATCGGACTGATGATAGGAGCTGCACACTTATCTGAAAAAGGCTATAAATCAACAGCTACTTGTCTGTTTGCTTTGGGTGCGACAGGGCTTATTTGTGATTTGATATTCAACAGAAAATAGGAGGACACCATTATATGATACGATACTTAAAACAATACAAATTTTTGCTTTTCCTTACCGTATTATTTACTGCTATCAGTTCTCTATCCTATGTGTTTATCGCTATCTTGTTGCAACAGGTTATGGACATTGTAGATATGGGCGATATGGATAGCTTCATCAGAATACTACTCTTTTCTTTAGCCTACTTTGCGCTTATGGGAGTATTTATGTACCTACAATCTTTGTTCAGCAAAAAATTTGTCTGCAAGATTATGAAAGCTGTCCGTTCCAAAACCTTTATGGGAATTGCGAAACACACGATTGAGGATTACTCAAAAAACCATACCGCAGATTACTTATCTGCAATTACGAATGATGTAAAAATGATTGAGGACAATTTTTTACTTCCTCTCCTGCAAGTCATTCAATACACGATTATTTTCATAGCGTCCCTTGCTGTAATGATTTACTTTGACATTATCGTTACGGTATGCGTAATTATTGCAATCGCCATTATGCTTATCGTACCCAGTCTGTTCGGAGGACTGCTCTCTAAACGGCAGGACAAATATTCTGATATGCTATCCTCTTTTACAAATCATGTAAAAGACCTGTTATCCGGCTTTGAAATTATCAAGTCGTACCGAATGAAAAAATATGTCCTTTCACGATTTGAAACAAGCAATGAGGACACGATAAAAGCAAAATATTCAGTTGACAAAGCGATTGCTGCAAATGAAGCGGTTTCTATGGTTCTTGCGCTTCTTGTTCAAGTTGTTGTTGTTTTTCTTTCGGCATATTTCATTATTATCGGACGTATCAGCGCAGGAGCCTTATTCGGCATGGTGCAGGTTAGCAGTAATCTTGCAAATCCGCTTTTAATCATTTTTAGTAATATTCCTAAAATCAAGAGTATAAAGCCGATTGCACAGAAGCTAAATGAATTTTCAGATTACAGGAAGCAAGACACAGGTACAAAAAAATCCCCTACTTTCAATGAAATGATTTGTGCGGAGGATTTGCATTTTTCCTATGATAAAGAAAATGAAGTCATAAACGGTATTTCATTATCCATTAAAAAAGGAAAAAAATATGCCTTTGTCGGTAAAAGTGGCTGCGGAAAATCTACGCTTATCAAATTGATAGCCGGATATTATTCTGATTACAAAGGCAATGTCCTATATGATGAAGATAATCTTTTCAGTGTAGATATTGATAAAATAACCGCCTTGTCGTCGGTCATTCATCAGAACGTCTATATGTTTGACGAAAGCATTTTAGACAATATTTGTTTACACGAAGATTACAGCAAAGAAGAACTACAATTTGCACTGTCTGATAGTGGCTTATTGCATTTCATTGAGCAAGTACCAAACGGACTTGAATATCATGTTAGGGAAAACGGTAATAACCTTTCCGGCGGGCAAAAACAACGAATTGCGGTAGCAAGAGCTTTAATTCGTAAAAAGCCGCTGTTAATTTTAGACGAGGGTACATCTGCTATTGATATGCAGACTGCGTATGACATTGAAAGTAGGTTGTTGGAAATATCCGATTTAACCTTACTTACTATTACGCACAATATGAGTAAAGACATTCTTGAACTCTATGACGAGATTATTTTTATGGCAGACGGAAAAATCATTGAGCATGGCACATTTGAAACTCTCATTGCAAAACACGCTGCATTTTATGATTTCTACCAACTGAAAAAATAGGCATTTCATTTAAGGGAAAGCCGCTACTGGTTTACCTTACGGCGGCTTTGAAATTTATAAATCAAAGCCGCCGTTTTCCTTTTTCAAAATAAGATTACGGAGGGTGTGTTAAAGTCGCTCTTTTACGAGGATATGGCGGTATCAAGGAGGTATCGCCATGTCCTTTTTCTTATGCCTGTCTAATGGGTTACTATCAAAAAAAGCCATTATCCACCGACGGGTTATTCCGCCTATGTAGATGAACTGTTAAATCAATTAAATACTGCTGTTATTTCCTATGCGTCTGTCTGCATTTTGCAGGCAGGCGCATTTCGCATTTTACAGAAGATTTCATATAAACTTGATAGCGTACCGGGTGGCAGCAGCCTATTTCAAGGCAAACAACATCACCAAGCTGCCCAGCCCGAAAAAGCTGGAAGCCGAGTATGCGCAGCTGGCATCCGAAAAGGCAAGGTTCTATGAACCGTACAAGGAAGCCAAGGAAGAACTGCTCAAGCTGAAAACCGCAAAGCAGAATGTTGCGTCCTATTTCCGGGAGGAAGAACAGGCGCAGATCGTGTCAAATTGACACAATTCCTCCTGCTGCCGCAGAAGCAGACGTTCGTAAGCAGATCGCAGAGCAGAACAACGTCAGCGAATCCTACGTTGCCCGTTCTGAAAAGTTCATGCGCGGCATAGAGATCATGGAACAGATGGTGCCCGGTATGCAGGAGAAAATCCTGTCCGGGCAATTCAAAGTCCGTGATGCTGATATGCACCGCCTCGCCAGAGCTGATTTTCCGGACCGCAAGCAGATCGTGCACGAGATTCTGCACCCGGAAGACCGTTCGGCTTCGCAGTCGAGCTGCTCACACTACTCTGGAATCAACTACTCCGCGCCGGAAGTCGCTGTCCGACGGATTCAGCAGGACTTTGATTTTTTGATGAGATACCTGCCCAAGCTACCGGACGATTCCTACGCCAAAACTGAAACGCTAAAAATCCTCAAGCAGCACAAAGCGTATATGGTACAGTTTGAAGAAATGCTGAACGATAAAGAAATCGCATAACGACAGACGCACTTGTAAGCCATCAACGAGTCACCAGCCGCAAGTGCAGGGCGGAAAGCATCCGCGCCCTTACGCCTGATAAAAATCGGAGCTTTGATTTTCTCGCCCGGCTTTGCCACGGTGGGACGATCAAAGGAGCGTGCGTTTGAACAAAAAGAAAAACTCTGGCGAAGGCGAGCGCTGCATCACCGGAAAAATCGCATGGATTTTACCGCAATTTGATTGTAACTTCTCTGGGATCATCTTATAATAATAGATACTTTCCTTCAATAAGTGAATCGAGGGCAATACCATGACGTATAAGGATATCAGACACAACAAAGAAGTCAACGAACTGCTAAAAAAAGGCAATCAGAATTTGGGCTTACTGGGCTACACCGACCACTCGCAGGATCATTGTGTCCGGGTAGCAGAAACCGCTGCGCATATCCTGAAAAAATTCGGTTATTCGGAACATGACATCGAGCTTGCCCGGATCGCAGGCTATATGCACGATATCGGAAATGCCATCAATCGGAACCGCCACGCCGAATACGGTGGGCTGCTGGCCAACGAGATTCTCAAACAGTATGACCTGATCATTCCGGACCGCATCACCATTGTGTCTGCCATTTCCAACCACGATGAATCTACCGGCGGAGCTGTGGACCCCATCTCGGCAGCCCTCATCATCGGTGACAAGACCGATGTGCGCCGCAGCCGCGTGCGGGAAAAGCCAAAGGCAACCTTTGATATCCATGACCGGGTCAATTACGCGGTGACAGACCAGACTCTGAAAATCAACACCGAGAAAAAGGTCATCTCGCTGAATCTGCAGATCGACACTGACATTTGCAGCATGTACGAATATTTTGAGATTTTCCTGCAGCGGATGCTGATGTGCCGCGGGGCTGCCGATATGCTGGGAGCAACCTTCAAGCTGACGGCCAATGGTGCCAAGGTCCTTTAATGTGCAGCCCCCTCCGCAAAGAACCGCCCCAAGATTAGTAGACATGAATAAAAAGCGCCCTGTGTAGGGTGTGCCTTAACCGGACTGACGAAGCGAAAGCGGAGACAGTCCGGTTTTTAGTTGAATGCGTTCGTGGTTGTAGAAGTAAATGTAATCATCAATCATTTTGTTGGCTTCCTCAAAAGTTTCCGGCTTGTGTCGATAGATGCATTCGGTTTTGAGGATTCCGAAAAAGTTTTCAGCCAACGCATTGTCATAGCAGTTTCCACGCCTTGACATAGACGGCAAAATGCCGTATTCTTTAGTCAGGTCGAAATATGCTTGTGAGGTGTATTGGAACCCTTGGTCGCTGTGGAGGTGCAACTCCCGGCGACTTTCTGTTTTCACAGACTTCATTGCAAGATGAATGGTGTCCAATACAAGATTGATTGTCTGACTGGTTCCAGTCCTGTAAGCAACAATGCTTCTATCATATAAATCACGAATCATGGATAGGTAAAGAACCCCTTCCTGAGTTTGAATGTAAGAAATATCGGTAACCCATTTCTGATTTGGATGCTCGGCATTGAATGCCGCCGCATTGTGAGGCAGCGTGCGCTTTTCTGCAGTCAGGGCATGACCGTCCGCCACATGGTCCGCAATGATTTTCTGAATAGCTTCCGGCGCATGCGCCGGGTCGATCTCGCTGATTCTGGGCATTGTAACCCCTTCCTTTCCCGTTGGTGAATGGTTTTTCCACATAATATGCCCACTTACATATTATATCAATAGGTTTTTGCTTTGCGCATAAAATTGCTCTATGCCATCCTTCTGAAATACGTTTTTTCTCTGGATTCTCTTGACGATGCCCCGCCAATGGAGTAGGATTGGTGCTGCAAAAACGAATTGCAAAAGAGGAGATCCAAATGCAAATCAGCCTTTTATTGATGCAGCAGATCGCGCAGCTATTTCTGATCCTGCTGATGGGATATGCCGTTGTGAAAACCGGCCTGTTGAAGGCATCGGACAGCAAGGTGCTGTCTGTGGTCTTTGTCTATCTGGTCATGCCCTGTGTCGTTCTGAACGCCTTTCAGATCAAGGATACACCGGAGATCCGCACCGGGCTGCTTTATTCCATGGGCATCGCCGTTGGAATGCACGTTGTATTTCTGCTTCTGAATGCGCTGTTCCGCAGGCCTCTCAAGCTGGACGCCGTGGAGCAGGTCAATATCATTTACAGCAATGCCGCCGCGCTGGTCATCCCCATCGTGCAGGCCCTGCTGGGGGAGAAATATGTTGTCTACTCCTGCGCCTTTGTCATTGTGCAGCTGGTGCTGCTCTGGACCCATGCAAGCGCCTGCCTGCAGGGGTCTGCCCGGCTGGAATGGCGCAAGCTCCTTACCAATGTCAACCTGATCGCCATTGCAGCCGGTGCGCTGCTGTACCTGCTGCACGTCTCGCTGCCCGCCCCGATCACCAGCACACTGAGCAGTGTCGGCAATATGATCGGCCCCATGGGAATGCTGCTGGCAGGCATGGCCATTGCGGAAGTCCCCCTCAAAAAGGTTTTCTGCACCCCGCGCAACTATCTGCCGGTATTTCTGCGTCTGCTGGGTGTTCCGCTGGTCATCGTTCTGCTGCTTTGGGCAGTTCACGCCTCCCACTGGATCCCGGACGGCAAGCCCATCCTGATGACGGTCTACCTTTCTGCCATTACCCCCGCCTGTGCAACAGTCACCTCCATGGCACAGCTCTATGACCGGGATGCTTCTCATTCCAGCGCGATCTATGTCCTGAGCACGCTGCTTTCCATCCTGACCATGCCGCTGATGATCGGGGCGTTTGAGCTGCTGCTCTGAAATACGGAAAAAGGCCGCCCAGCATCGCAGCAGGGCAGCCTTTACAACTACAAGGATGTGTCTCTATGAAACTCAAACAATTCATTCAGCAGGAAACGGTCCTCACCGCAGCCGCTGTGCTGGCCGTCGTCTCCGCCTTCTTTGTTCCGCCGGATGTGCAGTATCTCGGCTACATCGACCTGCGCACGCTGGCGATTTTGTTTTCCCTGATGACGGTCATGGCCGGGCTGCGGCGGCAGGGCTTTTTTGATGGACTGGGCCGGGCATTGCTGTCCCGCACCCACAGCACCTTTCAGCTGACGCTGGTACTGGTCGGGCTGTGCTTTTTCGGAAGCATGTTCATCACCAACGATGTTTCCCTGCTGACCTTCGTTCCCTTTACGTTCGTGGTCCTGAGCCGTCTGGGAGCGGATGTCCGCTGCTCCCTTCTGGTTCCGGTGGTCTGTATGCAGACCATTGCGGCAAACCTTGGCAGTATGCTGACCCCCATCGGCAACCCGCAGAACCTCTATCTTTACGGAAAAAGCGGCATGAGCATCGGGGGATTTGTGCTTCTTATGCTGCCCTACACCCTGGTCTCTCTGCTCCTGCTGCTGGCTTGGGCAGCGCTGGTCTGCCGGAAATCCTCTGCCGCCCTTTCCGTGGACGAGCTTGTTTCTTCCTCTGCGTCTCAGGGGGATCAGAAGATCATCCTGCTGTATCTGGTTCTGTTTGCCGTCTGCCTGCTGTCCGTGATCCGGGTGCTGCCCTATGGCATCGCCTTTGCCGCTGTACTCGTCTGCGCCCTTTTTGCAGACCCACGCACCTTGCGGACGGTGGACTATTCCCTGCTTTTGACCTTTGTGGCTTTTTTCATCTTCATTGGCAATCTGGGCCGCATTCCGGCCTTTTCCGGCTGGCTGCAGGAGTTTCTGACCGGCCGGGAAGTTTTGGTGGCGGTTCTTGCTTCGCAGGTCACCAGTAATGTTCCCGCCGCCTTACTGCTATCCGGGTTCACGGCAGAGACACAAGCCCTCATCATCGGCACCAATCTGGGAGGTCTTGGCACTTTGATTGCATCCATGGCCAGTCTTATTTCCTACCGGCAGATCGCACGGGAGCTGCCACAGGGGAAGAAGCAGTATTTTGGGCTGTTCACCCTGTCCAACCTGATCTTCCTTGCGCTCCTGCTGGGCGTGTGGTTCTTGCTCCGCTGAGCGTGGCAGATGACTTATGGTTTTTCTATAAAGCTAAAAAAGGGAGCTCTGTCACGGACGAAGGTCCGGGCAGAGCTCCCTTTGCGTTTATTGTATAATGCCTTATTCGCCTTCCGGCTCCTTGCAGACATCCACCCAGCCCTCGGCTCCGGCGGCTGCTTCCAGCTCCTGCAAGGTCAGCTTGACGGCGGTGTGGCCGTTGCCCGCCGCCGGGTAGACGGTGTCGAACTTGCGCAGGCTCTCGTCCAGATAGACCGCCACGCCCTCGTTCACCCCAAAGGGGAACACACCGCCGGGTGCATGCCCCACATAGGCTTCCACCCCATCTTCCAACTTCCCAACTCTTATTCGGTAATGGCCCAGACCCGTGCGGGCAGACCGGTTGCACCTTCAATGCGGGGGTAAGAAACGACGACCACCGCACCGGCAGGCTGCACTTTATCCAGATTTGCAAGCACCTCCACCTGCAGCTTGTCGTTGTCCAGAACATAGCGCTCGCAGGCAAGGTCGCCCTTTTCCTCCGCCACCGCAGAGGAATCGGTATCCAGCGTTTCGTGGCCGTTGGCGGCGGCGTTGCGCACCTTGTAGATATACTCCAATGCTTCCAGCGACCAGCCGGGAGCATTTTCTTTGCCCTCTGCGTCGATGCCGGACAGCGCATCCATATCCGGCCACTTCTTATACCAGTCGCTGCGCAGAGCCACCAGCGCGCCATCCGGGATAGGGCCGTACTTTGCCTCGTAGGCCTTGATGTCCTCCACCGTCACAGCGTAGCGAGGGTCTTTCTTGGCCTGCTGGGAAATATCGATGACCACCAGCGGGAAGATCAGGTCGTTCACATCATACTTTTCGGACAGCGCTTTGCCCTTGATGAAGTGGCCCGGGAAGTCGATATGGGTACCAAACTGTCCGGGGAATTTGAAGGTCTGGATCAGGCATTCCAGTTCCGGCTTGCCCCAGTCCCACACGGTCTTTGCCAGCTCCACGGAGCCTTCCGGGATGCCGGACCAGTAGGGGCTTTCGTTGTTCAGCGAGTGAGAAAGTTCCACCCAGCGATATTTTTTAGCATCCTTCAGTGCGTTCCACAGTTTATAATCAGCCATTGTCGATTCTCCTTTTGTTGTGACGATGTATGTTCGGGCACTTCTCCCAGACAACGGCATCTTCCTGTTTTTTCAGTCTGTCTGCCGGGAATTTGTCTGGGAGCAGCGCATTCGCCCGGGCAGCCTGTGCCGGGCATCTGCTGTATATTTCATCTGCCTGTGCTCCCTTCCTTGTGTTGGGGATAGTATAAACCCATTTTCGCACCATGTCAATAGGTTTATACTCACAAAGACTTCCCCGGCAAACGACAGGTCCGCAAACCGTTCGCCCTTGCAATAACGTTTCGTCATCCCCTTTCCCTTTTATCGCAGCTCTTCCGGCAGGGCGGTGCAGCCCTCCGGCACTTCCTGCCATGTGGCTTCAAACTCCCCGGTGTACCACGGGTCTGCCACATCGCCGGGGCGACTGGTGTGCTCCATCAGCAATGAGACCTTAGGCTTGCGTCCAGCCCTTTTCCTCTCTGGCCTGTTTCAAAGCGAGCCCGAGCCCATGAAAGTCAAACCTTCTTTCATCTTGGTTCATTCTCATATCACCCTATATCATTGTACATTTCGGGTTGGATTATGAGAATGTAATATGATTTGATATTACATGATATATTATTTCATAAGATTGACAAAGAAGAATGTTTGTGCTATTCTATATAAAAATATATCTCCAAAGGGGAGCAAGATATGAACTTTCATTTAACAGATCAGCGTAAAAAGAAAATCAGCTCTGTACAATCCATTCCGATGAAACATTGTGCAGAGTATAGCGTATAAAAAGCGCATTTAGATTTCATCGGGAAGCCAAGGGAGTAGTGTACCCGTTTTAGGGTGTTGGCTTTCCGTGCAATTATAATGTGTACGAGGCTATGGGCAATGTTTTGTCCATAGCCTTTTGTTTTTGCGTTACTATGTCAAAGGCAGAAGGCAGATACCGTTGTGTATCTTTGCTTTCTGCCTTTTTCTTTTTTCAGAATACATAAGAAAGGGTTTTTGAAAATGAGTTTATTAGAAATTACAGGATTAACACATTCTTTTGGTGAAAACTTGCTTTACAAAAATGCAGGATTCACACTGAATAAAGGGGAACACATCGGGATTGTGGGACAAAACGGAACCGGCAAAAGTACCCTGATTAAAATTTGTACAGAGCAGATCATACCTGATAGCGGACGGATTATCTGGCAGCCAAATATTACGATTGGCTATTTGGATCAGTATGCAGAAATCGACCATACGCTTACCATGAAAGAGTTTTTGAAATCAGCCTTTGCAAAGCTGTTTGAAATAGAAACACAAGTTATGCAGCTATATGAAAAGGCCGCCGATGGAGATATGAAAAATCTGGAACTTGCTGCCTACTATCAAGAGCAGCTTGAAACACATGACTTCTATTCCATTGATACTGCGATCGAGCGCGTTGCAAATGGGCTGGGGCTGCTTGCGATTGGTCTTGACCGCCCTATCATTGAAATGAGTGGCGGCCAGCGAGCAAAAGTGATTTTGGCAAAGCTACTGCTTGAAAAACCAGATGTATTGCTATTAGATGAGCCGACAAATTTTCTTGATAAAGATCATGTTGCATGGCTGGCGGAATACCTATCCTCTTTGGAAAATGCTTTTTTAGTCGTTTCCCATGATTTTGACTTTTTGGATAAAATCGCAAATCGTATCTGCGATATAGATAATGACACAATAACAAAGTATTATGGCACTTATTCTGAATTTCTGCGAAAAAAGACACTGCTGCGGGAAGATTACATTCGTCAATACTCAGCGCAACAAAAGGAGATCAAAAAAACAGAGGAGTTTATTAGGAAAAATATTGCTGGACGAAAAGCAAAAATGGCGAGAGGGCGACAAAAACAGCTTGATCGAATGGACAAAATGGAGGCTTTGGAACAGAAAGAGATTATTCCTCATTTTCATTTTCCTGTTTTACCGCTGACAAATACGGAGCATCTGCTGGTCAAACATCTGGCAGTTGGTTATCACTATCCAGTTCTATCAGATATTGATTTTAGCATAAAAGGCGGGCAAAAAGTTGTTATCACTGGCTTTAATGGAATTGGGAAATCTACTTTGCTCAAGACATTAATTGGACAAATCCCGTCCATGCAAGGTCATTTCAAATTTTCCGATCAAGTTACCCTTGGATATTTTGAGCAGGACTTAATATGGGACGAACCTGAACAGACACCAATTCAAATTGTTTCCAATGTCCATCCTGATATGGTCATAAAAGATGTTCGCAAACATTTAGCCCGGTGTGGAATTTCCAGTAAGCACGCAATGCAAGCGATTGGAACATTAAGTGGAGGTGAGCAGGCGAAAGTAAAAATGTGTTTGCTAACACTGATTCCCTGCAATTTTCTAATTATGGACGAACCCACAAATCATCTGGATGTTCAGGCAAAGGAAGCATTGAAATCAGCTCTTATGGATTTTGCGGGTACTGTATTGCTCGTATCACATGAAGAAGCATTTTATCGTGAGTGGGCACAGAGAGTTATTAGTGTCGAGAAATAGAAAATAGAATTAAGTATAGTATATGTGCCTACCCCCGACGGGGAAAGAAAAAAACCGTTGCCGGGTAGGTTGGTTTTGTGCTCTTATTCCACATGTTCTGCGGCGGTTTTGAGAAATCAAGACCGCCGCTTCATTGCGTTTAAGACACAAAAATGATTCTATACATTGAAATCTGGTACGGCGGTAACAGGAGGATGCCGCCATGTCCATTTTACTTTTTCGTAGTTCTAATATCCTGCACCAGCTAAAAAAAAAAAAAACGGTAAAGAAAAACCGCTGTTGCATGGTTTGTTGGCTTCCATGTAGCAGCGGTTCGTACTGTGGTTATTCAGTTGAAAATCAGAACGATAAACTGGGATTTACGAAAATCTTTTTTGAATCTTATACAGCCATATACTACAAATAACAGCTATAAATAATATAAATATAACTGCAATAGAAATAGCATAATCTTTCGGTAATATAACTGCAATCACTCCAGAGAACAAAAGACAAATTCCTATCAATAAAACAGGCTTTCCTAATGCTTTTGCATATCCTTTTCTGTCGTTTGTGGTTTCAAATACTTTGCCATGAACAGAAGAATAATTTCCTTTTAATAGAGAAAAACTAACAAATATGAGAAGAGCAGAACAGAACCACATCATTATACTAAAGCCTATCATAATATATCCCTCCATCAATTCTAATTTTCTTAGTTCTATAAACTGAAATTTTGTTATTTCATTTTTTCTTGACACTCGCTACATTCTTTATCGTGAATAGAAATAATGCCACCGCATTTAGGACAAGTATATTTTATTTTCTGCTGTTCCATGAAATGTTCCAAACCATGTCCTTGAACAAAACGGCTATTTTCTATAAGACTTGCTTGATACCGTTTGTTATAGCTTTTTTCAAGATTTTTAATCAACTTACATGGATATTCATCACATTCAAAACAATAGGATAACGATTTTCCTTTGATGCAATCCTTTATTTTGCATTTACGACAATGTTCTGGTTTCCCTTTATCACTATTCAAGCACCCAGAACAAGGTTTTTTATTGTAACAGTGCTTATAACAAACCTTACAATTCATTCCGCATGGGGCAAACATGCTTATATCAATTTTTTCTTTTGACATTTTCATAGTTGTTTACTCCTTTCAACAAATTCGGATTTGAATTCCTCAAAATCATAGGCATTCGCCGCTGATTATAGGGCGTTAATGAAGTCCTCTGAAACCGCCCCAAACAAAGGATTTTTCGCAATCTGCTCACCGAATCCCTTTATTAAATGTTACACCGTTTCTACAACGCCCGCGCAGCTCATAAGGGCAAAAGCAAGGGCAAGAAAAACCCATAACAGGATATAACAAGGTGTGGCAATCGGGAGCCTGTGACATACCTTGCCGACATCAACGAACAGGCAGCGGAACAAATGCTCCTGCTGACAGAGCAAATGGCCGAACGTGAGGGGGTCACCGAACAGCTCAAAGCGCAGGATCAGATGCAATGGGTGCAGCGGATGAATAACATCCGTGACAGGGCAACAGAGATCGTTAATCATGATCTGATCTATATATAAGGTAAAGGTATCGGGCGGCGGGGAGCAATCCCCGCCACTCTTATCTCTTTTGACAAATAATTGTACGGCTTATTCAGAAGTAGATATAGGTAGGAGTATATTCTCCGCCCAAATTTGCAATCAGCTTTGCTTTGGAGTGTGGCCAGAAAAAATGTGTTGCTTTGTTGTTTGAACAACATACAATCCTTCTAAGTATGTTTATAATAAATACAGAAAAATACAAAGGAGGTCTATCACTATAGTAGTATAATCAGAGCAGAAAATCAAGAACAGGGAGGAAAAACTTATGGGAACCACAGTTGTAAACAGGAAAACCTTGATCGGTGAAATCGTAAACCAGTACCCGGAAACGGCGGAGGTGCTGCTCGGAATCGGTATGCACTGCCTCGGCTGTCCAGCTTCCCAGGCGGAGAGTCTTGAGGATGCCTGCGCCGTTCATGGGGTTGATCCTGAAAGCGTCATAAAGGCCATCAACGATAAAATCGCCGATAGCGGAAAGTAAGCGGATCATGAGCGCATTTTTAGGACCAATCCACTTCTGGCTGTATAACAAGATTGGCAAGCAGGAGGAACTCACCAAAGCGATTGCCTCCATGGCTGCCGGGAACGGCTGGATTTCAGATCGTACTGCTTACATCAGAGACCTGCCCGCATTGGAAGACGTCATTGATGAAAGCAATATCCACGGCTGGCTTCAAGATCAGATTCATGATGCGGAAACGAGGTATGCGGATTTGATTCAGACTGTCCTTACCACGCATCCCGAAAGATTGGAGGAAATCAGCAAAGTCGCGTTTCGCTATGGCCGGAGGAACGGAAGGGACGCAGAAAAAGCTACGGACGTTTTCCGCATCTTTGAAGATTTCTTCGTCAACGGTATGCCGTGTGACAGAGTGAATGCTGTCGTAACTGAATCCGATGATGAAGTCTCTTGGCAAATGACGCAGGATATTCACGCACAGTACTGGAACGGAGAGACGAATATCTACTACGAGCTCCGAGACTGCGTGATGCGCGGCATGTTGGATGGTACTCCTTTTGCGCTTGACAGTCGGGACGATGCCCGCTTTACGATCAAAAGAACATGATGATGAAGGAGAAGGTCGGAGAAGTATTCTCCATCGCAATGGACAATCCGGCGATTCCCGGCTGCACGATCTCCAAAGCCGTGCATGACGGAGCAAACGACATCATTTGCTTTTCCTTGGCCAGGAATACGGATATCAGCGCAGAGATTTATCCGTATCACAAACTGATTATTATGGCGGAAGGCGTCATAGAGATCTACGGGGCAGACGGCTTTAGGCGGAACCTCCATACCAGCGAGAGCATTATAACCCTAACGGATACACCGATGGGAATATGAACAGCGGAAGGTGCTGTTTATACAGAAGTTTCGATCAGGAGGAGCGATATCATGAACGAGGCAATCAAGGCGGGTGAAGTTTTCAGACTGGCAGAAATTGTCCCCTATCAGGACGGCAAGATCGTCAACATGGATGTCGTGCATAACGACAAGATGAAGTTTGTTATCATGGCCTTTGATGCGGGCACCGAATTGTCCGAACACGCCGCTCCGGGCGAAGCGCTCATCTTCGTGTTGGATGGCGAGGGCGTGATTGGCTACGAAGGAAAAGAACATCCCATCAAAGCCGGTGAGAATTTCCGTTTTGCCAAAGCAGGAATTCACAGCGTCAAGGCAGCCAAGCGGTTTAAGATGGCACTGCTGTTGACCCTAGAATCATAAAGACGAAGAAGGCGAAGATCTGACAAGGGTGTAACCATCGTGCGCATGGAGGTGCCCTGCTGCGGAGGCCTCGAAATGGGGGCAAAAAATGCGCTTCAAGCAAGCGGCAAGTTCATCCTGTGGCAGATTGTGACGATTTCCCGCGACGGAAGAATTCTTGATTAAATGAGGAGAAAACGAAATGGACAAGTACCTATGTGAGCCCTGCGGATATATCTACGATCCGGCGATCGGCGATCCGGAAGGTGGAATAGCTCCGGGAACAGCATTTGAAGACATTCCCGATGATTGGGTGTGCCCAATCTGTGGTGTGGGAAAAGACATGTTTGTAAAGGCCGACTAAGTGAATGGCAAAAAACGAAAGGAGCAAAAACCAATGAAAAAATGTGAAATGTTCTGCTATCAGTGTCAGGAGACGGCGAGGGGCACCGGCTGCACAAAGGTCGGCGTATGCGGAAAGAGACCCGAACTGTCGTCCATGCTCGATCTGCTGATCTATGTGACGAAGGGGCTTTCCTGCGTGACCACTAAACTCCGGGAGGAAGGAAAAGAGATCGGAAAGGACGTCAACCATCTCGTGACCGTCAACCTGTTTACTACGATTACCAACGCGAACTTCGATCGCGACGCAATCGTTGCGAGAATCAAGGAAACGCTCAAAGTCAAGGAAGACCTGCGCTCGAAGCTGACTGACCTGGACTCCCTGCCGGAAGCGGCGCTTTGGAACGGAAGCGAGAGTGAGTTCGACGCAAAAGCGGATTCCGACGCGGTCGGCGTTCTCTCGACGGAGAATGAAGACATCCGTTCCTTGCGCGAGATGATTACCTACGGTCTCAAGGGACTTGCGGCATACTCCAAGCACGCCAACGCCTTGATGCAGGACAACGAAAAAATCGACGCTTTCCTTCAGCGCGCACTGGCAAAGACTTTGGACGATAGCCTCACAGTTGACGATCTGGTGGCGCTGACGCTGGAGACCGGGAAGTTCGGCGTGGACGGCATGGCGCTTCTCGATTCCGCCAATACCGGCGCATACGGAAATCCTGAAATCACAGAGGTCAATATCGGCGTCCGGAACAACCCCGGCATTTTGATTTCCGGTCATGACCTGAAGGATCTGGAACAGCTTCTGGAGCAGACAAAGGGCACGGGAGTGGACGTCTACACTCACTCCGAAATGCTTCCTGCGCACTATTATCCGGCATTCAAAAAGTACGATCACTTTGCAGGGAACTATGGAAACGCATGGTGGAAGCAGAAGGAGGAGTTCGAGACCTTCAACGGACCGATTCTCATGACCACGAACTGCATTGTTCCTCCTGCCGATTCCTACAAGGACAGACTGTGGACAACCGGTGCCGCAGGTTATCCGGGATGCCGCCACATCGAAGGCGAGTACGGAACCGTCAAGGACTTCTCTGCCATCATCGAACAGGCTAAGACTTGTGCACCGCCGCAGGAAATCGAAACCGGAAGCATCATCGGCGGTTTTGCGCACGAGCAGGTCTTTGCTCTGGCGGATAAGGTCGTGGAGGCCATCAAGTCCGGCGCGATCCGCAAGTTTGTAGTTATGGCGGGCTGCGACGGCAGAATGAAGTCCAGAGAATATTACAAGGAATTTGCTGAAAAACTGCCGAGGGATGTGGTAATTCTAACCGCAGGCTGTGCCAAGTACAAGTACAACAAGCTTGCTTTGGGAGATATCGGCGGCATTCCCCGCGTGCTGGATGCCGGACAGTGCAACGACTCTTATTCTCTGGCGCTGATTGCCCTGAAATTGAAGGAGGTCTTTGGGCTGGACGATGTCAACGACCTGCCGATTGCGTTCAATATCGCATGGTACGAGCAGAAAGCAGTCATTGTGCTTCTCGCCCTGTTGTATCTGGGCGTCAAGAATATCCATCTGGGTCCGACGCTCCCCGCCTTCCTCTCTCCCAATGTGGCGAAGGTGCTGGTGGAGAACTTCGGCATCGCCGGTATCGGCACGGTGGACGAAGACCTAAAGCTTCTTGTCGGTGAGACAGCATAAAAACATACCTTCAGTTTATATTGACGCCCTGCAAGCCTCAAACTTGCAGGGCGTTCCTATGTATGCACCGCAGGGGCTTCCTGCGGTGTATTTTTCTGTCTTAGCGTCCTCTGTCATAATCGTGGCTGCGGGGTCGTGTTTGCTGCCGCCGTGCGTCATTCCGGCGTTTGGCCTCCGCCTCCATATCCCGGAGCTTCTTTCGGATGCTCTCCTTTTCAGGCGGTTTCTGCTGGGGCTGCTGCCCTCCGTGGACTTGCCGCTCCCATGCGGCCAGGTCACGGTTGTACTGCTCCACAAGGGCGGTGGCGTCGTCATACGTCCTCTTGAACGCCTGTACGTCGGGGTAACCGTCCTCTTTGAGGATACCGGGCAACAGGTCCATCCGACGGTCAATTTCCTGTTGTACACCTGAAATCTTTTCCTGTAAGGCCTTACGCTCTTTGCCCCTGAAAAGCCCGGTCGTCTCGGCAAGCTGCTTTTCCAACTTTGGAAGCTCCCCGTGCATGAGTTGCTTGATGGCCCTGGCTTCGTCCTGTACCTTGACCATCAGCTTCTGCATGGTGCGGTATTCCGCCATATCAACTGACAGCGTAGGCTTGGGCGGGATCTCTGTCTCCCGAATCAATACCTGTAGGATTTCCTTGGCCTTTTGGATGATACCCTGGAACAGTCCCGGCAGCCAGCCGTGCTTCTGTACGGACCGGGTGGCCTCGTCGTAGACGTGTTCATTTCTGATCTCTATGATCTTGGATTCTTCGATCCCGGATACCAGCGCCATATCCGCCGTCCTGTTCCAGTCCTGCCGTGCGGCATTATCCGCCTCGATCTCAGCCTCTTTCGGATTGTTCTTCCCGATCTTCTTGGTGGGGAGGTAGACGCTGTTCGGGTCAAAGACCTTTAGCCGCCTCTCCGGGTCGTGAATGTGGCGGTTGATCAGAGCGGTGTAGAACTGCTTGGCTTCATCCAAGAAAAGCTCATTCTTGAATACCTCGTCCTTTGCCGTGAACAGGTGTTTTTCGTATGTGGATTGAGGAAGAAGTCAAGCCCGGCAATCTCTCCAACGGCACGGTGATGGCCTATCAGGGCGCTGTGGGGCGCATCAAGCAATTCCCCATCGGCAGCCGGAAGCTCAAAACCGTGACCTCGGAGCATTTGCAGATGTTCTTCGATCTCCTGTCTTTCGGAGGCACCAATGCCGACGGAACGAAGGTCAAGCCCATCAGCAAGGGCTATATGCGGCAGTTCTCGGCGGTGATGCAGGGAGCGTTCCGGTTTGCGGTCTTCCCCAAGCGGCTCATTACCTTTAACCCCATGCAGTATATCAAGATCAGGCAGAAGCAGGAATGCTACTAGCTGTTCAATGAGGACAGCGAGGACGGGCTGACAGTCCCGACGATTTCCTATGATCAGTTCAAGACCCTGACGAACTATCTGAAAAAGAAGGATAACCCGGCGCTCCTGCCCATTCAGATCGCCTACTATACAGGGCTTCGGATCGGCGAGGTCTGCGCCCTCACATGGCAGGACATTGACCTCAAGGAGCAGACCATCACGGTGCGGCGCAGTATGCGCTACAACGGGACAAGGCACAAGCCGGAGGTCGGCACCACCAAGCGGAGCAAAATCCGCACGGTAGTGCTTGCCGCCCATCTTCAGCACCTGTGCTGGGTTGTAGCAGAGCAGCAGCGAGGTGTTGGGAAGGTTCAGGCAGGCATCGTCCTCGTCAAAACAGGGCAGGATACCGGGAGCTTCGTCCAGCGTGATGACGGTCAGCTCCATATCCGGGGCAATGGCTGCGAGGTAGACCTCACCGCCCCGGTTTGCCGCCAGCGCAGCGCAGATACGCACATCAATGGTGATCTCTTCGGAGCGGATGGTGCGGTTGGAATAATCATTCATAGACTGTTCTCCTTTTGTTTGCAAAAGAAAAAGACCCCATCGGGTCTTTCGTTACGGTATAAGTCAGCGTTCGTTCTGCCTCTGCTGTTTGCGCTGCCACTGTTCCAGCAGCTTGATGATGGTGTCTTCCATCTGTTTGGGCGTATAGCTGCGGGGAAAATACTTCCGCAGGGTCTCGTTTTTGATGGTCACGGTGTCTTTCTCGCTCTTTTTCTCCTGCCCCATCACATCAAAGGCTTTTTCGTAGCTGAACTCTCCCTGCTGTGCCATCTTTTTCAGTTGCTGTGCTTGGGAAAGGGACGGCGCATTCTGGGTGTCCTCCATGGCTTCTAAAAAATCCCGCTGTTGGCTTTCGTCCAGATAGGACAGCTCCACAGCGGGATTGAAGGAGATCTTCTTCTCGTCTACCATGTCCAGCAACTCCGGGATAAGGTTGGTCAGACGGATGAAGCGGTGCACCTGACGTTCACTTTCGTTTGCGTCTGCGCTCACTTGCGATACGCTCCACAACTTCTCGCCAACTTGGCGAGAAGTCAAATCCGACCTAGCACCTTGATTTTTTAGAGCCTCCAGCTTCATTTTGTAGGCAAACGCCCTCTCGCTGGGCAAGATGTTCTCACGTTGGAGATTGCTATCCACCATGAGCAAAACTGCGGCATCATCATCCATGTTGCGGACAATGACCGGCAGGGTGTCCAGTCCGGCAAGCTGTGCAGCGTGCTGACGACGATGCCCGGAGATGATCTCGTAGCCGTCACCGTCCGGGCGTGGGCGTGCAATCAGCGGAGAAAGCACACCGTACTGCTCCACGCTTTCCACCGTGCGCTGCATGGATTCATCGTCCAAGACCTTAAAGGGGTGGTTTTTGAAGGGAAACAGCTCCCCGATGGGAATCTGCTGCACCTGTTCCTGCTGCTGCTCCTGCCGGGATTCCTCGGTGGAGAAAATGTCATCTGCCCCTTTCAGCGACACGTTTAAGCTGTTTTTCGGCATTCGCCATCACCTCCTTCGTCAGAGAGCGGTAGGCTTCGGCCACCTTGCCTTTGGGGTCATGCTGGAAAATGCTTTTGCCCACGGCACTGATCTCCGCAGCACGGACAGACCGGG
>OGEG01000649.1_pt1 | contig 33878 bp, 50 predicted proteins | sample 1570621 | NCBI WGS metagenome assembly OGEG01 (sample SAMEA2582130, study PRJEB24529) | metagenome | biome: Human gut stool | place: China | collected 2011 | reverse complement strand
CTCTATCATATCGAAAAGAAGGCTCTCAGCATACAGTTACTGTGCAAAACACGAACCAGAAAAAAACCTCTGATCGCTTCCGTGCAAATGATTCTACATGTACAGTGATGTTATATGAAAAATCAGATGCTGATGTCGCATATCGATTACAAATTGAACAGGTTGGGACTTTATCTTATTTAAAAACTAACAAAGCTGGTCAAATTATAACTAGAACGGAACTTGCCAACCTTGGCTAGATGCAGAAACGCCAGGTGTAATCGTGAATATATCAAATCTTGATGGATATGAGAAAAAGGCTTATTTGTATAGTGTAATTCTTTATGAAAAAAGATAAGTAGCAATTACATAAATAAAACCGATACCTCCATATAATATCCAGTTGGTATTAAAACACCAACAGATTTTCCGTTGTTCCAGTTATATTCCATATCCATTGTACCTGCAATTTTATAGGTTTTACCGGTATTAGAATCAGAATAGCCAAATCCTATAAGATATGCATACCAGCTATCGGTAGCATCGCTATTTCCAACGCCATGTGCAATAACCAAAGCATTTTGTAATGGCTCTTGCGCCTTAATGGTAATCCATTTATCATTTAATAACCATTTTGCACCGGTAAACGTCTTCGTGTTTAGCACAGTAACCTGTTCCTGGACTTTGTCAATCAGCTTCGTGATCACCGGTCCCTGATCAGCTCCCAGAACCATATTACTATTGGTACTATCCATCACATGAGAGACCATCGCCTGCTGAACCATCTTATTAGCCAGCTTTTCCAGGAACACATCGTTATTAAGAAGCGCCGAAAACAAAGCATTGTAGACATCCGCATGAACTGGATCTCCCGTTTCAATCATTCGCATTGCCTTGGTTAAGACTTCCTGTTCTTCATTAATTTCATAATTAGCCATATCCTATCCTCCTACAAGATCTCATCCATCTCGAATACGAACTCTTCATCCGCGCCCTTCAGCTTGTCTGGTGTACGCCGGATCACCACAAAATCACCATCGGCATCGATCAACGCTGTTTCATTGATGGTCTGATCTGCCAGTTCATTTACTCCCAGTTCGCACCGGTATCGAAATCTGGTCTTGCTAATCTGTTCTACTGAGGTAATATCCTTTCTCAGCAGCTCATTCTGCAGAACATTGTCCGTAGCTGATGGTGCTGCGGTTGCTCCATCTCCATAGGCGATCTGTTTGATCGCAGGAAGTTCCGCCAGGCCAGCATGGGCCTTTAAAATTTTATTTTTTGCAAGATCTGTGATAACCGTTGCGGTCGCATTCACTGCTCTATCCATTTATATCTCCTCCTCGATGATACAGGCATCAAAGCATTTTGAGCCGTCGTTAAATGTACTTCCATCATTGGTACGCCAATGGTAATAATTGGTTAATTTATACTCAACCGTCAGATCCGGATCCACTATCGTTTTTACAGTCCAACGGGTAGGATAATTCTGTATGATATTATCATGAGTGATCCGGCCGTCATTGAATCGTAAACCATTAAAAAGGTTATTGTTATATAAAGTTACCAGATGTCGAAAGGTAAAACGTGGAGCCATAAAAGCTAGTGGATCACCAAATACTGGAAAGACAAAGGCAAACATATAGTTATCTTTACCACTTGCTATTTTCACCCTCCGTACCTCTTTGCGTATGATGCTATGATCTACATCAAACAGGTCATCGATGTCTCTGGTTATTACCACATAAAACTCTGCCCAGCGGTCCAAACACCCCATTTTATAACATGGTACCATCTCCACATCTGTAAATCCAAGAGCCTCCACGGCCCTCCTGGTACCTACCTCCGTACCACCCAGTTCACAAGTGGCCGCATACATCATAATCCGGATCCGGTAATTCTCCCAGGTCTCACCCTCATACCTGGATAATCCTCTTTCCGCTCCATGCTCCGGTAACATAACCGCACTGGCCGTCTTTACCATACTTTCTCTTCGGGCCGCTTGAAGTGCATCCTTATTCGCATCGAACAACTCACCAACCGTTTTAAAAAAGATATACCATTGATTTTTCTTCTTCTCTACCTGCTTAAATGGCGTGGAAAGAAGATAAAACATATATTCACCAAACTTATCCATATTTCACCGCCTATGTATTCACGACTTGAACTGTGATATTTCCCAACATGATCACCTTATCCTGAGCCAGCTCCAGATCTGTCGCTGGGGTGGTAAATACTGTTTTACGGTATCCTGGAATGCTGCTTTTGAGAACATACCGGATGTCATCCTGAAGGAACACGTTGAATTCCGAACGATTGGACAATTTCATGGCACTTGCTATTAGGGTCTTCGCCACATCTTCAACATCGGATGTACTGGTACCGGATTTTAAATGCAGTACAATGTCCACATCCTGATAAATGATTTCCCCAGACTTCACTAAGTAGTCCTCATAATTATCCCTGAGTGTGTCAATGGCCTGCTGTGCCTGTTGGATCAGTTCTGCGCTGGCAGCTCCTGCCGTGCCGATCACGATCACATCGACTGTCCCTTGTCCCCTTGGATGCTGGTCATCTACATAGGCGCACATAACGCCCGGTAATGCTTCCACCACTGACTTAAGCTTTCCAGCAGTGGTATTCACCGATAATTCCTCCCAGCTTCCCAGTACACGGGTTCTCAGGCTGCTGTACGTCTCCTCATTGGCTCCTTCCAGATAAATCCAGTCCTGATCATTTGTGACACCCTCAATCCCTTCCAGATAGATCATACTGACCACGATCTGGTTCTCAGAAACGTTGTACTGGGTTCCGGCCTTTTCCGCTTCTACCAGCACCTTTCCATTTTGCACACCTGCCGGGATCAGTGTATCCACCAACGCGTAGTATTTTAGTTCTGTACCAGAGGTATCCGGCTTTGTCTTAAATGTATGTCCTTTGGTTATCATAAGGGCTACATCTGTGTTGTTTCTGGTTATCGTGATATATCCCTGTGTCTTAACGGCTGCCTTCCGGCTTTTGCTGAATTCCGCTGCTTTCAGCTCCAGCCATTTACCTTCCGCGTGCCGAATAAACATATTGTTTAAAATAACCCTGGAAAGCTTCAGCAGCTCGATGTGAATCTGTACACAGATACGAACAAGCCAGTAAAACACGGCTCCAGTCCCCCATTTACTGACCGTAAAGCCATTTTTCTCCAGGTTCTCTTTCATTTCTGCCATCTTCACATCCGCATCCGGCACCGGAATCACTTCATCTAAAATGCTTTCGTCAATCAACCAATGCCACCTCCCTTTTCACGCCATCCACATTAAGGTTAACCTCATAGGATACATCTGAATTTCTTATTTTAAATTCGACCTTTACGCCTGTAACATCATCATCCAGGAATGTTACTATCACAGAAATACTTTGCTGATTGATTTCCGACCGCCGTGACAGTTTCTCTTTTACCCGGTTACTGATCCTGGTCTGCTCCAGTTCATCACGGGTTTTCTGCATAAAATCCAACATAGACCACCCGTAATCCGCATCCCAGAAACATTCCCCTTCTGTTGTCACCGCCTCGTTTCTGATATCCTGCAGAAAACAGTCTATCCCAGATACCATCAGGCTGTCTCCTGCCGCCGACACCACTGGCTGTCCTCTCTCATCCATCATCAGATCCGTCTCTGTTATAATCACGATAAGTACCTCCCTACGATGTACGGCTGACACTCACCGTACAGCATACCAACCACCACGATCTCATTCAGAGCCACCTGCAGCTCCGTCCGGATGAACGGCATAGGCGGAAAGTTTATATCTTTCTGCAGATCTTTATCCAAAATCTGCAGCGTCACCACAGATAATTCTGCTTCCTTCCGCCATTCTGTTACTTTAGCGTACATCCAGGCAGGATGGCGGATGTGCGGATAATTCTCTTTTATCTCATTTTCTATCGAACTTTTGACAAATTCCTTGAGCATATCACCCATACTGTTACACCTCCGGCTGGAAGGTCAGGAACATTCTCACCTGGCCTTTTTCATCTCTTTTCACCTTTGTTGCTGTCACACGGACCTGCCCAGAATAGCGGCTGTGATGGATTTCAACCAGTTCTCCCTGGTGGATCCACGGAATCCCAATGGTTTTCACCTCGGCTTCATTGCAGAACTCGGTGTAGGATAAAATGTTCTTTCCTTCCTCCAAAATATAGATGGTTTCCTGTTCCAGTCCTGTGTTCCAATAAAAACGCCCTGACACAAAATAGTAACTAGCGTCAATACCCCACTTCTTATTTACCAGAGCAATCAGATCCAGGATAGAGGCATTATACACTGGCATAGATCTGCATACTGGATAATAAGCAGCGGATAGTTGATAATCCGTAATTCCAGCCATTTCCAAGCCATAGCGGATGACATCCTGCGGAGTACTGTCCACAAAAGTCGCCGTGATTCTTGTCCGCATCAGCAGCACCGTATCATCCAGGATGTGGATTTTTCCTCCACTGGACCGTTCTGCGATCACATATCCATTGACGATCGTATCATAGTCATCATCGTACCCAAGTAATACCTCCGCTGGCATCATATCCGCCAATTCCACTTTCCCGATCAGCTGTCTATCCAGTTCAATCACTGCATAATTGCATCTTTCTGTGACTGACGAATAGCATTCCGCAGTAATCCCATCACTGAGTTCCAGATTCCCTACCACCGCCTTAAATCTCGGTGTGATAAGTTTACGATCCGCCATAATGCCTCCTAGTTATCCTTAGCCGGACTGGCTGCCGTCTTGTCCTTTATCTGTGGAGCCTTTCCGCGCTGGGTGTTTAAATACTCCTGATAGCCTGCCGTGATCCCGTCTGCACTGGACGACTGTGACACTGATCCCGCAGAGGAACTGCCAGATCCTGATCCCGTTCCTCCTGCCTGCTTTGTTGCAACCTGCATCGGTACATACTCCCAAAATTCCAGTGTTGCGGTTCCATAGCTGCTTTCCGTCTTTTTGGAACTGCCAATCTGTTTAAAATAAACCTTTGTAAGGTTATGGGCTGCCGCCTGGCTGTTTACCAGCTCCAACACCTTTGGCTCCGTCTGGCCAACTGGACGAAATAGGAATTGAATCGTCTCAAGCTGTTCCTCAAATGTTTCATCCGGTGTTGGTTCCAATATGATTTCCACACTCATCTTTGCCAGTTCATAGCCAGTCGGCTGATACCCCAGGGTCACGTTGTTGTCATTCTTCACCTCGTCAATCGTTGCCGCCTGGGTGATTTCGATTTTCTTGACCTCTCCAGGAAGGACAATGCCTGATAACTGTACCATTCTATCTGTAACATACAACATGTCCCATTTCCTCCTACGTTGTCACTACCGTTGCTCTGCCATTTGCTGATTCCTTCAGCTCGTCAATCAACTTAAACAGCAGCGGCAGATCCTTGATCTGTTCCAGATTGACATTCATTTCCAGTTTCTGGATGATTGTCTGTCTTTCACTGCTACTAGATGTAAAATAACTCTTTACGGTCTCTTTCAGACTCATTTTTCCCCCATCAGGTTTCTGATTTCGTCCACTGCCTCGAAAAGCATCCGCAAGGCTCTCCGCTGATACATTATTTTCCTCCTGCACCTGTGCGAAGGCATCCTTTGTCGTAGCCGCCGGAAGATCTGCAGTCTGGTTCATACCTGTGTTAATGGTCTCGAATACCCGGCGTCCTGAAAGTGTCAGCGTTGATAACGGACCTTCTTTGGCATCGGAAAATGGTAAAAGCTTCCGTACCTTTCCAAGCGCTCCCTTCACTGCCTCATAAGGCTTACTGGCCGCCGCCTTAATGCCTTCCGTGAATGTACTCATGATCTTTTCACCGGACTTCCGGAACCACTCACCCGTCGAAGATACAAAGTTATTGATCGCCTGCAGTTTCTGATTCCACAATTCCTTGATTCCATCCAGCTTTCCTCCAGTCAAGTTGTTGATAAAATCAAAACCGGCTGTATAGTAGCCTTTTACTGCTTCCATACCTGCAGCAGCTAAACCGGCGATTCCACCGCCATGCTCCTCATATGCTGCTCTGATATTCTGCAGCCGTTCCTTGACCACGCTTTCCGCTGCCTGAGTAACCTGATTATACACATTTCGTACAGCTTCCATTTTCTCTTGTGCCGCGTTCTGAATACTTTCCATCCCGCTCTGGAACCAGTTGTTTAAACGGTCCAGTCCGCCTTTCACACTGGACACACAACCTGCCCATTTATCCTTAACAAAAGCACTGACTGCATCCCAGTTCTTGGCAAGCAGCGCAACTGCCACACCAAGGGCGATCATACCAACCACGATCCATGTGACCGGATTGGCTAACAATGCTGCCGTGAAGCTCCACACGCTCCCGATCAAGCCCGGAAGAGCCGTAGCTGCCGCCGTAATTCCCTGCCGTACAAAGGAGATAACCCCCGATCCCAGTATTTTTATCGCATCACCGGCATACATGCCATAAATTCTCAGCGTTTCAAGCCCACTTGCAAAACTTCGGAAAAGGGAAATTGATCTTACTACAACCGATCCGACTGCTCCAAACGCAGTTGTAAGTCCACCAGCAACTGTCAAAAATACACCAAAGTACATCAGAAGCGTTAAAATGGTTCCTGCCAGTTTCTGATGGTTCTGAATCCACTCAGAAGCCTTCGATATGGCATTAGCCCCTGTCGATATCCAGTTATTGACTGTAGGCAACAGATTGCCGCCAAGTTCTTCAGTTACATTGTGCATCTGTTGCTTTAATACCGTGAATTTCTGTGATTCTGTACTGTTAATGGCCGTGGCCATCTCTGTCGCGACTCCCGTTCCAGATCCCATTGTGTCATACAGATCCAGGATTCCATTCTGCAGTTCTCCTGTCTTGTTATACAGAAGATCAATCACAGCAACCGCCTCATCAGAACCAAAGGCTTCCTTGATCTCCTTTTTCTCCATGGCATCAATGGTATCACCATACTTTGTGTGAAGGATTCCAAGAATCTCAGGCATACTCCTAAGCTGCTTATTTGCATCCAGGAAGGAAAGCCCAAGCTTATCACCGGCGCTGACTGCCGTATTCAGCAAAGCCTTATACTTTGTAGCTGCCTCAGACCCGGACATGGTAGCCTGCATCATTCCCAGGATAGCCAGCTGCTCCTCCAGCGGCACGTTGGCGCTGGTAGCCGTTGCTCCAAGAGTGGATATGCTCTGTGCCATCTGTGATCCGCTGGTCTTATAGTTCTTAACCGCCGTGGAAATTCCCGCACTAAATATTTCGCCAAACTCCATATCACTCAGATCAGAGTAATAATCCTTGTAAATTCCATAACCAGTCGCAAACAGTGATGTCATCTCACCGATCGTTGATTTTGTCGCTTTCGCTGTAAGACCCGATAATTCCGTGAACTGCGCCACTCCTTCATCCGTCAAGGACGCAATACCAGACTTGATATCATAAGCTGCAGAGATAAAATCACTTTTCGATGTTCCTGCCCAGGTATCCGAAAAGCTTTTAGCCGCCGCTTCTACCGCTGCCAGATCAACGACGCCTAAAGATTTCAATTCCGCCAGGGCATCCTGCGTGTCAAAGGTGGAAGCAGCAACATCAAGCAGTCCTTTGGTTATGCTTACTCCAGCTGACGTCATAACGGTACCGGCAAGACTTGCCAGTCCAAAACTCTGCTGCATATCGTTGAGTTTCTTGGCCGTCTGATCCGTTACTGTAACCAGGGGAGATGTGAGGCGGTCAACCATATCCAAAACCACTGACAATTTATAAATTGATTCCAGTCCCACTCGCATTTCCTCCATTGAAAAGCTAATTTAAGTATGTTATAATGGTCTTAGAAATTCTTGGAAGGAGGTCTGGCGTATGTTATTTGGACTAGAAATTGCTTTAAGCATTGCCCTCATTGGCGTTGTTGCTGGTATTGCCATCAGTGTACTGATCGGCGTTTCCTATGTACTGTTTTGTACGCCTTATCTCTGGTGGTTCAGCGACCACTGCCCGCCAGATAAACGGCCTCGTTCTTTAATTCGTGACTACCGTAATGCGTTCCGCTATTACCAGTCACTGATTACCCGTAAACCTCCGGTTCTCCTTTAACCGGAGGTTTTTTAATTGCCAAACATCTCATTAATTGCTGCCATAACAGACCATTTCATGTCATCCTGCTGCAGTTGCCTGGCTTTTAAGGCAACTGCATACAGTCTCAGGAATTCGTCGATGGTACTGGCCATCAGATCTGGCGGAAGCATCCGCTCTGGAACATATCTGCAGATCATCAGTCTGGCCGACTCAAAAAAATCCTTATCGATCTGCTCTGACGCGGAATCTACAGCTTTTTTACCGTACTTACCTTAGCCAGTCCCAGCATAGCCATCAGTTTCTCACCGATGGATAATGGCATCGCCGGATATTTCTCAAAATCTGATTTCAATTCCTCTCGCTGCTGATCACAAACGGTTTCCTCGCAAAAGATTTTCATGGCCTTACTCGCGGAAGCAGATACAGTCTTTACATAACGGTCATAAACCGGAGTCTTCGGCTTTTCAAAAAAATACGTTTTTTCGATCTCCGTATCATCATCCGGCTGTAAGTTCATGGATACTTCATAGTATTCTTTCCCAGATTCTTTCAGTTCTTCTCTTAATTCTGTGATTTCTTCTCTGTTCATTGTTACCTCCTAAAATGTCACACCATTTAATTTCGGTGCTTTATACATAAATCCATCCAGGCTTACCGACAGGGACTTATCACCCTGTTTTGCACTAAAACCATGCTTGTTCAGGATAATTCCTCTCAATACGTCCGTTGTGGTAGCCTGATCCTCATTGGCGTAAGATACTGTAATCTTTGGGATCCGCAGGGTTGATACCCTTTTACCACGTCTCTTACAATACGCCAGAAGCACATTGTAGTCCTCACGGAGCATGGACAGTTTAATCGTATACTTCTTATTACCGGTTCCATACCCTCGTGGGTTACCGCCTTTTCCATAGATTGCCTCCGCTTCCTGTTCGAAATCATAGGAAATCTCTGTGATCTGAGCCTCTTCCGCTCCCGGAATATCGATCGTAATATCCGACCAGTCATAACACTTGCCATTAATAATCGCATCTGACATCGCTTACACCTCCTTTAAGATCTGTATGGATTGGTCATCGACAGGTCAAAATCAAACTCTCTGATATAACCGCGCGGTACAAACGTAAGTTTTACTGGCAGGTTCTCATCCTGTACAATATTAATCTCATTCATATCAGTAACTGAAAGTGTTGCCGATGTTATTTCTTCCCGGCTCTCCATATCCTCCAGCGGGATCATCAGACGTTCCAGAATATTATTGATATCTGTTTCCATATCATCGCTGGCGGAAATGTTCATCTGCAGCATCGGCACCGCTGTCAGATAGATCTGGCGGATCATCTTACAGAGTACCCTCACATGCTCAGCATAGCGGTAGTCACTTCCATCCTTGCAGAGCATACGGGCATTGTTCACATAACATCCAGTCACGCCATAATACTTACGGAAAGTCAAATATTTTGCATCATCCAAGTCACTGATAAAATCCTCAATGCCCTCCGGCATCAACGACGTCATCTTTGCTTCCGAAATGCTGTATGTATCTGTCTGTCCAATGGAATCCTGAACACTTGCAAGGCCATACAGACCAGCCACAATACCCGCGTTATTGATGATTCCGCTCCGACCATCCCATCTGGTATACTGGCTGTATGCCGCGCAGACCTGGATAAAATAGTTGTCAATTCCTTTGGCTTCTGCTTTCAGTGCTGCCGCATAATCATCCAGGCTCTCATCTGCACCGATATACCTGGCTTCGCAGAGAAACCAGACAGGACGTTTATACAATTTTAAAAACTGATTTGCCGCGCTGCCGAGAGCCGCCCACAGTGCTTTCGCAGACGGGCCTACGATGTGAATGAACTCAAAACTCAGGTCTGAATTATACAGACTCTCTACCGCCGCCAGCACCGCAGCATTGTCGATCTCTGGTGCCGTGCTGCCAAAAGCATAAACATCACTCTCTTCAAAATCTCCTGCAAATGTCACTGTCAAACCTGTATATGGGATTTCAAGTGCCCCACCCAGCGGAATTGTCAGCTCATCTGAATAGGTATAACCGCCATTGACAGAATACCTGCATGCCGCTTCATTCAGCGTCCCTGATGTTGTGATCTGAATGCTTACCTCATAGGCATTGTTGGCATCCCCGGAAACAGTCACCGTTCCGGTGCTTTCTCCCAGATGGCTCACCTCACCCGCTTTCCCTTTCTTTTTTGGCGTCACAGGAATACAGTACAGTTGTGGTGCGCCATTCTCGATACTGTCAAGAGCGGCATCATAAAGCGGGCTCAGCCCAACCTTTTCCTTGATCTGTTCCGGCTTCATGTACGCCGTAATCAGAAGTGGGGAGTTACTCTTGACAGAAGAAACACCGATTTTCACATGGACATTTTCTCCAGTACTGTTCTGGTTTCCCAGGCTTCCATCTTCCACTTTAATCGTGACATCTCTTAAACTCATGTTCCTTTTCCTGCCTTTCTTACCCCAGCCATACTTGTTTCCCCAAAGGTTTTGACTGCGGCTTCATATTCTGCCCTGGTCACATATTTTCCCCGTTTCCAGCCCATCTGGCACATCATGCCAGTGAAAACGGTCAGCCGCGTACCAAGGGTGTTATACCAGTGTTCCACCGGCATCAGCTCCTCTGTACTTTTTTTCTCAGCCATTGTTCTCATCTCCCATCTCTATCTCAATTCCGGCAAATGGTGTCCGGATCACTTCCCGGTAAATGCCTCCGTGGAATGTGACGGGGATCTCACAGGCAATTTCAGACTTCAGGATACTGTCATCTTTTTCCACCCATTTAACTTCCCCGATCTCAATCTCCACGTGGTTGCCTTTCAAGTGGAATCCACGGTCTATCTCATCCAGAAAGGCGTAAAAGATCGTTTCTGCCTGTTCAGGCGTATACTCTCCAATCACTACCTTAAACTTCGAATCAGCCGTATAGGCACAGATCCTGGTGCATCGAACCCCATTTTGGTCTGTATAGTTACGTTTCGAGCCGTCTCGCGCCAGTACCTGTCCTTCACTTAACACCGCTCCAACATGGCTGTCAGCATACCGTTCCAGTTCTTTCCAGCTTTTCAGTACCCGGCTTTTGATTCCCGCCCTGGTAAGGCATCCAATTAAAAAATCTTTCTCTGCTTTCATCCTTTTCTCCTAAGCTCTGCTTCAAACTCTTCACGGATTTCCTTCTGGTCTTCCTCGGAGATTCCCAGAAACGGCCTTGCCGGGATGTTTACCGTGACTTTCTCCACAGTCACCCAGCCGTTCCCTGTCTGGAACCGGAGATACTTCCCTTTCTTCGCCCGAATCGTCCGGTCTTCAGCTCCAAACTGGTGCGTGGCTGCGTAAATGGTATTCGTTCCAACCGCTGCTCCTGTTCCACTGGCAATGCTATGGATGGAATTTTTCAAGATCGAGGTTTCTGTCAGTGTCAGCCCGCCGGTTCTTTCCGCCCTGGCTGATTCTGCCCACTTCATTCCATCTGGAGACTGGGTGGAGCGGAAACGATCCAGCGTGGAAGACCGAAGCAGTTCCGACACATTTTTCATCACTGCGTATTTCCGGAAATGAGATAATGCCGCCATCTTTTCTAACAACGCATCCGTCTCACCCTGGATCTGGACCTGTATCTGCATCAGTACCCCCTCATGCTGGATCTGGAGAACAACCTCGGACTGCAGCTGATTGAAAAGCCGGTCGCTGCCGTCTGCTGTTTCGTTACCGCTTCAGTAACGATATCCACATCACCTTTTGCCACTTTTGTTAAGAATGCGATGGCATTTTTATAACGCGTCAGGTAATTGCTTTCCCGGTCTCCCGTATCAAGTCCAGATCTGGAAACCAGATTATAGATGGCAATATCCTTGGAATACTTTGTCACCACGGCTGGGATCGGAGCCATTGGCACTGGATACCGTTTCATCAGATACCCATCAATTTCCGCATCCGCGTCCCGGATCGCGTCCTCCGTAAGCGGTCTTAAAGCCGCCTTCCGCTCTTCCACATCCTCAATATAGCTGTTTCCAATGATCTGGTTCATGAGATCATCCTTGATCATGTCAATCACTTCATCCACACTGCAGTATGCCATCGCTGTTCCTCCTATTCTCCTGCTACCGTGCCATCAGACCCGGCCATCAGCTGCCAGAATCCAAAGCCTACGTTATGGCGTCCATCCACGCCATATAAGTACTCATTCTTTAAAAATACATTCAGGTCATTATCATCTACGAAGCTCTGGAATTTGAGCGGTTTGCGTTCCTGGAAAATCACCGGCTTTAATGCTTTATTGGTACAGCCTAAAAACCAAAAATCAGGTTTTTCCGCCAGATCCGTGATCACCTCCAGCGATGCTGTATTACGCAGCGGATTGGAGCTACCGTCAATAAACTCACACTCCAGAATCTTACGCCCCATCGTTTCGTTCGTTGGAGAAACAAACAGTGTGTTCGGAATAATCTTGAGTGATTTTCCATTATCACCAAGCTGGCTCATGATCATGGCCCGTGCTTCCGCATAGCTTTCCGGAGACAGCTTCTTATGGAGCATATTAGAGGCTTTCTTTTTGCTCTTTTCATCGCCGATCGGATGCTGGTCAGAGAAAAATGGTTTCTCGTCATAACACTTTTGAGTAAAACCTTCCATCAAAAGTCCCCATACCAGTGTATCCGGATGCTGTGCTGCCGCTTCGCCCATACCGCTTACTAAATGCCCGTAAGTGCCGTAATTATCATCCTCAATATCTTCCCGCTTCACACCAATGGTGGACTCATAGGTCTTATTACGGATGGTATAACCGTGCAGAAGCATTTTCTGGACTTCTCTGGAACCAATCCACTCACGCATCTGCGGAAACTGTCCAAGCCACCCATATTCCTGCTCTTTTGTATCGCTTGTTACTTTTGTCGCGACCTTCTCCCATGTGGTCTCCGTATTCTCGAAAGCCCGGTTAAACAGCGTACTAAATCCTACGCCTATGCTCCGTAAAGTTGCCTGATTTACAACCATCTTTTCTTCCTCCTTTAATGAATTTCTACTATTACGCCATCCGGCTCTACCTGCAGCACCTTGCCAACCACGCTGGTCTTTGTGGCATCTGAGGTGACTGTCGATGAATCCTCCAGATAGCAGTCTTTAAAGGCTCCCGCCTGGGTAACTGCCGCGGTACTGCTGTTATCCAGGACAAACGCACCTCGGCGTACCGTTACGGTCACTGCTCCAGCAAGACCTCCCTTGTTATCTACCGCTTCCTGGGATACGCCTACTACGATCAGGTTCTCCGCTTTCTTGGCTTCCGTTGCGTTTCCGTCCGCATCCAGTGCCACCAGCACCGCCATCGGGATCACGGCGTCCTTGGCTACCGGCAGAACTACGGTATTCTGATCCAGGCGTTCATTTCCGCTTCTATTCATCTTTCTGTCCTCCATATTTTTCCACGTCTTCTTTACCGATTCCCATGCTTTTCAGTACCTTGACATCCACATCCGCCATACTGCTGTGTTTGTTCTGGGCATCCGCATAGGTCATTTTCCCAACCGGCACTACCACTGGAGCCTTCTCAGCAAATACCTTAAATCCCTCTGGATCTGATAAAGCGTAGGCATTTGCCCATTCCTTCTGCGCGGCGCTGATCTTGCCCTCCTTCATCGCCATCTGCACCAGCTCATCCGCTTTTCTCTGTTTTTCTGCGGCCTCCAGCTGCTTCACCCGCTCCTTCAGCGTCGCATCACCCGCCTTGCAGACCATGATCTTGGCCGTCACATCCGCAGTCTTGGCATCTGCAGGCAGCTCCAACAGATCCAGGATCGTCTTATTGGCCACCAGTTCCTCCTCTTTGTTCTTCTGAGCCTCTAAAGCTGACAGAAGTTCTGTAATCTTTCCAGTTACCTCTTCTTCGGTTGCCGTTTCCGGCAGACCAAGCAGTTTGATCAGTTTTGCCAGTTCCATCATGTTCTCCTTCTTTTCTTCTTCCTCTCCCTCAACTATGAAATCTTCCAGATTATCTGAGTTGATGATCGGAAACATTCCGTTAATCGCAGGGGTATTTGTTAACGCTGCGCTATGCAGCGCAACAGCCTTATTGTCACTTTTTCTAACCAGTACTACCGGGGACAGATAACGGTATTCCTTATTGGCTACGTACTCTCTCCCTTTTGGAGTCCACTCTACCTTTCCGACAATGGCATCTCCATCCCGGTACACGCCTTTGATCCATCCAGCAGCCGGTGCCTCCACATCCTGCAGAGTCTGGTGTTCGTAATCAATCACCAGATCCAGCTTCCGGTCTTTAAAATGCTGGATGATATCCCGGACGCTGCCATCGTCCACGTCAAACTCCCCTTTTGTGCTGATAACGTGTCCCATAGGGATCAGTTTTATCACTTCCGGCGCTCCATCCAGCTCCACACTTTCCCCGGCACACGCCATGACTTTCACTTTCAATGTTCTCCCACCTCTCTGTTGGCTTTCTGATAGCGTTATTACGCGTTATAACGCGTTAACAGCTCCGCTTGTGGGTATTTCTCCACCTTTTTGCAAAAATGGATTCTCGCCCTTACTGGGCTTCCCGTTGTCTCTTCTCCCATGCTTCCTTTAAAACCTCCGGGAAACCAGCCAGATCCGGCGTCCACTTTGCTTTTGCTGGGTTCGTCCTGAATCCTTTATCTGGCAGTACGCCATCCGCCTCTCTGGTCTTAGGATTCATCATAGTTGGCACAGTATGCTCCACGCTGATCCCGTGGCTTTTCACCCAGGCTTCCGTCCTGGATACCACCGTACACCGACAACCGAACCCGTTAGGCGGAAACCAGATGTCCCAGATCGGATCATCTGCCGGATATACACGTCCATCCATGATCTGGTGTTCTTCCCGTACACGGCTGTCTCCTGCGGTCTGATACTGCCAGTAGCTCCGGCGCTCCATCACATCCGGGTCTGTCATCTGCTGATAGTGTCCAACGTTATAAGCTGTCTGGATATTCTGCCGGAAAATCATATCCGCATGATACGGCGTTAAGGCATCATAACCATGCTCCTCCAGAAAGCTGTTCATCTGCTCCCGGAAGTCTCTCTTGGTGGTTCCCTCTTTCACGGCATCCTGCAGCGCTTCCAGAAATGTGTTTAATACCTCCAGCGACGTATAACCCGCCACCGAAAACGCCAGGGACCGGTACCATTCCCGCAGCCGTTTAAAATCTGCGTAAGGTACCACGGCCTTTTGCTGCAGATAGGTAAGGGCTTCCTGGAATACATCTTTTTCCCCGCCCTGTAAGATTTCACTTTTGATCTTTTCATCCATCTTCCGCCCGTCCAATCATGTTCGACACATACATCACCTTTTCCATCAGCGTCTGGAAATCCTTCAGCTCCATAGCTGCATACAACTCTGACACCGTCTCAGGATCTTGAAGCGTTTTCTGCAGATCTTCCAGGTTCTCACAGTTGTCAACCATTTTGAGAATCGGCTGGAACATCTGCCGGAACAGATCCGTGGAATAGCCCGTTGCTTTTGCTGTCAGATGGTCCAAAATTCTTTGGCCATTCCCTGTGCCCCCCGTTCCATCTTTTAACTGCTTCATCTGGAACGGCATTGCCACTGGCGTCATGCCTCCGATCACCGCCTCATTCCCTTCCGGAGCTGGGATATTAAATTTCCGGTACAGAAAGCTTTTGGGGATCTCCAGACCACTGCCTGACAAGGTCTTGTATATGTCTGCCATCTCCTTTAAGTCATCCGTATCCGTGGCACTGATCTTAAAATATGGCACATTGGCGGATGGACCGAAATTATACAGTACCAGCGGGCGGATCACATCACGCCGGATCGTTTCCATAAGGGATTTACAATCCGCTTCCGTCAGATCCTGGCGGACATCATTATGAACCTTTCCCTGTGCGTAGGATCCACCGGAATCAGAGGTCAGTGTCTGTCCTACGATAGCCTTACTCATCTGCTCATCACAAAATCGTGCCAGCCTCTCATAAATGTCCACACTGCTCTGCTTGTTCGACTCCACAAACTGGACCGAAGTTCCTGCCGGAATGATTCCTGACGCGTCAGATGCCATCTCAATCAACGCCTGGCGCAGCGCGTCCTTATCTTCCTGTGATGCTGTCGCGCCATAGGTTCCAAGCCGCAGAGGCATTCCATAGACCTCACAAAAACTGATCCAGTCCTTGATGTCGTAATTCTTGAACAGGTACATCCAGGCACATACCCTCAGCACACCCGCTTTTGACGGATGGCCGGATCTTGCTTTATAACGGTGGATCACAAATTTATTTTCTGGAAGCGGGATCCCGCTTGGATAATCATCGGTGCGGACCCTCAGTTCGTCATTCCCGTCCCAGAAAAATTTCTTCTGGTGGACATAGTCCATGGACTCGATCACGGTCTGGCCGTTCTTCATTCCCCATTCAATTTCCAGAAAACTGATCCCTTTGCCAATGGCATCCAGCAGATCCATCAGATTATCTGTAAATCCGTTCAGGGCCTTCAGCTGTCCTTCCACCCAGTCTTTGATCTTTTTATCCACTGGTTCCGCCGAGAACTCCTGGATCTCCCAATCCAGTCCGGTCACCGCCAGTTTTCTGGTCTGAAGCTGGGAGTACAGGTGGGTATCCTTCCCTTCCATCTCCTCAAACAGTTCCATCTGGCGGAACACATCACCCTCATCCGCCTCCCGGAAGATAGCCGCCAGTTTCCTGGGGTCCAGTCTGTTTGATGGATAGGTACTGTACCTGTCATTCCGATCTCCCAGTGCTACCACACCGGCAACCGGACGCCCCGGTTTTTCCGTTCCCGGAACAAATTTCTTCTTGTTCTTTTTTGCCATTTTAGTAAGCTCCATACTCAAACTTTAATGCCCGGCGCATAACCGACTGATATTCCGGCTTCGCAGCCAGAACCCTGATCGTCAGTGCCAGGGCTACCGCCATCTGAAGGGCATCTGGGCCATCATCATTGCGTCCCATTGGATACTCCAGCAGCTGCTTGATCAGTGTTTTATGCTTTGCGTTGAACTTGATGTAGCCATTCTTGATGTACGGCTGCAGGGACTCGATCCGGAGCATCTTATTTACAGTGGATTGAATCTCCTCTATTGGGATATACTCTCCCAGCTCCGCCGACAGCTGCGCCATAACCTCTTTAAAGAAATACTGGAATTGGACTGTCTCTACACCAAACTTATAAAAGCCCTTCCCGTAATCCCGTTTCAGACGGCGGTTTGCCTCAAATATATCCTTAATGATCTGATCCGGCTTTCTCTTTTCGATGCTGGCCATCTCGATATACAGATAGCCTGAGTAAAGATCCACCGCCAGGTTTATGATCGCTGATGTATCCGACTTCTTGTTTTTGCCAAGGGACGGGTCATTTGCCCCCACAAAAACGTAACGGATGTCTTTAAAATCCACCAGCTCCGGCTCATAATAGTCCATCCATTCTTCCTGGAAAGACGCGCTGTCCGGATCGATCGGATCATTCTGCAGCTCAGAATTAAACGCTGCGTCACCATCGGATACCTTGATCACCATCAGCTTGTAATAATCCAGCTTCTCCGGCCACAGGACTTCCGTTCCCTTCAGCATCTCAGCCTCATGCTCTAGGTAGAACTCCATTGCGTGCTGCTTGTGATCCGGATCAAACAGATTGGTATACAGTTCCGTCCACTTATCCCATAAATCATCCCGATCAGAAAAGCTGATCACAGCCCGGTAGGTTCTGGATTCATATTCCGGATTCTTAAGCGTGTTGCTTAAGAGGGAATCATAATGCAGGATCGTTCCGATATACATGATGTCCGTATAGGTATCACCGGCTTTGGATACTGCCTTTTTAAACCAGCTGTCCAGTTTCCGGCGCTGATCCGGTGTGTTCACATTCTCATCATTTTCGATATCATCCAGTACCAGCAGATCCGGTCTCCAGGCTCCATGCCTTCGGCCACGGACCTTCTTTCCAGATCCGATCGCTTCAATCTTCACTCCGCCTGTGGTCAGGATCACGGTACTCTTCCAGACCTTGCCCTGCTGGTTCCCAAAATCCAGGCGGATTTCCTGGTTATCTTCCATCTCGGTCTTGATATCGGATAAAAAGCCTTCCGCCTGATCCGATGAATCCGACAGGATGATGATGTAATGCTTGTACAGATAAAGCGTGGCGTGAAGGGAATCCTTAAACGTAAAGTTTGTGGATTTCGCGTGGCCTCGTGGGGCGGCCACAACGTTCTTGGAACCATCCAGCCTGGATATCTTCTTTGCGTCCACTGCCGGGTTCCGTCCTTTTAAAACGCCCTTTGTCCAGATCTCATCCAGTTCTTCATGAAAAGCTGGAGACGGTCGGACAAAGTAATGCTTTAGGTAAGCCCGGCCAAAATACCCCAGGTCAAAGGCAGCCAGCTGCTTCCTTAAGCCTTTCGGCCCTGTCAGTTCCGCTCCTGCGTCAAACCGCCTTTTCAGTTCTTTTCGAATCTCCAGATGGTCTTTTTTCCGCAGTACATAGTCCCGGAACAATTTTCTCTGGTACTGCTCGTTATCCTTTTCTTCCTGATCCACCTCAGAATCATCGCTCAGGATACGCAGGTACTCATCTAAATCAATCATCTTTTAACATCATTTCCTTCGCTGCTGCTAAGATCTGTCTCATCTGCTCCGCCAGAGCCGGGTCTGACTTGATCACCTTCATGATCTCATCCTCCATTCCGGCAAAGGCCAGATCCACCTTGTTCTTCATTTCCTGACGCACACGGTCTTTATAAACTTTTGTCCTGGACAGGCTGGCAATCAGACGCCCGACTTTGTCCAGCGGAAGCTCATCAAACTCATCCTCCGCCGTAGCCAGACGGTTGATCAGCCCATCCATCATCAGCATCATACCCGCTTCCGTGTAATCCGCGTCTGGATTCTGGCGTACCACACTCACCAGCGCCTGGGTACGGGACTGTGCCTCCAAAAGCCGTTGGGCTGCCGTGTTGCTCCGTATGGCGTAACGCCCAACACTGCTCTTGCTGACCATAAACCCCAGACCAACCAGCCAATCCGCGATATTCGCGTAGGTAGTTCCCGGATCGGTCAGCATTGCGTCCACCTGGATCTTCACTTCAGCAGGCAGTTCATCAATCTTTGACGATACTCTGGTCTTCGTTCTCTTCTTTGCCATCAGATATCCACTCCTGGGTCCTCGATCGTACATTCCGCCAGATCCACGCCCATTTTCGTCAGCCGGATCACCGCATCCTTTGCGTATGCGTTATAGGCAGTCACCTTCCGCTCCGTAAATTCAATGTATCCGGCATCCGCCAGATAATTGAGATGCTTGGTGATATCGGGGGATATGATCAGGCCGGAGGCGATCATCGCGTTGGAGATCTGTCTGGTCAGGGCGGAATTGTTATAGCCTTTTACCAGGGAGCGGATAATATAGCCCCTGACTGCCTTGTTATGCAGTACTTCCGCCTGTTCTCTCTCATCCATCACCCTTCACCCCACTGTTCATCAATAATTTATCCAGCTTGCTATCCATGGACAGCATTTTCTGTTCAACTCCATTCATCGAGCGGAAAAAGTCCTCTCTCAGAACAAAGGTAGTTGCAAAATCCCCTTTGATATTGCTCAGTTCACTCTGGACCTGTTTAATATCGTTGTTATGTTTCTCTTCAACCTTGGTAATCCGCTCATCATACGTCTGGAGCGCCGTATCCATTCGGGTTCCCACACTGGCTATACTGCTTTTGATGTCATTGATCATCATTTTCAACAAAAATGACAAAGCAGCCAGGATGGAAGCAGATACCATCCCGATCGTGATCGGATCATTCATGTCCCATCACCTAACTCTCTAAAACGTTTCCACAAGGCCGCCATCCGCTGCCATCCGAACATGGCCAAAAACGCCACATAAAATGAAATTACAAGCACGCACGCCAGCATATACCACCGGACTTTCACCTGCATCACCTGGGCTCCCACCAAAAATGCCACCATGCACACCACAAACGCCAGCATAATCACATACAGATCTGTTGGGATATACTTCAGGATAGCCAGGTTCTTGGTTACCTCCGTAATCACAGACACCGTAAAGGCCGCAGCCGCCAGCACAATCAGAAATACGGCAGGCAGGGACGCATGTTCCCCCAGAGTCTGAATCACCAGTTCCTTCATCATCAATTCCATACTCGCTCCTCCTTTCTTCGGGCTAAAAAAAATATAGGCAAGACTTTTGTCTTGCCTATACTCTACACTGTTTTGAAATAACCTTATATCCCAAGCATTTGGGGAGATTTTTTAAGTATTGTCAAACCCGTCATAGTCAAAAAGTGAGATCTGCTGAGGGTCAATCTCTTTGACTATGTTCATGATCTGGTTGGTGGTCAGGTCATACGCCTGTGCCAGTTCCTTGATGTTAAAACCATTGTATTCCTTCCGTATCCTCCGGTTCCTGGCAGGCGCGATCAGCCGCTCCACCTTCGGAAAATAAATCTTATCGCCCATGGAGTAGGCCGACAGTTTTAACACGTTCTCCAGCCCGATCATCTCCACAAGCGGCCTGCAGGATTCCCCCACATCCTCCAGCGAAGTATCCGCGATCAGTTCATCCATAACCTCCTTCTTCATTTCTGCACCCGCTTTCTATTCTGCAAGTCCCGGATACTGCAGCGCTCCATTCTGATCCGGTACCAATGTGACCGGCTTCGTTGCCATGGCACCATCTTCATCCAGATAATACCATTTTCCTCCGATCGCCTGTAATCCCTTGACCATTGCCCCATCACTGCCGAGATAATACCACTTACCTTTGTACTGATACCAGACATTCGAGACCATAATACCTGCGCCATTAAACCAGTACCATTTATCACCATCCTGTTGCCATTTATTCCGTACACATTCACCAGAACCGTCTAGAAAGTAAAAACGCCAGCCTCCATCCTCCTGCACCCAGCCTTTCTTGACACTTTGATAAGCAACAAACTTTGGGATTCCCCATTCCGTCCATCCTGTGCCCTGCACAGATCTGCGGCGGAAGTTCAGCGTACTGGAAGCCATCTCTGCCACCGTCTGACCTGCATCTGCCAGATACCATCCGATGTGGTAAATCTTTCCCGCGCTGTTCCGCTTAAATACCATACATGGAGTATCCTTTGGAAGTGATCCAATCGTTCCCTTCTTGATGCAGGCTGCATAATAACCGGCAGCCGTGTTGTCACTTCCGGCCATCGGGGCAAACGCTCCAGAGCAGTCCGCTCCAATCCGTCCGGCTCCTTTCTGCAGCTTGGCATTATAGTATTCCCAGTTGTACTGATTGGACTTATATGCCCGATATGTATCCGTGATGGTCTTTTCCGTGATCACATCGCCATTCATTCCCCAGACATAAATGGCCTTTCCATCTTCCAGTTTCTTAAACCATTCCTTCATCTCTTCTACTGTTTTCATGTTCCATCACTCCTCTTCTTGGTAAGACAATTCAATCTTCAGCTTGGAATCAACGATCATACAGTGGCGGATCGCCTCCATGGTGCTGTCGATTCCTTCCTCTGGAAGAAACGCCAGGATCAGCTCCGCATTCTTGATCTTGGAAATATAGTACAGCTCCACATCCAGATCCGGCGCTGCCGCCTCCGCATCCGCTTCCGTTCTGCCCTTCAGATATCCCAGTACACTCAGCATCGTTTTTTTGTCTGCCCGGTAATCGCCTTTCAGCTTCTTTAACAACAGTTCCTTCTGACGCTGATCCACCGGAATACCCATCTGGTCCAGGAATTCCTCCAGCGTGTACTCAAACGTGTAGTCCCCTGTGCATACTGCTTTGAGCATTTTGTCAAAATTTTTGTCAAGTTTGTACTTAACTGCCGTGGTCTCCGTTACTTTCTCTTTTACCAGACCGTCCCCGACAATCTCCCGCAGCCTGTCCATATTCAGGATATCCAGTTCCTGTGTCTCCGACACGATGGCAACTCCATCACCAGCCCCATACATCTTACAGTACTTCACGTTGTAATCCATCATGGTCTGAAGACCCCGTTTCTGGATCTCTGCTTTCATGGTATTGAGTTCGGCATCCAGCCGTTTCTTCTCGGCATCCAGCACGATTGCCTGATGCACCAGGTTTTCATCCTTCATCTCACTGGTCATTGACATGATTCTCCACTCCTTTCATAATTTCATCAAGGCAGGATCTGCAGATTCCTTTTCCCTTCTGCCGGATCTCCACCTCCAGTTCCCCGCAGAAAATACAGCGGATCTGATACGGCCTGACCACCAGTTCATTCTCGCCGGTTACTTCCAGCTCCATCGCGTCCCGGCATTCCATTCCCATCGCCCTCCGGATGCTGACTGGAATGTTCAGTCCACCCTTGCTTGTAATGCGCTTATACTCCTTCATCTTCATTTCCTTTCTGCTTCCTCTGCCGCAATTCCTCCACCTTTTTGTCCGTCAATCCCTCGGTCACTCCCAGGGCAATGTCCAGCATTGCGTCCTTGACCTGATCAGCAGAGGCGCCCATCAGTACCGCTCTTGTTACTACCATAGCCGCCAGACCTGTCAGCATCATGGACATCTCTTCCATACTGACCTGTTCGATATCGGCTTTTACCTTTCCATCCTCAATCGTAAGCGCTATCTTTCCCATATCAGCCACGCTCCGGATCCGTATAAGGCTGCTCGATCTCCTCTTTGTGGATGCTGACCACATAGCCGCGGTTGTTGCGTAAAATACGCATCAGCGCCGATGTCAGCTTATTCACGATCGCCCGCTCATCTGAAATACTGGTATCAAATTCCAAGACCACTCTGCTTCTCATATGCTCCGCTCCTTCCTATGCGTCAAGAATATCCTTGATAAACTGCATTTTCTCAGTGATGGTATACTGGTTCCGGCCTTCACTTTTCAGCTTTTCCGAAAACTGTCTCAGGCGTAAAGCCAGTTTTAACACCTTCGCCGCTCCAACCGCCTCCAAAGAAAACCTTCTGAAGTCCTTTTTCTCTACATGGCACAACATAAAACCAAATGCTTCAACCAGGTACAATTCCCAGCTAAAAATATCTTTCTCACGGTTATTCCACTCATCTATCGCTTCCGTGATGAACTTTTTCCGGTTCAGCTTTGGCTTGTCCGGCGGAATCTTTCCCTCCTCCTGCAGTTTCTTTTTTACCTGGGCATTCATCTTCTTTTCCTTCACGGTCAACTTCTTCACATGATCACCTCCCAATAATTCTGGTATACCGCGACTTCTTCCCGGACGGCATCGTTTTCACAATAATACGCGCCTTTTCTTCCTTCAGAAGTCTCGCGCAGATCCTCACGATCTCCCATTCGTGGGTAAACCGTTCCTCAAACCATTCCCTGTTATTCCGACCTCTCAGCATTCTTCTTTCCTTTCCTGTTCCGCTCCTGGATCGCCTTCATGGCTTCGATCAGGGACTGGCACTGGGTTTCATTCAGCCACTCCAGCGCGTCCACCTTAAACATCCGGCGGATCATTCCCCGGAGCCGGTTCCTGTCATTGGACCACCCCAGCTTCTCCTCTAACTGGCAGATCTTCCGGCGCTGGCGTTCCGTGACGGGATTGCCATTTTTCTTTAAAAGGCCCAACCGGCGCTTCTCATCATCTTTCTGTTTCTGTAATATACGGCAGACCTGAGCAAGTTCCGACCTGCTCAGATCCTTGATACTGGTTTTTCCGGTTTCTTTTTCCACCAGGAGATGCAGCAGTTCATCCGTCAGCCCCACCTCTTTGCTTTTCGCAAGTCCATACAGAGTACGAATCGTATAGTGATGTGACCCTCTTGCCATAACCGTCCCTCCTTATAACATCATCATGCTGGATGCTTCGCTGACGATCTTCAGCGTGATCCGCTGCTGGCCGCTGGCTTTCATAATACGGAGTACGTTGTTTAAGGTTCGATCCAGCAGACGGAAACACCCGCTCTGCGGATTCATCGCCCTGCTGATCATCTCCGTCATGGCTGCGTCATCCACCTCATAGCCCTCCAGGTAATCCATCACTTCCTGCTTCGACAAACCCTTTAACTTGTAATAGAAATCCATCCGGTTCGCGAACCGCGCCAGATTTCCTTTCAGCTCCGATTCCAGCCTCGGCTCCCCGGCGATCACAATACCGACATCGGACTGGTCAAATATCCCCCGCAGGATCTCCATTTTCTTCTGGGTGTACTTATTGATCAGCTTGTCCGCCTCATCAATGATCAGAAGAAAGCCATTGTTGGTGTTGAAGAACTCCCGGATCCGGTTTACCCGGCTCCAGATTGTGCCACCATATCCTTTTGGAAGGCCCACGCCGTTCTCAATGGCCTCCACCAGATCCCGGCAGGCCATCGTGTCATCACACTCGATATAGGCTACTCGTGGCAGCTGGGCGTATTTCTTAAGCGCATGGGTCTTTCCCTGTCCGGACTTCCCAACGATGATCCCAAGCCCCATGTTCTCCTGGCACGCCTGGCAGACACCGATGGTCTGTGCAAAGTCCCTTGATTCAAAGTAGCGGATCTTTTCCTTTAACGGTACAGTTCCCACACTGCTTTCCGGTTTCACTTCCGGAGTCCGTCCCGGTACCCCGCCGCTGGCCTCCAGAAACGCTACAATCTTCTTTTCGATCTCTGTCGGATCACTGTTATATTTGCCATTCAGGTACTGACTGAGCGCGGACCGGGAATAATTCATCCTCAGCGCCGCCTCTGCCTTTGTCATTTTCAACGTACTTAAACGTTCCAGCATCACTTCCGCCAGTGTCTTTTGCACTGTATAAGTTGCAGTTGCTTCCATTTGTCCAACCTTCCTTTCCAAATATCTACTCGTTCATTGCCCGGAGCATCCTTAATGCCGATTCCGCTTTTCCACTCAGATAATCGCTTTCCACCGTCTCCTCTGGCGCTTCTGCGCCCTTCCGGAATCCGGACCGGTAGGTGTTATCCGTAGGCAGAGCCACCACCTTGGCGGATTTCGGTTTCTTCTCCGGATCTTTTCCGATCATCAGGTCGATACCGCCTGTGGCCTTGCCAAAGCCAATGTACTGATCGTTTAATTCGGTAAACGGTACATTCGCCTCTCTCACCCGCTCCTGATCCTTCTTCTTCTGGTTCTTCTGGCGGGTCAGATGCACCTTCAGCGCCTTCTGCTCCACACCATGCGGAGATATAAAGTTCAGTAGTTCCTGGGCATATGCCTCACAGACCTTCTTTCCATTCCGGAATATGTAGATCGTTCCCATATCGTGCGGGTCATACTTCACATCCACGTAGCTGTTGATATAATCACACAACTCGTCAGAGCGGTAGGTCATGCCAGCCAGTTTAATTCCAACATTTCTGACAAAACACTTTTCCGATTTCATCATCAGTATGGTGGCAAAGCTCTTCGGCGGCACTGCCTTCACATAACGTTCTTCATTCTCCCAGCAGCTCAATGGCGTTTTATACTTCTCGCCCTGCTTCTTAAGCCCGGAATGTACCCGCACCTGATAAACTTCATGCAGCCATTTCGTCCACTCGGCGTAAAACTCTTCCATGGTCAGCAGCTGACCATTCTCCAGGAGACCCTGGACATCCTTCTCCACCTTGGCAAAGGTCTTAGAACCGGTCAGCGTTCCCGTGTAACTTGCAAACCATCTGGTAAATTTATCGCATACCGTCCGGAATGACCGCTCGATATTTCCTTTTACCCAGGCGTAATAAGGAAGTGCCCTGTGGTAATCCTCAATTCCGATAGACCGGTAAAAACCGATGGACGCATCATCAAATCCCATCCGCTGGCGGTCATACCGCTGTACACCCGTCATTTCCCTAGACACATAATCCGCGCCATTATCCACATAGATATATCTCGGCACGCTTCCGGCATCATGGTACAGCAGCTTTAACAGGGACTGCTTCAGGATGTCACTGTTGGCGTCCTTGCACATCACGTCCCCAAGGATCATACGGCTCCGAATGTCGATCCAGGCGCACAGGTGTGGCTTAATGGCCATCACCTTACCGTTAGGAGCCGTCCAGACTACCCAGCAGTCGAAGGTATGCTCATCGCCCATCACCAGCTCCATCACCTTCAGATCCATGGTGTTCCGTTCCGCCTTGACCATCACCTTATTCTTGTATTCCCGTTCACCACGGGCCACCAGATACCAGGCGTTCTTTAAATTCTCATCTTCCATCTGGTAACTGATATACCGGGTTACAGTCTGGTAGGACGGCAGATCTTTCCAGTTGTTGATATTCGCAATGGCCTGCAGCTTCTCATACAGCATTTCCCGTGTTCCCAGGTTCGAGGCAAACTCCTTATTGAACCAGATGTTCTTGATCACCTGCTTCACTTCCGGCTTGATACTCGGAAATGTCCCGCTTTCCTTAGGTTTCCGGCAAAGGCACAAGACCTTGAAGTGATCATATCCGGATCCATCTTCCTTCTGCAGCTTGTCCGCCCAGGCCGATGCCTCAAGGTAGGCTTTCGTATACCGGTACAACGTCCGCTGGCCTTTTCCAAGGTACTGCTGGGCATATTCTTCTGCGTATCTGGTCCGGTCTCCCTCGTCATACTGCAGGAATCTCCGGATCACATTGCCAAGCTCCACAGCCTTGTAATAGTGTTCCTTGTATTTTTCAATATACCATTCTGGATCCACCGACACATACCAGGGGATGTCCTGCTTGACATTCTCAGCCGTCTCCTGTGGTGCTTCCGCCATCGCCTTCAGCTTTTCCCGCTCCTTCCAAGCGTTCCGCGCTGGTTTGGAAAGGGAAGAAATCGCTACATAAACGATGTCCTTTCCACCATCCTTTGGTTTTACTGTTTTCACCTCAAACGTATTCTGCCGTGAAAGCCTTTGCGCCATAGTTTTATACTTCACATTTTCCAATTCCGCAGCCTCTGCCAATGTGACATACATCTCAGCCACTCCGTTCACCTCCTCCTAGGCCACCAGATCAATCTCCAGAATCACAGAGATCGCTTCCCGATATTTTTCACCACTGCGCTCACCAACCAGGATCTTGTGCAGATACTGCTTCTCACATCCAATCAGTGCGGCGAGCTGCGCCTGCGTCATATCCTTGTCGATGAGTCTTTTCTTGACCACCTTTCCAAAATCAGTCAGTCTCATACACTCACCTCTGCTCCTTATCTAGCTGGTTATCGAAAATGTTATCTCAATATGCAGTTTCTTTCCATTCACATTAAGAGATAATTCTGCTGTATCAGTATTATGTTCATAACAAAGCTCCAGAATCTGTGCGATGTTATGGATAAACTCCTCAGAGAATTCATAATCCTCTCCATTTTTTATTTTGTTTTCCATCTGAATTTCCTTCCTAAATATCTTTGATCAGAACCTTCACCCTGGCCTTGCCGAAAATCTTCTTTAAATCAGACTTTTTGACAATTTCGATGTGAGTCGGTTGGTCTCTCACCACCAGCCACTCATCCGGATCCAGTCCATGAGCCCTCATCAGTTTTTTATGTACCAATGTCGGTCGTTTTCCGTGTTTCATTTCTTTTCCTCGTTTCTGTTTTCTGGAAACAGTCCACTAAAGTTGATACGCACTTTATCATTCTGACGCATCCTCTTTTGTCTCTTAAAATACTCCAGAAAAGCATTTTGAAGAGGAATATCTGGATTCATTTTTTCCATTGCAACCTCCAAAAATAACTATCCCAAATTCTTTGCCAATGTGTTACAATGAAAATGCAGCCGGGACAATCTTATGAAAAATACAGATTTAACAACACACGTATGGGAAGGTGGTTGTTTTAAACATACTCTCTCTTTCACCATTGATTGCAATTTCGCCAACTACGAAACTGCTAAAAAGCAGGTGACTGAGATTTGCGAAGATTTCTTTCGGAGAGAAAATCGTCGCATACCTATTACTATAAAAACCGAGGACGGATTGTGTATACGTCCGAACCTGATTTGAAATAGAAAGGGTGAGAGTCCCGACTGCATCTTCATTTTACCGAATTTATTACTTGCCCTGACGCGGGCGACTTACATTTTCCGGAGATTTCCGGTATTGCGATTTTCAAGATTATTTGTTATGATTTGTGGGTTATTAATAACCCCTTGCAAAGATAGTTTATCTTAGATATCTAAGAATGTCAATCGTTTTTATTAGATTTCTGATATTTTATTTTAGATATCTAAGATTATCTTTGAGAATTGGAGGAATACATGGATAATATGATTGGTCAACGAATTAAAGATCGACGCAAAGAATTAAAAATAACACAATTACAGATACAAGCTCAAACTAGTTTATCGTCTGGGAATTTAAGTTGCATCGAAAATGGACGGTATTTACCCTCTGCAACTGCATTGATTGAACTTTCCAAGGTTCTGCATTGTTCCATAGATTGGATATTGACCGGTGATTCTTCGATATCTAATAGTTCATTTTTCTTAGATAACAAGGAATCCGAATTAATAAATTGTTTCCGCCAGTTAGATGCCGACGAACAAGACGAATTCCTAGAATTTATTAATATTCGTTTACGTCGATCACAACGGGGAAAGAGCAACACTGCAAAATCATCTCCTTCAATAATTACAGACAGAGATGATAAAGTAGGCTAATTTTTTTTCATTCTTTTGGGTTACTTTTAACCCATATTTTTAAGAATAGCAATGTGACAAAAAAACACCGTTTTTACCCTAAAATTTATCTCTATTTTCTTCATTTTGGGTTACTTTTGACCCTATTTTTTGTCACATTGCTCTCACTCTAAAAAAATCTCAAAAAAGTCCCGTTTTCCCTTTAAATAAGCCAATGTGACAGCCTTTTTCTAATGTTCCATTTTGTCGCATTGATCGCTCATCACAATCCGGCATCAATGATCACCAAAATAACGCAACGTTTTCCTTGCGTTACTGACCCAATTTTGTAAAATATCAATTCTACAAAATATTTCTACTTAGAATACCTTAATTACGTGTGTTTTGAATTATTAATAACCCATTATAATCCATTTTGTGTAGAATTGCTTTGTTTGCTTTGATATGTACCAAAATACGCATAAACCCTTATTTTAAGCCAATTCTACACGCATTTTCCAAAAGTAAATTTTGTAGAATTGCTTTTTTCTAAAATAGCTGCCTTGAATAGGCCCAAATAACGCCTTGTTTTTTTTCGTTACTTTGTTTCCCTCCTTGATTTTACTAGCTTTCTGTAAATTTCCACTTACCTCAGTAACGCTATTTGTAACGCACTAACGCCTCGTTATAACGCCCACTGGTATTTTCAAATTCATCACAACCAGCTATAATATTCTTACAACCAAAAAACGGAGGGAAACGCACGAAAAGCCAGTAGAATCAACGCTTCCAAGCATTTTCGCCGCCCCCTCCACCTTCCCAATACAAAAAAGCATCAGTGACACCCCTATTCTCAAAATAGCTGTCACTGATGCTTCTATTTTTTTCTTCTCACTCGCCACAAACCCTTATTTCACGCCATTTCCCGGCATATCCCGCCCATTCCCCTGATGTCTCACTCTATCTCTAGTTTTTGTCAATTATTCTGGTAGGTTACACTTATTTGTTAAGTCAATCGGTCTTGTTACCGGATCATGGCTCTCTGCCCGGATTACGGTAACCCGCACTCCTTCATTTCCCGGTGACCAGGAATTCTGGCTGGTCCCCTGTCCCATACTTCCGCCACCTCCATCCAAGTTCCCGTCCCCTACCGCATAAACCTGGATGGAGAGTATCAAAGACAGTAAGATTGAGACTGTAAAAAACACATATTTCTTCTGTTTCAAGTATCCTCCTTTCCAACCACGGGAAGCCTTGTTTCCTTCCCTGGTTTCTGGGAAAAGAAAAAACACCACATTGATGCGGTGCTTCCTCTTTCTGTCTTAATCCATAATGCCAATCTTATTCCCGTTTTCATACATATCTTCTGCTGCAGTTCCAGAGCCTCCTCCTCCATGATTTTCTACCCAGCCGAATCCTGGAACATAGATCTGGTTCCCGGAAGTATCTCCTGCCTGCGGCTGTTCCGGATCTGCTACCGGTTCGGACGGTTTTTCTACCGCTTCATGATCCACCGGAACCGGAGGGGTATCCTGCTTTGTACCATCCGGTTTTTGTGTTGGATCTGTCAGGATCTCCTTGCTTGGCGGTTCTGGTTTGGTTGGTTTCGGTTGGATACTCTGCGTTGTCTGATCAGTCTGTGGCGCCCGACTGTCCACCGCCTGAGTGTCTGTTTCCTGATTTTCTCCGATTCCCTGATGAATCACAAGGCTCTCTTCTTCTCTGGACACTACTTTACTTTCCTCTTCCTTCTTTTCAAAATCTCCAGGATCTACAATCAATTCTGTTTCCGTTTCCCCTGTTCCTGGCAGAACATCTTTACCTGACGGTTTCGAACCAAACTGCATTCCAATGGCAGCGATCAGGCCGATTCCTATGAGCACGCCACCCAAAATTGCCAGATTCTTTTTCATCTTCTCTGTCAGTTTCATAATTCTGCTCCTCCTTTATCCTGTTTTGTTATGCACAACATACTATACAATCCTCTCAAAGTCCAGGTCATTCCCTAGAACACCTCTGTATATCCAGCCTGTACCTTCAATGTGATCCACATGGATGGAAGAATCCGGCCGCCAAACCGAACCGGAACCTCCAGTCTAACAATAGCATCTGCCTCAAACCGCTGCGCATGGGCTGGATCTGATGGGGCCAGAGGTGCATTCCGAAGCGTCACTTGCAGGCTGTCTATGGCAAACTCCATTGCAGTTCCAGTATCCGCATACTTTATATGCCTGCCGCCAGACAATCGGGTCCCTATGGTTTCATCCAGATAATCATAAATGTCCCCTTCATTCAGATCTTCTTCCCAACTTCCCTCTCCAAAAGGAACATAACTGCCAGAATATCCCTCCCTGACTCCATGATACACACCTGCATAATTATCATTGACTGTGGAGATGACAGCATCCTCCACGGCTTCCCGCACACCTGCCGCAATAATTTGAAGCCGGAAATACTCACTAATCCCACACATCAGAATAATCAACGAAAGAACAATCCCGATGGTCATGGGAAATGAGGAGGCTCGCCTGTCTCTCAGTATCTCTTTCATCCGTTTCCGCAATCCCTCCACCTCATTTCCAGTAAACTTCTGATTTTCCAGCTGCCTGTGCGCGAAGCGTAACCGGAAAAGGAGCAAACTCGCCAAACAGACCGATATTTGTATCCATCGTCAGGGTAACGGTAACCTCTTCATTTAACTGGATTCTTCCATGACTGGACCATAAAATGTCCGGATAAAGCCCTGTTTTTTCTGACAGCACAGCGGCACGGCGGCTTGTCTCTGTACCTACGCGCCCGCTTACCTCTGCTTCACGCACCAGTTCTGTAGCGAAGGTATCCAACTGCTGTTTCTGAATAAAAATCGGAAGCACACGCATGGCAAGGGCAAGCACCATGACCGCACACAAAACCAACACGATCACATCCACATATCCTTCGCCCCGTCTTTCTGACAGTGCTCTCCATAAACGATGACTCCTCATCCTCTCCTCCTTCCTGTCTAAAACATTCCTCCGAGGCTCTCCAATGCCACATAGCAGATAATCGCCAAATAAGTCAGCAGAAAACATACCAGCATGACAAAGGAAAACACACGGATCTTAGGAGGGATTTTCTGTGCCTGTGCTTTTAATCTCTGCAGTTCGATCTGCTTAAAATCATGAGCCAGCATCTGAAAATACACTGTGCTGTCATCCCCTCGAAGGACACCAATCAATCCACGTACCACATCGGACAGCATGGGCGAGTTCAGTCTTGCCTCGAATCGTGTCAGCGCCGCTTCATAATTGGAGGAACGCATATCCGCCAGAAGAATATCTAACTCTCCAGTCAGCGCTGGTCCCGCATTCCCCTTGAACCGCTCCAACATACCGATCACATTACGGCTTGCTTTCAGTTCCTGTTCCATAGTCGCCACCATTCTCGGAAGCTCCCCCTCTATCTCTTCCCGCTTTGCCTTTAAGGTTTCATCCGCTTTCTGATTTTCCTTAAAGTAAAGAAGTAAGGCCAGCACAACCACGACAGGAACTAGAAGTGGAAAAAGAAATATGCAGGGAATCGCTCCCAAAAGAACTGCGCCTGATTTTACCAGAGCATACGCCTGATACACTTCCGGGGTCATATTCATTCCACTGGCTTTTAACACATTCTGCATCCTGCTTCTCTTATATGCATCCATCCGGATGAAACCAGACAGTCGCACTGCTAGGATCATAAAATAAGTCTCCAATGTCTTTGCCGCTTTCCGCTCCTGTTTTACCGTACCCAGCATGGCCTTCGCCGCACCCATGGTAGGTAACTTTAGAACAGATGCAGTTAAAAAGAAAAGTCCCAGAGCTAAAAACAGCCCGAATAAAAATAACAAGCCTTCCATAGCTACCTCCTGTATTCAATGGGACGGGTCAGTTTCACTACAAAGCCAGCGGATATAAAAATAGCCGCCGCAGTGGCAGCCAGAATACACTGTCCCAGTACCGTATGCATCAGTACATCATACCAGTCCTGATTCAGTAGATACATAAGAGGAATATTGCCTACTACAAACACAACCATGATCATAAACTCTTTTCTTGGTTCTGCGATCATGTATTCCAGTTCTGCGTTCACATTCCGCATATCTGACAGCTTTGATACGATGGGCGGCAGTGTAGTCTTTAAGCTCCGGTCATGCTGGCAGTCACTGACTGCATCGCACCACTCCCGAAACACCTCATTATCAATCCTTCCCCGCAAAATCCGAAGGGCGGCCTGAACATCCGGATTTACCATTTTAATCTGGATGAGAAAATCCTGAAATACTCTGGACACTGGAGGATTTAAATATGCTATATTCTCCTCCACCGCCGTCACAATATCTTCTGTCCTCAGATATGCTGTGGTAATGACCGAAAGCGCCGTTTCCAGTTCTGCAGACACATCCCTTTTATAATGATTGGCAGTCAGTTTCACATACCAGAATGGTAGAAATAAAAAACCCACTGCCATCACCGGAGCCAGGAAAAAATTCCCCAACAAAATAGCAATGGATCCCCCAGCGCAAAACAGTGCCAGAGCAACTGCGCAGATGATGGAAAACCGGTTCCCCCTGCCCGTCATTTGAAGGATGTTCTGTGCTTCCTCCAGTTCCCTGCGCAAAATCCCTGATTTTTTTCTTCCTGATGATTCCCTGATGTCTTCCCGCAGACTTCGTTTTGGATTCAATAGAAATCCAAACAGGCTGTCCGTAAACTCCACTGGCTTCATTCCCAGCAGTAAAAATACACCCACGATCATTCCCGCACACGCCAATAGCTGAATCGCCGTCATTCATTCTCTATACTTTTTTACATTCAAAAGCCCTGCCAGCGTTTCCTGCGGCATTCCATTCTCCATCAGCCGTCTTGCCAGACTGTCCGAGATTGGGTTGATTTGTCTATGGTGCCCCACAATTACAAACTTTCCATCCTCCACCCTGTTTTCCGTAATCTGATATTGAAACAGCGGACGGTATCGTCTGGTTCCATCTGCCAGAATCTCACACTCCATGATTTCCATTAAACGGCGTTCCTTGTTTTCCAGCTGTTTGCAGAAAGCGATGATCGGATAGGCTTCCGTTACAAATCCCATCAAAGTCTCATCACTCATATCCACAGCACGTTTACACAGTGAAACCATGCGGTGGTAAGTTGCCTCACAACTCATGGAATGGATGGTTGTCACAACCGCAACACCGGTTCTGGCAGCCTCCTGTGCCGCATTCGCTTCTGGTCCA
>OGEG01000642.1_pt1 | contig 34172 bp, 29 predicted proteins | sample 1570621 | NCBI WGS metagenome assembly OGEG01 (sample SAMEA2582130, study PRJEB24529) | metagenome | biome: Human gut stool | place: China | collected 2011 | reverse complement strand
AAAAAGAATGTGCCTTGGCACATTCTCGCGCCTCGCGCGGTCGCTTGCGACAATCTACATCTTCGAGCGAGTGCGCATCTTTTTCACGTTAGTGCCTTTTTATGCAACAGGGAATTTCTCGGAATTTCCGTTGCATAAAAACAGCGGCAGGTTCTATCCTGCCGCCGCTTTCATCATGTTCTGCGAATGTGTGCTGTCTTCACATCCGCATCTTTTTATCTCTTGCAGTTTCTGCCATTATCCATAGAGTCCCTGGAACTGTTTCTTGTGCGATTCTGGCTGCTGTTTTCAGAACGGTTCTGGCTGTTTCTGCTCTGATTCTTTGTCTTATCGTAGGTATCAGACTCGCTGCTCTTCATGTTGTCGTCCATATCATAGCTGTTTCTTGCCATTTTTTCGTACCTCCTAGAGTGGTTTTCATACCGCGGACATTTTCCGCCGCTGCATCCTCTATTATGGTCCGTTCCTTGACGATTATGCAGTTTCCCCAAAAAGAACTTTTAATTTTTTCATGCAGTGGAAAAACGCCGGGATCAGGAAGGCATCCGCGAAGATCCAAGCTAACGGGCTCGCAAAGCATGCCGGAAGGAATCCGAAGACCGGAACGAGGCAGAATCCCACGAGAGATCTCGCCGCCATCTCGCAGACACCCGCGAGGATCGCGAAGGTAGAAAATCCCATTCCCTGGATCGTAAAGCGCACAACATTTACAAAGGTAAGCGGAATATAGAACATGCTGTTTCCAATGAGGAACATCGCAACGCGCCCGATGATCTCCGTCTGATCCGCGTCCATAAAGAGAAGCGCGATATGCTTTCCGCCAAAGAACAGGATCACAAACGCGATCAGGGAGTAGACGATACCGATCAGGCTTGCCGCCTTCAGTCCCTCTTTCACACGGTCAAGCTTCTTCGCACCCACGTTCTGTCCCGCGTAAGTCGCCATGGTTCCACCCAGAGCATCAAACGGACAGCAGAAGAACATACTGACCTTGCTTCCCGTAGAAACGGCCGCAACCGCCATAGAACCCAGAGAATTTACCGCAGTCTGGAGCACAACGCTGCCGATGGCCGTGATGGAATACTGAAGCCCCATAGGAATCCCCATGCTGCAGAGTGTGCCGAGCATGCGTCCGTCCGGCTTCCACTCTTCTTCTTTCATATGAAGGATCGGATAGTGCCGGATCATGTAGATCAGACAGAGCACTGCCGAAATTCCCTGCGAGATTACCGTAGCCAGAGCCGGTCCGCCCACACCCATGCCGAGTCCCAGGATCGTAAAGAAATCAAGACCGATGTTCAGGAGGGACGATAACAGTAGAAAGTAGACCGGGGTCTTGCTGTCGCCGAGGCTGCGGATAATTCCCGCCAGCATGTTATAAAGGTAAGTGACCGGAATTCCAAGGAAAATCACAAAAATGTAATCATATGCGCCCTGAATAATATCCTCCGGCGTATTCATCCACTGTAAAATATTCATGCAGAGTGCACCTACGACCGTCGTCATGACCACCGCGAACACCGCTGAAAGCCATCCGGCATTCGCCACGAACTTTCTCATTCCCTTGTAATCTCCCGCGCCGAACTTCTGCGCCACCGGAATCGCAAATCCGCTGCAGGCACCGGTACAGAAACCGATGATCATAAAGTTGATCGACCCCGTCGATCCAACCGCCGCCAGAGACGATACTCCCAGACATTTTCCGACAATGATCGTGTCTACCATGTTATAAAACTGCTGAAAAAGAAATCCCAGCAGCATCGGAACTGCAAAGCTTAAGATCAGCTTCATTGGCGATCCGACTGTCAGATCCTTTACCTCACTTTTCTGCATATGTAACTCTCCTGTGTCATTTTACTCAGTTTTTATGTTCTGTAAATCATGGTTCCGGTTGAATCTTCCTGACTCTCTGACATACGTTTCCCATGGTCTACATGTTTCAAACGAACTTGCTGTATTATAAATCAGTGTTTTCAAAAAGTATATATATCAAAACACCGAAATTACGTAAATTTTTTCCACATTCTTTCGTCAAAAAAGCTTTTCGGCCGTATCGTTTCGACCCGCCTGCGTTTTCCGGGTACATGTTCCGTCTGATTTTCGCCTTTCTTCCGTTTTTTCCTTATTTCACCCTTTACATTCCGCACCATTCATGATACTGTAATTGCATCAGGGGCGCTGACCGCCCTGAAAATCAAACAAACATGCAGAGTAGACGTGTGCGCGTCAAGTGCCCGCCAGACAGGGAGTTGCTGGCAGGACGAAGGGAATTTCCCGCGGTGCACATATCGCATCCCGCTGCATCAGAAGATAGCTCCGTATATTATCTCCTGTTGTGGTCCGAGAATCTGCAAAGGAGGTATTTTTTTATGCAAAAAAGCTCAAGCGACCTCTTTTCCAGGATCTTTGAATCATCCCGTGAATTTAAGAAGGTCACCACCATCACTACCTGCGCCATGTTCGGCGCACTATCCGTTGTACTTGGATACTACTCCTTTAAGATCACACCAAACTTAAAGATCGGCTTCGGTTCGATCCCAAATATGCTGGTGGATTATCTGTTCGGCCCGGTCGTCGGCGGATTATTCGGCGGCGCTATGGATGTGATCAAGTTTATGTTAAAGCCGGACGGCGGATTTATGCCGGGCTTTACGTTCAACGCGATGCTTGCGGCGTTTATCTACGGCCTGTTCTTCTATAAAAAGAATCTTTCCCTGCCGCGGATCCTCACAGCAAAGCTCGTGGTGATCATTCTCTGTAACATCATCCTCGGAACCTACTGGCTGACGCTTTTAAACGGAAAAGGATTTTTAGCGATCCTGCCGGCCCGCGCCATCAAGAACCTGATCCAGTGGCCTGTGGACTCCCTGATCTTTTTCCTTGTGGCAAAGACGCTGGAACAGGCCGGCGTGTTTAAGATCATCCTTCATGCCGGAAACCGCCAGAGAAGATAGTACGCAAAAGTGCCCTCAGCAACAATCCTCAAAGATCTGCTGCAAAGGGCACTTTTTTAATCCTTTTTATCCTTTATCCAATTTCAGGTTAGTCGCCAAGTACGTTTACGATCCGGACCGGTGTACGGTAGTTCCATCTGGAAACCTTGATTCCGGTCTTCTCTGTGGAGGCATGTACGATCTGTCCATTTCCGATATAAAGAGCAACATGGTTGATTCTCTTTCCGGAACCGTAACTGATAATATCACCCGGGCGCATCTCGGAGCTGCTTACCACACGACCCATACGGGACTGTCCGCCGGAAGAATGCGGGAGCTCTACGCCTGCTGCGTGACGCATTACATAGGAAGTAAATCCGGAACAGTCAACACCGGTATTCGGATTTGTTCCACCGTATTTGTAACGGTTTCCTACAAACTGAAGTGCATATGTAACAATCTCGGAGCGGAGGTCATCCTCAACATCGACCTCTGCCTCTAATACTTCCTCGTCATCTGCATTTTCCTCATCTGCTTCTTCTGCCTCTGCACTGTCAGCTGCAGTATCGTCTGTGTTTTTCTCTTCGGAAGCTGTATCGGTATTCTCTTCAGAACTCTCTGTCGTTGTCTCTGTCTGCTTGTCCTCTTCTAACGGATTTCCGTTTTCATCGAGGTGAATGATCGTTACTACTTTTTTATTTTCATTCACTGCCGTCTGCTCATCCGCGAAGGAAACGATCGGAAGCGCTGCGGTTAAAGCCATACATAAACAGGTGATCTTTAAAGTTCTGAAAAGTTTATTTGTCATTGAAATCCTCTTATTTTAAAGCTTTCATAGTTTGTAAGGTTTGTTACAAATATGTTACGTTTTGTTACAAACAAATTATATTTCCTATGACCTCTTTTGTCAATAAAAACAAAGGAATTCATAAACTCTTAATAATTTAGGCGAAAATCACCAGTTTTGTGGCAAAAATGCGGCGCTCCCAAAAGAGAACGCCGCACCTGTTTACATAACTTATTTCAATTGTAACATCCTGTAATCTGTTGATTCTTTCAGTAAAATCAAGGCTTTTCAGACATTTCCGGCTTTAAATTCATGAATCGGTCCGCCGTTTTCCATGCCTGCATCTGCAGTTCACAGCTCCTGCTGCCCGTTCATTTCTTCCTATTATATTTACTTTACTATCTTCCCCGGAAATTCTTAACGATCCAGTAAATAATCAGGCACATCAGGATCGGTCCTGAGAACCGGATCAGGAGATAGAACACGCCGCCCATAATGCTGAACACTACGGAGATCACAAGAAACAGGATCACAACAAGGGCCAATTTCCAGTACCACTTATTCAGATCGAAATAATGGATATTCGGCGCGGAGCCGTTCTGATAACTTCCTTGGCTGTAAGTGCTTCTTCTGTCATCGTCCCGCGGGGACGCGTCCTCAAAACTTCCATAACCGTCTCCGGTCTCTCCCGCCGCCTCAGCGGAATCGATGATCGTTCGGGCCACGATATTCGGCTCGCCGATCTCCTCAATAATTTCATCCATGGTACGGCCTTTTCCCAGTTCCTGGGAAAGATAATCCGCGTAATAGTTCAGGTTATCACGGATGACCGACGCCGGAACTTCACCCGAAAGTGCTTCCTCCAGACGTCTTAAAAATTCGTCCTTGTTCATGCATTTTACTCCAGTTTTTCTTTAATGATGCCGCCGCGGTAGGCCGCCACGAGCTCCTTGAGGTCCGCGATCTTTGCCGCAAGCTCCTTTCCGGTATCCGTGTCCGCCACCATCACACGCTTTTTCATTTTCTCTACGATCGTAACCTTCGGTGTATTCTCATGGTTCCGATCAAATGGTTTATGTTCCGCCAGCGCCAGATGGTGGGAATTGAAGATCAGGGTATAGCCCGCGATTCCCGTCTTCGGCTGGTAGGACTTGGAAAGACCGCCATCGATCACGAAGAGCTTTCCGTTGCCCTTGATCGGACTCTCGCCATCCTTTAATTTCACCGGAACATGTCCGTTGATAATGTGGGAACCTTCCACCGGAAGGCCGAATTCCTTGAGGATCTTATTACAGAATTCCTCTTTTTCACTCAGTTTATAATACGGATTCATATTTTCTTTTGCCGCTGCCTTATCTGCGACAAAATAATTCTCAAAGGTTGCCATATTGTCTTTTCCGTATACCGGGGACTTCGGTCCGCACCACAAATACCACATAAAATCGCGATACCAGTCCTTCGTCGGATCATCATCCGGAAGGAAGTATGCCATCTTCACTGCATCCTCGATGTAATCGAGAAGGCGTTTTCCGGAATAAATGATTCCCTTAAGCTTCAGCTCCTCAAAGGATCCGTCTTCCTTCATCGGAATACATCCGTGGTACAGAAGGTTCGAATTGCACCGTTTATACATCGCGCCGTGAGAATAAATAAAGCGGATATGGCGATGAAGCGTCTTGCTGTGCTGGAAGGACAGGGCAAGGTTGTTGATCAGCTCCTGCTCTTCCTTCGTAAGCTTCAGCGGATCCTTCGGATCGATCGTCGGGAAATTCATATCCAGCATCTTGTAATCCTTGCCATGGATCTTTACGGTTCCCTTTGCGAAGTCGATGTGTTCCAGATGGATCCTGTCGTTGATCTGGTAATCCGGGTGACGTTTGATCGTCTGTCCCTCCAGCTTGAACTGGATCACCGCGATCGCCTTGTGCATCTTCGCTGCAAGTCCCGGATCTACGGCATCATAAATGTTCTCATCGAGAATTTTCGGAAGGAAGCGCTCGCACGGATCATCCTTATAAACCCTCGCTGCAAACATAGACAACTGGCGGAGGTTGATCCCGTATCCATCCTCGAGGACATCAAAGCCATTATAGCGGATCGCGATCCTCAGAACGGTACAGATGCAGGCAAGGTTGCCGGTAGCTGCGCCCATCCAGGAGATATCGTGGTTGCCCCACTGGATATCCACATCGTGGAAGTGCATCAGCTCGTCCATGATGATATCCGCACGCGGTCCACGATCAAAGATATCGCCGATAATGTGCAGACTGTCCACAGTCAGGTTCTGGATCAGGTTGCACAGCGCCTTAATAAATTCATCTCCCATCCCGATATCGATGATGGAGTGGATGATCTCATCGTAGTACACCTTCTTATTATCATCGTTGTAGTCCACATGCAGAAGCTCATCGATGATATACGCGAATGCCGGAGGCATTTTTTTACGCACTTTCGATCTTGTAAATTTCGAGGAAACCTCTTTACAGATGCGCACCAGACGGTAGATCGTGATCCTCTGCCAGTCTTCTGTATATTTTCCCTCTTTCTGGATCCGGCGGATATTCCGTTCCGGATAGTAGATCAGGTTCGCCAGAGCAATCTCCTCGTCGTCCGAAATCACGTAGCCGAAGGTCTCCGATATTTTTTCACGGATAATACCGGAGGCGCTGCGAAGCAGATGGATAAATGCTTCGTATTCGCCGTGCAGGTCACTGAAGAAATACTCGGTTCCTTTCGGAAGTCCCCGGATCGCCATCAGGTTGATGATCTCACTGGATGCCGCTTTCACTGTCGGATACTCTTTTGCAAGCAGCTTCAGGTAGTCCAAATCTCTCATTATCGTTATTTTCCTCCCTGCGTTTTTCCAGGCGCGTATAAATTTTTTCCTGCCGTTCCCTGTCCCGTTTTTCCGTTGCAGTTCATCCGATGCGCGCGCTGCAGCGGAATTTTCCGATGCTTCGTATTTCCTGCATTTTGCCGGATTTCTGCGGGATTCTTCCACCTCGCCGGTTAAAAATTTAACCGCCTGGGAATTGCTTTTCCATTTATTTTATAGTAACATATTCATATTCAAAACTCAACCAGAGAATCCATACCACAGGGCCCCTGACGTAGAGTTACTGTATTCTACGGAATTTTCAATTCAGAAAATTCCTACCCGTGTACAGTAACAGCGCAGATCCTGTGCAGTCAAAGTACACTTCAGGAGGGAGATTTTTCTTATGAACAGCGAACTTCTCTACGTTTTTGGGACCGGAAACGCGACGGTCACAAATCTTTACAATACATGCTTCGCCCTCAGAGACGGGGATGAATATTTCATGGTGGATGCCGGCGGTGGAAACGGGATCTTAAAGATTCTGGATAACATGCAGGTTCCCATTGAACACATCCATCACATTTTTGTGACCCACGCCCACACGGACCATGTCTTAGGCATCGTCTGGATGGTCCGCATGATCGCCACAAAGATGAAAAAGGATCAGTATGACGGAGATGCTTATATTTACTGCCATGCAGAGCTTATTGAAACGATCCGGACCCTCTGCCGCCTGACGATCCAGGATAAGTTTTACAACATGATCGGCGACAGAATCCATCTGGAAGAAGTGAAGGACGGCGAAACACGCCGTATTTTGAGCTATGATGTGACATTCTTTGATATCCATTCCACGAAGTTAAAGCAGTTTGGATTCACGCTGACATTGAATAATGGAAGAAAGCTCACATGCGCCGGAGATGAACCGTACAATCCGGTCTGCGAGAAGTATGTCCGCGGCAGCGACTGGCTCCTCCACGAGGCGTTCTGTCTCTATGCGGAGCGGGATATCTGGAAGCCGTATGAAAAGCACCACAGCACCGTGAAGGATGCCTGCGAGCTGGCAGAATCCCTCGGAATCCCGAATCTCGTTCTCTGGCACACGGAGGACAGCAATATAGCCGGACGTGAACGGCTTTACAAGAGCGAGGGAAAGCGCTATTACAGTGGAAATATTTATGTACCGGATGATGAGAGCTTAATCGCATTATAGTGAGGCTGACTGGATTTTAGGTTATATTTGTCCTGATTTAGGAGGAAAAGGTTATGTCGATTAAACCGTGGATCTGCAACGGATCCAAAACGATCATAAAGGACCGCTGGATCGATCTTCACGCCGACGACTGTGCGCTGCCGGACGGCACGAAGATCTCTCCATTTTATGTAAATGATGTGCCGGACTTTGTTGTCGTGGTCGCTGTCACCGTTGACGGGGACTTTATCTTCGTGCGCCAGTACCGCCATGGAACGCGACAGATCCTTTTGGAGCTTCCTGCCGGATGCATGGAGCCGACAGATGCGGATCCCGCAGCCGGGGCTGCGAGGGAACTCTTCGAGGAGACCGGCTATGCCGGAAGCGAGCCGGTATTTCTCTGCAAGGTCGCGCCAAACGCGGCGTGTATCAGCAATTTCGCCCACTGTTATCTGATCACAGACTGTAAGAGGGTCAGCGGACAGCATCTCGATGCCACCGAGGATCTGGAGATCGTCGTGATGTCCGCCGAGGAAACGAAAAAGCTGATGAAAAACGGCGGGCTTGTACAGGCGGTGCATGTGGCTGCAATGTATTATGCGGAGAAGCTATTAAATAAGTAGATGTCTTCACAGCTATTTATTTGCCAGCTGCCTTTCATTCTCCTGTGCTCGGCACAACAGCTGCACATCGCTGTCAATCAGGATCTATCGATCATCAATGATTTTTTCTCCAGCCATACTTTCATCTTCCATTGCATTTACAGCGAAACGTAAGATCCTTTATGGCTGGAATTTGTTTGAAAAGGATACATATTATGAATAAACGTGAAATTTCAGAAATAAAGAAACAATTCAAGAAGGACAACAACGCCATCACCCGCATCTGCGGATGCTACGTTGATGCCGAAAAGCAGATCAAAACGACCTTAAAGGAGGCGTTCTTCGCCCTGTCCGAGGAGGAGATCTTTAAATACTACGAGATCTTCAAGAAAGCCCTCTCCGGGGGAATCGGAAAGAATCTCCACAATCTGGAATATTCGATCCACGACGAAGGTCCGGACAGTGCCCATGAGCTTCTCATGAAACTCCGTGATGAAAAGCTCGCTGACGATGAGACTGTGGATAGCTTCTATAATAAGGTGATCGAAAATTATGAGTACGGGGAAAACTACTATATCATCCTGATCCACAGCGCCTACGATGTTCCGGGGAAAGCGTCCGACAATGAGGAAATGTTCGACGCATCCGAGGAGGTCTACAACCATATCCTCTGCTGCATCTGCCCGGTAAAGCTCTCCGAGCCCGGTCTTTCTTATAATGAAACGACCAATGCAATTGAGGAGCGCCCGCGGGACTGGTGGGTACAGACCCCGATGACCGGATTCCTGTTCCCTGCATTTAATGACCGCAGCAGCGATATTCACAGCGTCCTGTATTTCTCAAAAAACCCGGAGGAGCTCCACTCTGAATTTATTGATGCCTGCCTCGGTGCGCCGACACCGATCTCCTTTAAGTCCCAGAAAGAAGCGTTTCAGGAGATCCTGACCGATACGCTGGGAGAGGAATGCAACTATGAGACTGTCCGCCAGATCCATGAAAATCTTACGGAGCTTGCGGAGGAACATAAGGAAGACGAAGTTCCGCTGACTCTCACAAAGCCGGAAGTAAAAGATCTTCTCGAAAAGAGTGGTGTGGAGCCGGAACGTCTGGAGCACTTTGATAAAGTCTACGAGGAAGCTGCCGGAGAAAATACCGCGATCCTTGTCCCGGCCATCACAGGAACCGGAAAGTTTGCCGTGAAGACACCGGACGTAGACATCAAGGTCAATCCGGATCGGTTAGATCTTGTAGAAACGAAGTTCATCGGCGGCCGCCGCTGCCTTGTGATAGCGGTCGAGGACAACGTGGAAGTCAACGGCATGCCGGTGAAAATGTGGGAAGAGCAGAAGGAGACGCAGTAATATGGCAGCATCCGCCCGTTTCACTGAAGATTTCGCATACGAAGTCCTGTCCGTAGTCGCGGAGATTCCCGAGGGAACCGTCGCCACCTACGGCCAGATCGCCCGTCTCATCGGCAGGGACAAAAACTCCCGCCTCGTGGCCCGGGTCCTCTCCCACGCCTCAAACTACGGAGATTTTCCCTGCCACCGCGTCGTAAACCACGCCGGCCGCCTCGTCCCCGGCTGGCCGGAACAGGCATTTCTGCTGCGACAGGAAGGCGTGGAGCTGAAGGACGCGATGCATGTGGACCTCAGGAAATATCAATGGGAATGCTGATTTGACAAATTTCTCCATTTTTGCTATAATTTCTTCGTAATAATTTTGTAATATTTGAAATAATTCCCGTAATACAAGCGGGATATTCAACTGATATGAGGAAATTTTGCATGAGAAAATTACAGAATCTGATTCCTGACTTTTCAAAGAAGCTTCTTTTAAAAGCGGCTGCCGCCGCATCTGTCCTGTTCCTTTCCACCGCATTCCCGGCTCTTCCATCTCTCGCCGCATCCGCCTACGACAATCTTGCCGTGGCAAATGTGACAAGTGAACCGTTAAATATGCGGACGAAACCGTCCACGGACGGAGAGATCGTCGGAAAGTGCTACCGTGGAGCGGGCGGAACCGTATTAGAGAAGAAAGATGGCTGGACGAAGGTCCGTTCCGGAAAAATTGAAGGATGGATGAGCGACAAGTATCTGCTCTTTGGAGCAGATATCGAGCCGTTAGCAAAAGAGCTCGGTCTCTTATCCGCAAAGATCACCGCAACGACCTTAAATGTCCGCGAGACCCCAACCACAGATTCCGCAATCTTAAAACAGGCGGCTGAAGGCGATTCCTTCCCTGTCTTAAGTGAATCTGACGGCTGGGCAAAGGTTCAGCTCTCCGCCGACACAAACGGCTATATTTCCAGTCAATATGCCTCCATCGGCCCGGTTCCTGCTGCCGCTGTCGACGCAAAGGAAGAGTCCGCAGCGCTGAGCGCATCCGGAAACGGAACCTCTGCGGCACCGTCCTATGTGATCTCCGCCACTGAGGACGAGATCTATCTGATGGCAGCCTGCGTCGCCATGGAGACTGGCGATGACCGCTATGAGGACCAGCTCGCCGTGGCAAGCTGCATCGTAAACCGTGTAAAATCCAAAAAGTGGGGCAAAACGATCTCCGACGTGATCTACGCCGACGGCCAGTTCCCCGGCGCGACCTCCGGCCTGTTGGACAAATACCTGGCAAAAGGTCCGTCTAAGTCCTGCATAAAAGCCACCAAAGATGCTCTGGCCGGCTCCAACAATATCGGAGACTACCTCTTCTTCAAAGCCGCCAAACACGCCTCAACCGGCAGTTATTCTTCCTATAAAATTGTTGGTGGAAACTGTTTCTACAAAAAATAATATTTGATCTGCGAAACCTGCCGCCGGTCATCTTTTCCAGATGTAACAGCAAAAAACAGGGAAAGTACACCTTCTCCGAAGGTACTTTCCCTGTTTCCGTACACAGACCCTTTGTTTCCCTGAGAGCATTTCAAGTAAAAATGCTCCTCTCTATTCCTCAATCTCCCTGCATCTCACCGCAGCCCGCGCCTTCCCCTTATTCGTGCAGGTAAACAGTGTCAGATCCCAGTCCCCGGCTTCCATCTTTTCGATGTCGTAACCGCCAACCGTCTCGATCTCCGCCACTTCATAGGAAAATACATTTCCGTCCGCATCTGTGAATACTACGGAATCGCCTGGATTCAGGCGTTTGATGCCGGAAAAATGAGTGCGGTAATTATGTCCGGCAATGATCATGTTCTTTAAATACGCGGAGCCACTGTACCGGCAGGGGGCTTTCTTGAGCTTCGCATCGCTCCACTCGCTGATGACCGGAAGCTTAAGCTCCAGCGCAGGAATCTCGATCATCCCCACGCATTCCTGTCCGTTTACCTCCACTGTCGGCATTTCCATCTCCGGATTCTTCTTATATTCCGGCACCAGTTCCTTTTTCTCCGTCTCCAGCCGCTCCGGCAGAGCTGCTGTCAGTGACTCCATCCGGACCACCATCTCCTCTGACTCTGCTCCGGCCCGGTCTGATTCTCTTATATTATAAACAGTAAGAAGAAGAGCCGCCGCGATCAGCAACAACCCCACACCTGTTAAAATCTTCCCTTTCATAGCCTTACCATCCTATCTTCCATATTGCACATACTGCCTGTGTTCTTTGTCACATTCCCATTATATCATCGGACATTGCGGGGCACAACCGCCGTCATTGTTATTTTCTTAACGATTTTTCGCTTTTTTCACTATATTCATTGTCTAATTTGCACAACTTTGGTATAGTATACCCATGAAAAAAATCAAATCTGTTCTCCGGAGGTCATATTCTCCGGAGGACAAACCGAAAAACAGGAGGAAACCATGAAAAAGACCATGAAAGCTACCGCATTATTCTTAGCAGCCGGACTGCTGCTCACTGCGTGCGGAGGAAAAACTGATACTGCAGCTACAAGCGCTGCCGCTGAAAGCGCAAAAGCTGGTGCTGAGACAACTGCTGCCGCTGCTGAGACAGACGCAAAGAAGCCGTCCTTTGTATTCGTATGTACAGGACAGTTAGGTGATAAATCCTTCAACGATTCTGCAAACGCAGGTATGGAAAAGATCGCTTCTGATCTTGGCTGCGAGATAAAGGTTATCGAGATCGGCCGTGACCAGACAAAGTGGGAGCCGACATTCCAGGATCTCGCTGAGGAAGGAAAATACGATGTTATCATTTCCAACGGATCTTCCTCCGCTGAGGTCATCGAGCAGGTTGCGGAAGAATTCCCGGATCAGAAATTCGTTATGTTCGACTCTGATATGGAAGAGGGCAAGTGGCCGAACCTTTACGCGATCAGCTACAAACAGAACGAGGGCAGCTACCTTGCCGGCGTTCTCGCAGCACTTGTAACAGAATCCAAAGACATGCCAAACGCAAATGAAGACAAGAAGATCGGTTTCGTCGGCGGTTCCGAGCACCCGATCATTACTGACTTCCTTGTTGGATACATCGCAGGCGCAAAATCTGTTGACCCGGATATCAAGGTATACGTTTCCTACATCGGTTCCTGGGATGATACCGCAAAGGGTAAAGAGACAGCTATCGCCCAGTACAATCAGGGCGTTGATATTATCTTCCCGGCTGCTGAGCAGGCCGGACTTGGCTGCGTAGAGGCTGCTGCTGAGATGGGCAAATACATCATCGGCGTTGACTCTGATCAGGCAATGCTGTTCTCCGGTTCCGATGAGGCAAAGGCAAACGTGATCCTTTCTTCCGTATTAAAGAATGTCGGCGATTCCCTCGTGAGAATGGCTGAAATGGAAGAAGAGGGAACGGTTCCTTACGGCAAATGTGAATTCCTTGGCTTAAAGGAAAACGGTGCAGGTCTTGCTGACAACGAGTACTTCCAGAAGAACGTTCCGGACGAGATCAAAAAGACGATCGAGGAGAAGAAACAGGAAGTTCTCGACGGAAAGATCGAGATCCCGACAGCGCTCGGCGATGCTGACCAGAACGAAGTTCAGGCTCTCATCGACTCTGTAGCTCCGTAATTTTATCCGGCAGATCCACTCGAAACATGCTGCGATATTTTATGTAAACCATCTGGGGAATCTTTCCAAGACCATTGATTTTCCCAGAATATCGAGTACATCAGGGGACTTGTCAACAAGTCCCCTTGGCTTTTATAAGAAAGGAGGATCCGTATGGGCAAAGAGATCCTGAAAATGGAACATATCACAAAGATCTACCCCAACGGTGTCATGGCCAACAGGGATGTCAGCTTTTCTGTCCGGGAAGGTGAGATCCATGCCCTGATGGGTGAGAACGGTGCCGGAAAAAGTACCCTGATGAAGATCCTATTCGGTGACGAGGACGCCACTGAGGGCGATATCATCTTCGAGGGAAACAAGATCCAGCCAAAAAGTGCCGCTGACACGATCCGTCTCGGAATCGGAATGGTGCATCAGCACTTCATGCTCGTGGATTCTCTGCGGGTATATGAGAACGTGATCCTCGGCATGGAACCGAAAAACGGGATCATGATCGACAAGGAAAAAGCGATCCGGGCGGTGGAGGAAACCGCCAAAAAGTACAACTTAAAGATCGATCCGATGGCTGTCGTCGGAGAGCTCTCCGTCAGCCAGAAACAGAAGGTCGAGATCTTAAAAGTCCTGCTCCGCGGGGCGAAGCTCCTGATCTTAGATGAGCCGACCGCAGTTTTGACGCCACAGGAGACAGACGAACTCTTTGAACAGCTTCTTTTACTAAAGAAAAATGATCACACGATCATCTTCATCTCCCACAAGATCCGCGAAGTCATGCAGATCTGCGACAATATCACAGTCCTCCGTGCCGGACGGACAGTGGGATCGATCCCGGTCGCCAACGCGACAGAAGAAGACATCTCCCGCTTCATGGTGGGCCGCGATGTCATCCTGAAAATGAATAAAAAGCCGGCAGAATTCGGTGACACGCTCTTAAAAGTCACTGATCTGACCTATGAAAATAAAGAAGGACGAAAGCTCCTGGACCATGTCTCCTTTTCACTGAAAAAGGGCCAGATCTTAGGTATCGCTGGAGTTGAGGGAAACGGACAGAATGAACTCGCCGAGGCGATCTTCGGTTTCTACTCCGGTGTCAAAGGCAGTATCCTCTTTGACGGAAAAGAAATCCTTGGAAAATCCATCCGCGCGATCCGCGATGACGGAATTTCCTATATCCCCGAGGACCGTATCAAAACCGGAGCGGCCGGAAACATCAGCCTCTGGGGCAACATGATCGCAGACATCATCGACAGCCCGCTGTTAAAAAAACACGGACTTCTCAATTATAAAAATATCCATGAACGGGCAGATAAACTTATCAGCGACTTCGGCGTCCTCTGCCAGAATGACGATCAGCCGATCGGTATGCTGTCCGGCGGAAATATGCAGAAGGTCGTAGTCGCAAGGGAATTTTCCTCTGACCCGAAGCTTCTGATCGCCAACCAGCCGACCCGGGGCATCGATGTGGGTGCCAACGAGTTTATCTGGAAAAAGATCATTGAACAGCGCGATGCCGGAAAGGGCGTTATCCTGATCTCCGCGGACTTAAACGAGATCATGGAGCTCTCCGACAGCATTCTCGTCATGTGCGGCGGACAGGCTGCCGCCTACTTCGAGGACGCGAAAAAAGTAGATGAGTTCGAGCTCGGAAACTACATGCTCGGGCTGAAACATCAGGAGGTATCGGAATCATGAAACAGAAAAAACCTCTATCATCTTATGTAGAAATACTGCGGACCATGATCGCCATCCTGATCTCCCTGATCATCGTCTTCGCGATCATTCTCCTGATCAGCAGCCAGCCCCTCTCCGCTCTCGGAGACTTTATTTTCGGACCGCTGACCTCCGTCCGCCGTTTCGGAAACGTCATCGAAGGTATGACACCGTTAATGTTTACAGGACTTGCGGTCATCATCCTCTTTAAACCGGGGCTTTTCAATCTGTCCATGGAAGGCGCGTTCTTTATCGGCGCCGTTGCTGCCTGTGCGGCTTCCCTGGGACTCGGACTTTCCGGAAAAACGGCACTGATCGTGGCCATGGCGGCTGCGGCGGTCGCAGGCGGATTTATCTGCTTTATCCCGGGCATCATGAAAGTAAAGACTGGCTCCAATGAGCTTGTAACTTCCCTGATGCTCAATTACACCTGCCTGTACGTCGGGCTCTGGATCATCACCACCTTCTTCTATGATCCAACCCAGAACTCCAACTATTCCTACAAATTTCCGGAAGGATGCGCTCTAAGCAAGATCATCACCGGCACGCGTATCAACTCCGGTACAATCATCGCCCTTGTGACTGTCCTTGTGATCTGGGTCATCGTAAACCGGACACCCTTCGGCTTTAAGGCAAACCTTGTGGGCGAAAACTTCAATATGGCAAACTACGCGGGCATCAACTCCGGCCTCATGATCATCCTGACCCAGATTCTGGGTGGTATGCTGGCGGGACTCGGCGGCGCTTTTCGGCATGTACCAGCGCTTCCAGTATTCCGCACTCCCGGGCTATGGCTGGGACGGTGTTCTGATCGCCATCGTCGCCAGACGGAAGGTACAGTATGTCCCGTTCGCAGCACTGTTTTTATCTTACCTGCGGATCGGCGCGGATATCATGTCCAGAAATTCCGATATCCCGTTTGAGATCGTAAACATCATTCAGGCAGTCATGGTCCTTCTGATCTCCGCCACCGCGATCCTCAGCGGATATAAGAAGAAACTTATCATCAAAGAAACAAAAGAATTCGAAGCTGCAGCGAAAAAGGAGGTACAGGCATGAATATCTGGAGTGTGATTCTTTCCCCTGACTTCCTCTTTACCTCGATCCGTGTGATGACTCCGATCCTGTTCGCGGCCATGGCCTGCATGGTCTTCGTGAAAGGCGGCATCGATCCCATCGGAACTGAGGGAATCATGTTAAGCTGTGCCCTTGCGGGACCTGTCGGCGGTTACTTTACCCACAGCGCTCTGGGCGGCGTGATATTCGCAATGGCAGTCGGCGTGGTGCTGGCTTTCGTGTTCGGTTACTTTACGCTGATCCTGAATACAAACCCGGTGCTCGCCGGAATTGCGTTAAATACTTTGTCCGGCGGTCTCACAGTCTTTACGACCTATTATCTGACCGGAAATAAAGGTTCCACCCAGAGTTTAAAGAGTCCGGTGATGCCGGAGATCAGGATTCCGCTTATCAAAGATATCCCGGTTCTCGGTGCCATTATCTCCGGACATAATGTCCTGACTTATCTCGGGCTGATTCTGGTGATCGTCCTCACGGTCTTTTTCTGGAAGACTACCGTCGGCCTGCGGATCCGCGCTGTCGGCGAGAATGAGAGTGCCGCAAAATCCGTAGGCTTAAACGTCATGAAATATAAGTACATCGCCCTTCTCATCGCCGGCTGTCTCGCCGGGATCGGCGGAGCATACATGTCCATGGGTTATGTTTCCTTCTTCTCAAGAGACATGATCGCCGGACGCGGATGGATCGGAATGGCGGCGGAATCCATGGGTCTCGGTATTCCATGGAAGATCGCCTGCTCGGTACTGATCTTCGGTATGGCAGATTCACTGGCCGTACGGCTTCAGATGTTAAATCTGCCATCTCAGCTTATTCAGACGATTCCTTACGTGGTTACGATGATCGCGATTGGAATTTATTCGAAGAGAAGTATGTCGGGAAAGAAGAAGAATTGATGGAATTATTTCGAAATTCCGAGCTGTTATAAATATAGGCAAAGCTTCTGTATGATCCATTTTGACAATGTGTTTTCTTCCGATCTCTGCCCTGTTTCTTATCCTGAGCAGAGACAGGAAATGGTATTTACAGCTGAAATGAAGGAGATTCTTTATGAAAGCATGGGAATTTGAACATAAGTTGACGGCGGACGCCGTTCCGCCGGAGCTTCACGACGACAATGAGGCGGACTGGATGGCCTACACGGAAGCCGGCCGCGCCTCCGACAAACAGCTTTTCCACGACTGGGACAATAAGGTTCCGGGATCCAAAGCGCCCTGCGACGTGGTGATCGCCGCGGTGCAGAGCATGCACAACCGGGGATATGATGTGACGGAAGCTGAAAAATTCATGGAGGAAGGCCTGAAGGCGTCCGAGGAAAAGGACGGAGCCGCGATCCAGGTGGCTACCGCGAAGATCTTCCACGCACTGAATGAAGCGCCGAAGGATCCCGCCTCCCCTTACTGGAGCTACAACACCTACCGCACCTTCGCGGATGTAGAAAAAGAGGCTGATTTCGGCCCTGCAGCGCCCTATGACGTCTTTTCCGATGACTTTGCAAAGAAAGTCACCGCCGGATGGATGGGACAGCTCATCGGCGGCTGCCTTGGAACCCAGATCGAAGGTTATACCACGGAACAGATCCGCAAGCGTTTCGGCGAGGTCTACGGATATCTCCGCCGTCCGGAGACCTACAACGATGATATCACCTACGAGATCGCCTATCTCGACGGATTCATCGAAAAAGGCTATGACATCACGCCTGCCGACGTTGCCTACAAATGGCTGGAGCTGATCTCCGACGGATATTCCGCCGAGAAGACGGCCATCGAAAATCTCCGCCGCGGGCTTCTTCCGCCGGAGAGCGGCACAACAAACAACTACTTTTACGACTGGATCGGAGCGCAGATGCGCACCCCGCTTCACGGAATGTTAGCACCCGGAAACCCGAAACTCGCAGCGAGACTCGCAGCGGACGATTCGATCGTCTCCCACTCCAACAATGGCATGCTGGGCGGGATCTTCAACGCCCTGCTCACCTCCCTCGCTTTCACGGAGGACCATATCCGGACCGTTGTTGAAAAAGCGGTGGACATGATCCCGCATAAGAGCGAATACTACGCAGTCGTAAAGCATGCGCTGGATCTCTGCAAGGAAAATTCTTTCTGGGAGCCGGTATGGACGGCCTGCGAGGAGCGCTACAAAGAGTACAACTGGATTCACGCCTATCCGAACGCAGCCGCCGAAGTTATTGCCCTCTGGTTCGGAAATATGGACTTTAAGGAGACCTGCCACATCATCGCCATGGAAGGTCAGGATGCGGACTGTACCGCAGCCCCGGTACTGAACGCACTGGCGATCATGATCGGTCTGGATGTCATTGACGACAGCTATATCAAGCCCATCGGGGACAGGATCCTCACGACTATGAGACGGTATCAGGATTTCAAGATCGCTGAGCTTTGTCAGTGGACAACGGATGCGGTGAGAAATGCGGTGAAGAAACAGAAGTAATACGGTTGAGTTTTTGAAACATCTTCTGTAGCTCAGATATTGGTAATTAAAAAACAGGCTCATTTGATTTCTGGATTTGTATCAAATGGGTCTGTTTTTTTAATTATTTCTTCAATTTTTCTCAGTCCTTAAATATCTCCTTCAGCCTCTTCAGCAGCCCTTCCTCATCATTCTTCCCGATCACCATCGGTGCCCGTCTCCGCACATTCTCCGGCGCATTTCCCATCGCCGCGCCAAATCCTGCCGCACGCATCATGGAAAGATCGCTCTCGCCGTCACCGAAGGCCGCTGCCTCTTCCGGGGAAATTCCGAGTTTTCCACAGAGCGTCTTCAAACCTTCCGACTTTTCCACGCCCGCTGCCGTGATCTCCAGATATTCCGGGTTGGATGCCGCGGACTGAAGATCAGAGAAATCTCTCGCCAGAACCGCCGCCAGCTTTGTCATCACGTCCGGATCTCCCATGAGGAGAAATTTATGAATTCCGCCTTCTGTTTCAAATGTATCTTTAATAGATCCAATTTCAGCCGGAAATCCCACGATTTTCTCTTCCCGCTGCTCTCTCCAATCGTCCCGGTCATCCACGATCCACTTCTCGCCGCCGAAGGTATTGCAGGCAACAGCCGGAAAGTCCTTATCCAGCATCGCCTTCAGTTCCAGTGCCCGTTTTAACGGAATCATCTTACTGTAGATCTCATTTCCGTCGTTATCGAGGATCAGCCCGCCGCAGAACGCAATGATCGGTGCATGATTCCCCAGCATTCTCTTAATGACCCGCACACCTTCCGGTGACCGCGCGGAAGTCAGGATAAACGGGATCCCCTTCTTCTCAAGATTCAGGATCATCTCCTTCGTTCCCTCCGTGATCTGTCCGTCCGACGTCAGCAGCGTGCCGTCGATGTCACTGAATACGATTTTGCAAGTTTTATCTTTTTCCATCTTTATCTCCATATTTTTGATGTTTATCCGTTGTATTTCCACACCAGTACGACTGCCTGACGCAGTCCGCAGCTTCGCGCGAATGCGCCTTCTCCTATCCCCGCTGCAAAATACTCCTCTCGTTCTCCCGCACTTTCCGTGCCAGCAGCGTATACTGTCTGATCTCTTCCTCTGTAAAATTTCCAAACTTCGCCTGATAGTAATCGTTCTCCGCCGCCTCAAGATCCGGGATCACAACTTCTGATGCCGGAAGAAGTTCCAGTCGGATCTTTCGTTCTGTTCCCCGCCTTCTCGGAAGCTCCGTTACATCAACCATCTTTTTCGCGGACAGCCGCTGAACCGCCACCGCGAGGTCTCCGCGGCTAAGATCCATAAGATCCGCAAGATTCTTTCTGCTCAGTTCATGGCTTGTATCCTTCAGATATAAAAGCAGAGAAAGTTCCTCCATTGTCATATCATGCTTCAATGCCGCCGACTCCAGATATCTCTCCAAAAGTTTCCGGTCCCGGTATTTATCCACAATGATCCCCTCATCGGAGATCACCTCCTGCAGCGCACTGCTCCGCTCCTCTCCGAGCTTCCGGTTTCCGGGGATCGATGCCGGGAAAACAAAGCCGTCCTTCGCTGCATCCACCAGAAAATGGTACACCTGAAGCCGGTTTTTCTCATAATCCTCTTCGTCCAGCACATGCTTATAAAAGTTGTTGTAGTACTCAAACATCATAAGCTTCATCTTCACAGTCTTCGTGATGCTGATCTTCTGGTTCACCAGCGAACCTTTTGTCTTTACATAATAGTACACCGGTGTCCGCAGCGCATAGAATGTCTCTGCATAGCGGACATACTCCAGATTGAACATAAAATCCTCACACCAGCTGATCTCCGCATCCATCCGGATCCCGAAGCGGTTTACGAGATCGCGCCGGTAAAGCTTGTTCCACAGCACTCCATAGTAATAATCCGCCGGATTCTCCATCATAAAGGACGCGAATTCCTCCCTGTCAATCACGCGGTCCGACTCGATGTCCCCTTTTCTGGATACCATATCCCCAACGACACGGTAAAAATCGGAGATCACCATATCACAGCCATGTTCCTCTGCCGCCCGGACCATAAGCTTTGTCGCATCCGGCGTCAGCCAGTCATCACTGTCCACAAACTGGAGATATGTTCCCTTTGCCCTTTCAATTCCCTGATTTCTCGTATCTGAAACCCCGGAATTTTCTTTGTGGATCACCACCACACGCTCATCCGTCTTCGCATACGCATCACAGATCGAGCCTGACATATCTCTGCTCCCATCATCTACGAGGATCAGTTCAAAATCTCTATATTCCTGTCCGAGAATACTGTCCACACAGCGGTTCAGAAATTTTTCCGCATTGTAGACAGGAACAATTATACTGACGGTCGGTTTCATTCTCCTCCTCCATTCTCTATAATAACCTGTTGGAATATCTCCTATGAAATAAATTTACTATACGATCTATCATATCATATTTTTCTCACAATACGCGATTTATTTTTTTAAATTCTCTTGACTTTTGAAAATCTGTGACTATAATAAAGGGCAGTTTTAAATATTCCTTGCGATGATGGGAACGCTCTTAACGAAGGTCTTTCAGAGAGCAGCTGGCTGGTGAAAAGCTGCAGACACCGCGTTACAGACAATCCTCCCGGAGCTAACCACTGAAAGTGTTCCAAGTAGGCTGGTTCGGTTTACACCCGTTAACGTGTTGCCTGTTAATTTTTCATATTTGAAAAACGACGGGATCGAGAGGCTGTTTTTTTGACAGCAATAAGAGTGGTACCGCAGAAGTTTCGCTTCTGTCTCTTAAAAATAAGAGACAGGAGTTTTTTTTTGCCCCGAAAGTGTTGTCAGGCGGACAGACAGACCGCGTGCTTGCACGCAGGGCTGTCTGTACATCTGACAACCAAGCCAGCATGAGTAAGCAGGGCGACAGCCCGGATTACGAATGCCGGCTGAGATTGCGGGAGCACGCAGTGCGGAGCAATCTCCTTTCGCGCACTTTGCCAACACCACCATCAATTCCTTAGTTTCTTATCTGCGAGGGGCAGTTAAGATATATACTTATAATCAATCTATTCTTAAAAGACTTTAGGAGGTCATTATGAAAAAAAGTGCAAAATTATTATCCGCCGTTATGGCAGGCGCTATGCTTCTTTCCATGGCAGGCTGTGGCTCTTCCAGCAATTCCACAGAGACAACTGCTGCTGCCGCTGAGACAACAGCCGCTGCCGCTGATTCTTCCGCTGCTGAGAGCAAGGAAGCGACTTCAAACACAGACGCAACCGTAATAAAGCTTGGTACGACCGTAAACGAGCAGGACAGTTTCCAGGTATGTGCTGAGAAATTCGCTGAGCTCGTAAAAGAGCGCACAAACGGCGCCTACGAGATCGAGATCCATCCGAACGGAGCTCTCGGCGACGAGCGTACCATGCTTGAGAGCATGCAGATGGGTACTCTTGATATGGGTATCATCACAAGCGGTCCGTTCGTAAACTTCTCCAGCGCTATGGGTGTTCTCGATATGCCGTTCCTGTTTGCAAACAACGAGGAAGCTTACAAAGTCCTCGACGGTGAGATCGGTAAAGAGCTCCTTGGAACACTTGAGGATGCTGACTTAAAGGGTCTCGCATACGCAGAGCGTGGTTTCCGTAACATCACAAACAGCAAGAAGCCGATCACAAACGCGGCTGACGTTGCAGGCTTAAAGCTCCGTGTCATGGAGAACGACGTTTACACAGCTACCTTCAAGGCTCTTGATGTAAACGCGGTTCCGATGGCATGGTCCGACGCTTTAACAGCTCTTCAGCAGGGCACCATCGATGGCGAGGAGAACCCGATCAACGTTATCTACTCCTACAAGCTCTGGGAGTCCCAGAAGTATGTAACCCTTGACCGTCATTCCTACTCCACAGCGATCATCACAATGAGCAACGACCTCTTTAAGTCCTTACCGGAAGATGTTCAGAAGATCTTCGAGGAATCCGCACAGGAAGCTGCTGAGTACGAGCGCCAGTGGGTTGCAGATCAGGAAGCTGACCAGCTCCAGGAGATCAAGGATCATGGTATGGAAGTCGTCGAGAACCCGGATGTAGACAGCTTCCGTGCAGCTGTTCAGAGCGTATATGACGCTTACCCGGATTACGCTGATTACATCAAAAGAATCCAGGACGCATTAAAGTAATTTCGCAGCTGTTTGATTTTAAAGTTCGGTGCTAAAATCCGTTAACATTGCCCCGGCAATGGGATTTTTAAAGCAGGTTCTTCGGCTGCCCAGGGAAACCCGGGCAGCCGGAACTGTTACCACTGATGTATTGTATGGAATTTTCAGTTCAGAAAATTCCTACTCGCGTACTATAAATCAGAACCGCTTTAGCACTTTCCATGTAATTGTTTCGGTTTTCAAAGGAGGAAACACCGTTGGCTTTCGTTAAGGGATTTCACAAACTCAGCGATATTCTGGACACCATCTGTTCCTACATCATCGTTGTCATGCTCGGCGCCATGGTCGTTATCACCGGCGCACAGATCGTCTGCCGTATGGCATTCACCGCACTCTCCTGGAGTGAGGAAGCGACCCGTTACCTTTTAGTCTGGTCATCATTTTTAGGCGCAAGCTGTGTATACAAGCACAGCGGCCATATCTCCATCACATTCGTTCAGGATATGGTTCCGGCCGCATTAAGCAAAGTCTTAAAACTTCTCGTCCATGTGGTCTGCACAGTTCTTTTTGTTGTCGTGATCATCTATGGTATGAAATACTTCGGAAAACAGGGAAACCAGCTGTCTGCAGCGATGCGTCTTCCCATGAAATATATTTACCTCTGCATTCCGGTAGGATGCGGATTCATGCTCGTACACGCGGTTGACGCGGTTCTTGGACTTTTATTTGGAAAGGAGGAGGCATAACATGGCAGCATTATTATTCATTTCCTTTATCGTTTTGCTTCTGATCGGCGTTCCGGTCGCATTCGCGATCGCGGCGGCAGCTCTCCTCGTCCTCTTAAAAGGCGATGTAAAGCTCCTGATCCTCGTGCAGCGTATGTTCGCCAGCACCGACTCTTTCTCCCTGATCGCAGTCCCCTTCTTCATCTTTGCCGGCGACCTTCTCGCAAAGGGAAAAGTTTCCAAGGTGCTCGTTGAGTTCGCCGAGTCCTTACTCGGTATGTTAAAGGGTGGTCTTTCCATCGTATCCGTCCTTGCAGGTATGTTCTTCGCAGCGATCTCCGGTTCCGGTGCCGCTACAACAGCAGCTGTCGGCGCGACTCTGATCCCGGAGTTAAAGAAACGTGGATACCGTGAAGATTCCGCCGCTGCCCTGATCGCAGCTGCCGGGACCATCGGTGTCGTTATCCCGCCGTCCGTTCCGATGGTATTATACGCCGTTATCTCTGAGGACAGCGTAAACACTCTTTTCAAAAACGGATTTATCCCGGGAATTTTAATGGGCGTGATCCTCGTTGCGATCTCCCTCTATCAGGCACGCAAGTTCAACTACCCGAAGGGAAAAGCGTTCTCTGTAGGAAACGTGCTCCACACCTTCAAGGAAGCAATCTGGGGAATCTTAATGCCGCTGATCATTCTCGGCGGAATCTTCTCCGGTTACTTCACACCGTCTGAGGCGGCTGCCGTAGCAGTCATCTACGCGATCTTCGTCTCCTTCTTTATCTACCGCGACCTTGATCTCAAGGGTCTCGTTGAGATCATGAAGGGAAGTGCAAAGACATCTGCCGTTATCATGATCATCATCGCATGCAGCGGTCCGTTCGGCTGGGTTCTCGCAAACTACAAGATCCCGGAAGCCATCGCAAGTGGAGTATTGGGAATCTCCACAAACAAGTATGTGATTATGTTCCTGATCTCCCTGATCATCCTGCTCGCAGGAGTCTTCATGGAGACCTCCTCCGCGATCATCATTCTTTCCCCGGTGTTCCTGCCGCTTGTCAAGGCCATGGGCATCAGCACCGTACATTTTGGAATCCTCTTCGTAGTTGGTATCGCCATCGGCATGATCACACCGCCGGTTGCCATCAACCTCTTCGTTGCTTCCGGTATCACGGGACTTCCGATCGAGCGGATCTCCAAATCTGTTATCCCGTACCTGATCGGACTGATCATCGTATTCTTCATGATCGTATATGTTCCGCTTCTGATCCCGGGACTTATGTAATCGTATAAGAAATCATAATACGCAAAAAAAGTCCGCCGAACCTTTTCACGATTCGGCGGACTTTCTATTTCCCCATTCACAAGCCGCGCTCTGCGGCTATATCTTTTGCAGGACCTGCGCCAGGATATTACTCCGGACAAGTTTCCCGGAAAACTAAACTGCCTGCGCTTCCTCCAGTGTGGTTGTCTCGTACTTGTCGAGGATCACTCTCTGGATCATGTCCCGTGTTCCGGAATTGATCGGATGGGCGATATCACGGTATTCGCCGTCTGCTGCCTTTCTGCTCGGCATCGCGATAAACAGGCCTTTCTCCCCTTCGATGACCTTGATATCGTGGATCACAAACTCGTTGTCCAGTGTGATGGACACGATCGCCTTCATTTTTCCCTCTTTCTCAATTCTTCTCACACGTACATCTGTTACCTGCATAATAACCTCCCCCATCTGCGCTCCCCGCAGATTTTATGTAATCACCGGCCAGTCAATATTTGAATGCCTGTCTTTCTGCCTTTGCCGCACCATCCGGAATATCCCGCTTCCGACCTGCGGCACCCTTTTTACAGGGTATATCTCTCGTTCTTCTCGATCACGATCTTCACATCGTCCGGTTTGCCGATATATGTTGTGTTGGCACGGATCGTGTCGCGGCTCTCGACGATGCAATTCTCAATAACGGTATTATCCCCAATATACACGTCATTTAAGATGATCGAATTCTTGATGATACAGTTGTTTCCGATATAGACTTTCTTGAAAAGAACAGAGTTCTCAACGGTTCCGTTTAAGATACAGCCGCTGGATACCAAGCTGTTCTTCACAACTGCGCCCGGATTGTATTTTGCCGGCGGAAGGTCATCCACCTTGGAGTAGATATCCGGATACTCTTTGAAGAAGTAATTGCGCACTTCCGGTTTTAAGAAGTCCATATTTGTCTGGTAGTAAGCATCGACAGAAGCGATGTTGCTCCAGTATGTATTTAACTTGTACGCATAGACCCGCTTGAGACCTTTGTAGCGCACCAGAATGTCCTGTACGAAGTCATATCTGTCCTCGTTCGCGCAGCGCTCGATAAGTTCGATAAGCTGACGGCGGCGGACAACATAGATACCGCAAGAGATCGTGTGGGAATCAGCCACCATCGGCTTCTCCTCAAACTCAACGATCCGTCCGTCGGCATTCGTCTTCACCATACCGAAACGTGTCACATCCACATCACCCGGCATGTCCTTGCAGACAACGGTGATGTCGGCCTTCTTTTCAATATGATATTCCAGGACCTTATTGTAGTCCAGCTTATAGATACCGTCTCCGGCAGCGATCACTACATATGGTTCGTGGCTTTTCTTTAAAAAGTCCAGATTCTGGTAGAGCGCGTCTGCTGTTCCGCGGTACCAGTCGCTGTGCTCCGCCGTGATCGTCGGAGTAAATACATACATTCCGCCCTGTTTTCTTCCGAAATCCCACCATTTGGAAGAGCTTAAATGTTCATTTAAGGAGCGGGAGTTATACTGTGTCAGTACGGCAACGCTCTGGATATGAGAGTTGCTCATATTGCTTAACGCAAAATCCACGCTTCGGAAACTGCCCGCGATCGGCATCGCCGCGATCGCTCTCTTATTGGAAAGTTCGCGCATCCGCTTGCTGTTTCCGCCTGCTAAAACAATACCGATTGCTCTCATACGATTCCACCTGCCTTTACAATGTAGCCGCCGCTCTCGAGCGCTCCGTCCGGATAATCCTCCGCGGTCGTCACACCTGAAATTGCTGTATTCTTGCCGATCTTTACGTTCTCCGGGATCACGGAGTGTTCGCCGATCGTCACAAGATCAAACTGGTATACTTTCTGGTCATATTTGCTCGGCGCATATTCACCAACACCAAGGTGCGCCCCGGCGCCGACCTTTACGTCCTCGGCCACGATCGCTTTTTCTATCACCGCGCCTTCACCGATCACGCTGTCCTGCATGATGATGGAGTCTTTGACTACAGCGCCTTTCTCGATCGTTACGCCGGATCCGATCACAGAGTTCGTTACCTCTCCGTAGATCTCGGAACCTTCGCCGATGATACACTTTGTGATCTTCGCGTCCGCGGAAATATACTGCGGCGGGATCCGGTCGCTCTTTGTATAGATCTTCCAGTATTCCTCATACAGGTTGAATTCCGGGATAATGTCGATGAGCTCCATATTTGCTTCCCAGTAGGAGCCGAGAGTTCCGACATCTTTCCAGTAACCATTGTACTCATATGCAAAGATCCGTTTACCCTGCTCGAAGCAATACGGGATCACATGTTTTCCGAAATCACAGCCCGGCTCCTCGGAAAGCTTGATGAGCGCTTCCTTCAGTGCCTTCCAGCTGAAGATATAGATACCCATGGAAGCGAGGTTGCTTCTCGGGTTCGCCGGTTTTTCCTCAAATTCCGTGATCTTATTGTTGTCATCCGTGATCAGGATTCCGAAACGGCTTGCTTCCTCGATCGGCACCGGCATAGCGGCAATCGTGACATCCGCATTATTCGCTTTGTGATATTCCAGCATGACCTCATAATCCATTTTGTAGATGTGGTCGCCGGAAAGGATCAGAACGTATTCCGGATTGTAGGACTCCATGTACTCCAGATTCTGGTAAATTGCGTTTGCGGTTCCTGTATACCAGTCGCTGCCTTTACTTCTCTCGTAAGGGGGCAGGATCGTAACGCCGCCGACGTTGCGGTCTAAGTCCCACGGAATACCGATTCCAATGTGCGCGTTTAAACGTAAGGGCTGGTACTGGGTCAATACTCCCACAGTATCAACACCAGAGTTGATGCAGTTGCTGAGCGGGAAATCAATAATTCTGTACTTTCCGCCGAAGGAGACGGCCGGTTTTGCCACTTTCTGTGTTAATACACCGAGGCGGCTTCCCTGTCCTCCTGCCAACAGCATCGCTATCATCTCTTTTTTTACCATGATATCACCTCTTGCTGCTCTTTTTGTCCCATACATTAGTTTCTTAGATGGTGACTCTATTATAACATACTTTTTAGAAGATGTGAACAAACTTTTCATCCTTTCAATCCCAATTTTGTGTATATTCTGACATTTTTTTCTTTTTGTATGATGCGCAATACAATACCTATGTTCCTGATTGGTTACATAAGTACCAAAAATGCTGATTCGAAATTGTATAAACCTATTAATATGCAGAATTAAAGGAAAAGAGTAATGACGTATCACAGAATTTATGTTAATATAGTAGATACACTACCTGTGCGGGGGATTTCACAGGCAGAGAATACAATTATGGGGGGATAAGCCATGGAGAAAAAAAAGGGCTTCCAGATGCCGCACACTTACATCATCATTTTTGGTGTCATTCTGTTCGCGGCTCTGCTCACCGTATTTATCCCGTTGGGTAAATACGACACAAAAGAAATCACGTATATGCAGAACGGCGTGGAAAAAACAAGAACCGTTCTGGATCCGGAAAGCTTCCAGTATATTCTGGATGAAAACGGAAACAAAGTGACCAAAGCAGCTCCGCTCTTCGGAACCGAGGACTTTGGCGGTCAGGGAATTTTAAACTATGTATTCGAGGGTATGACCGTCGGCGATAAGAATGGTACCGCTGTCGGAATCATCGCCTTCATTCTGGTTGTAGGCGGTGCTTTCGGTATCGTTCTCCGGACAGGCGCGATAGAAAGCGGCATTATGCGGGTCATCGCTTTGACAAATGGACGCGAGATCCTTCTGATCCCGATCCTCGTAGTCCTGTTCTCCCTCGGAGGCGCAGTCTTCGGTATGGGTGAGGAGGCAATCCCGTTCGTTATGATCCTCGTACCAATGTTTATCGCAATGGGATATGACGCAGTTGTCGGAATTATGTGCTCCTACGTATCTACACAGATCGGCTTCGGTTCTTCCTGGCAGAATCCGTTCGGACTGGCTGTTGCCCAGGGTGTTGCCGGTATTCCGGTCATGTCCGGTGCATGGTTCCGTATCCCGTTATGGATCTTCTTCACAGGACTTACGATCGTCTTCACGATGCGCTACGCGGTAAAGATCAAGAAAGATCCGAAGCTCTCCGTTGCGTATGAGTCTGATGAAGAATATAGAAAAGAATTCGCAAAGAACGGCAAAGAGATGCCGCCGTTCACCCTCGGTCATAAGCTCGTGCTGCTCACCGTCGCTGCATGCATGGTATGGACGATCTGGGGCGTTATAAGCGAGGGCTACTATATCCCGGAGATCGCTTCCCAGTTCTTCGTGATGGGTCTCGTTTCCGGTATCATCGGCGTTGTATTCAAGCTGAATGACATGAAAGTAAATGATATCGCAAAATCCTTCGACCACGGTGCTGCCGATCTTTTAGGCGCTGCAATGTGTGTCGGAATGGCGCAGGGTATTATCATCATCCTCGGTGGCACAAGTGCAACCGACGGTACAGTCTTAAATACGATCCTTCACAGCATCAGCGACGGAATGCAGAATTTCCCGCCGGTGATCTCCGCATGGTTTATGTATATCTTCCAGTCCGTGTTCAACTTCTTCGTTGTATCCGGTTCCGGACAGGCTGCCCTTACCATGCCGATCATGGCTCCTCTCGCCGATCTTGTCGGTGTCGAGAGACAGGTTGCTGTTGTTGCGTACCAGCTTGGTGACGCCTTCACAAACTTCATCGTTCCGACCTCCGGCTGCCTCTTAGGCGCGCTGGCCGCAGCAAAGCTCGACTGGGGCAAATGGGCAAAATTCCAGATCAAATTCCAGGCTGTCCTGTTTGCATTCGGATCCATCGCTGTGATCCTTGCCGTTGTGATCGGTCTCTCATAAAAACCGGTCTGCCTTCGGGCTCAGCCATCTGAAGTTCATTCATGCATAACACAAACTCCGTATCATCCGCGTGACTCGATCGCGGATAATACGGGGTTTTTTTGAACGCTTCCCGATGATATCTGAAGAGGGAGCTAACCGGAGCAAAAAGACTTTCTCCCTTGGGAAAAATATGATAGAATTTACTGAATACAATAGCACCGGTCGCGATACCGTAGAAAGGAGCTTTTAATGATCGAATCCAGCACGCCTGCCATGAAGGGGGAAAAAACAAAATACCGTCTCGCCGCAGCCATGAAGGAATGCATGAAGACAACTCCGGTCGATGCGATCACTGTCCGCCAGATCACAGAGCGCTGCGGCGTCACCCGCCAGACTTTTTACCGGAATTTTCTTGATAAATATGACCTGATCAACTGGTATTTCGACAAGCTCCTCGCCCGCTCCTTTGAACATATGGGACGCGGGACCACGGTCCTTGACAGCCTGGAGAAAAAATTTACATATATTCAGGAGGAAAAGGCGTTTTTTGCCGCTGCATTCCGCTATGACAGGCAGAATTCCCTGCGGGAGCATGATTTTAAGCTGATCCTCGCCTTTTATGAAAATCTGATCCGGGAAAAAAGCGGCAGACCGGCCAGCCCTGAGATCCATTTTCTTCTGGAAATGTACTGTCAGGGCTCGATCACCATGACCGTAAAGTGGGTTCTCGGTGGCATGGACCTAACCCCGTCCCAGTTTGCCGGGCTTCTCGTCCGCGCGATGCCGGCAGCATTGCGGGATCTGTTTCTTGAGCTTCATCTGCTGTCCTGATCTATTGTTATTTTGCACAATTTTTCTATGTCTTTCTTTTGCAATATGTCGATTTTCCTTAAAGTGTTACACTTGACCTTTTCTGTAACTTTCTTTTTGCCCTTCAAATTTGTTAATATAATAACAAAGGCACAGAAAGCTTTTGAGAGCAAGTATTCATGGAAGGAGTTTTTTATCATGGCAAATCGTATTATGTTAAATCAGACATCTTATCACGGAGCAGGCGCGATTCAGGAGATCGCGAACGAGGCGAAAGCCCACGGCTTTAAAAAGGCGTTCGTATGTTCCGACCCGGATCTCGTAAAATTCAAGGTTACCGCCAAAGTAACCGACATTCTGACCGCAAACAGTCTTGACTACGAGCTCTACTCCGATATCAAAGCAAACCCGACGATCCAGAATGTCCAGCACGGTGTTGAAGCATTTAAGGCATCCGGCGCTGACTACCTGATCGCCATCGGCGGCGGCTCCTCCATGGATACCTCCAAAGCGATCGGCATCATCATCGCAAACCCGGAATTTGAGGATGTAAGAAGTCTTGAGGGTGTTGCACCGACGAAAAAACCGTGTGTTCCGATCATCGCCGTTCCGACAACAGCCGGTACTGCTGCCGAGGTTACGATCAACTATGTTATCACCGATATCGAAAGAAAGCGTAAATTTGTATGCGTTGACCCGCATGACATGCCGATCATTGCTGTTGTTGACCCGGATATGATGTCCTCCATGCCGAAGGGACTTACCGCTTCCACCGGTATGGATGCCCTGACCCATGCCATCGAAGGCTACACAACAAAAGCTGCCTGGGAAATGACCGATATGTTCCATCTGAAAGCCATCGAGATCATCTCAAGATCCCTGCGCGGTGCTGTAGCAAACACAAAGGAAGGCCGCGAGGGAATGGCTCTCGGTCAGTACATTGCCGGTATGGGCTTCTCCAACGTTGGTCTTGGTATCGCCCACTCCATGGCACACACCCTTGGTGCTGTCTATGATACCCCGCACGGTGTTGCCTGCGCAATGATGCTTCCGATCGTTATGGAATATAATCAGGAATGCACCGGTGAGAAATACCGTGAGATCGCACGTGCAATGGGCATTGCAAATGTTGATTCCATGTCTCAGGACGAATACCGGAAAGCAGCGGTTGACGCCGTCAAGAAGCTCTCCGCGGATGTCGGAATTCCGTCTGTCCTTGAGGCGATCAAAGAGGAAGACCTTCCGTTCCTTGCGGAGTCCGCACACGCAGATGCCTGCGCACCGGGCAACCCGAAGGATGCCAGCGTAGAAGACCTGAAAGACCTGTTCCGCAAGATCATGGCATAAAAATGCCTTCTCGCATTTCTGAAAAGAGCTCCGGCAAACTGGCCGGAGCTCTTTTTATCTGTCGCTTTTTATCGCATGCACTTCTCACCCATTAGTGCATAATGTCATAAACCACACCGCAGAAGATCTTCACTGCATTCGGAAGAACCTGCTCGTCGATATCGAAGATGCGGCTGTGACCCGGGCCGGCTTCGTGGGTGAGGACGCGCATGAAGGTCGCCTGTCCGCCCTGTTCCTGAACACGGTTCATCATATAGGAGACATCCTCGCTGCCGCCGTTTTTACTGCTCATTTCCTTCGCAACCGGCAGATGGAGATCTTCCTCGCAGACTCTCTTCACCCGCTCCATCAGTGCTTCACTGCTCGTCAGGGAGTTTGCTGCGCCCATAAGCTTCATCTCGCAGGTGCATCCGTGCATTTTTGCCGCGCTCTCGATAATGTTCACTGCGTAATTTTTCATGTACTCGTTGATCTCGGTGGTCTCACCGCGAACCTCGATCTCCATCTTCGCCTCGTCCGCGATAACATTCCGTCCGCTTCCGGCAACAACGGTTCCCACATTTACTCTGGACACGCCGCCGGAGTGACGCGGGATTGCATAAAGGTTTAAGATCGCCGTTCCGACTGCCAGCATGACATTCCGTCCAACCTCCGGTGATCCACCTGCATGGGAAGATTTTCCGTGGAAGATCACATCATATTTTGTTGTCGCGAGAGAGCCATGGCTTCCTGGAATTACCACTGCCGGATCGTCCTCTTTCTTATTCGTCACATGAGAGCCGATCAGGTAATCTACGCCGTCAAGATGTCCGTTATCAACGATGGATTTTGCACCGCGGACACCCTCTTCTGCCGGCTGGAAGATCAGCTTTACTGTTCCGTGAAGCTGGTCCTTTATAGACATCAGAACTTTCGCCACACCGAGACCGATGGTGGCATGTCCATCATGTCCGCAGGCATGCATGAAGCCTTCATTTACGGAGTTAAATCCCTCCTTCGCCGGTCTGTGGCTCGGATCATGTTCCTCGAATACGCCGAGGGCATCGATATCAAACCGCATGGCAACCGTCGGGCCCTCGCCGCAGCGCAGGATTCCGATCACGCCGGTCATTCCTCCCTTTGTGTACTTAACAAACTCCGGATCCGCTCCCTGAGCAATGGCACGCTCATACTGTTCCTCTAACTTTTCCTCAGACGGAACGCCCATTCTGGAATCCTTTTTGCAGACCTGATCTCCGACAAGCACTTCATATCCGAGCTCTGTCAGTTTCCGAGCAATAATGGACGACGTCCTCATCTCGAACCAGCCCGGCTCCGCGTACTTATGAAAGTCACGTCTCTGCGCTGTAAGGTCACCCGCCATCTCATCGCTCATAGTCTTGATCCGATCATAAATATTCATTCGTTTCCCCTCCCGTGTGCTATTTTATTATTATTATAGTCGATATTCCGGAATTTTTCTATAAAAATATATTTTTCTATTCCTATTTTACTTACAAATCTTGATGGACTCTGTAATTTCTGCCCGGGAGGCCTTTAAAAAACTCCCGAAAACCACCGTGTTATGCCTATTTCACCTTGAATCCACATAAAAAATACGCTATACTAATACCAGATTGCACATTTATCTAAGAAGAGAGATATAAGGAGAAGGAAAAATCATGCAGTTGACAACAGTGAAAGAGCTCTTTAAAGAGCGTGACAAATATTTAAACCAGGAGATTCAGGTCGGCGGTTGGATCCGCAGCATCCGTGATTCCAAGGCATTCGGCTTTATCGTATTAAACGATGGTACAAGCTTCGATACCTTACAGATCGTTTACCATGATACAATGGCAAACTTCGCTGAAGTTTCCAAGTTAAACGTCGGCGCTTCCATTATCGTAAAAGGTACTCTCGTTGCAACTCCGGAGGCAAAGCAGCCGTTTGAGATCCAGGCAACAGAAGTTACCGTTGAGGGTGCTTCCAGCGCAGACTACCCGCTCCAGAAAAAACGTCACACCTTCGAATATCTTCGTACGATCCCGCACCTCCGCGCACGTACCAATACATTCCAGGCTGTATTCCGTGTGCGTTCCCTGATCGCTTACGCGATCCATCAGTACTTCCAGGAGCAGGGCTTCGTCTATGTCCACACTCCGTTAATCACCTCCAGTGACTGTGAGGGTGCCGGTGAGATGTTCCAGGTAACAACTCTCGATCTTGATAACGTTCCGAAGACTGAGGATGGCGCAGTTGATTACAGCGAGGACTTCTTCGGAAAGCACACAAGCCTTACCGTAAGCGGACAGTTAAACGCTGAGACCTACGCAATGGCATTCCGCAATGTTTATACCTTCGGACCGACCTTCCGTGCTGAGAATTCCAACACGACCCGTCATGCAGCTGAGTTCTGGATGATCGAGCCGGAGATGGCATTTGCTGATCTTGACGACAATATGACTGTCGCAGAGGGCATGTTAAAATATGTCATCCGCTACGTTCTTGAGAACGCTCCGTCTGAGATGAACTTCTTCAACCAGTTCGTCGACAAGGGACTTCTCGACCGTTTAAACAACGT
>OGEG01000632.1_pt1 | contig 34496 bp, 30 predicted proteins | sample 1570621 | NCBI WGS metagenome assembly OGEG01 (sample SAMEA2582130, study PRJEB24529) | metagenome | biome: Human gut stool | place: China | collected 2011 | reverse complement strand
TTTGTATACGCGCCAGTATTGCCCGTTTTTTATCGTGCGGTGCACGATCGGCCTTATATCCCCTGGCTGAAGTCAGGGGCTTTACGGCCTCTACTGTAATTCGCCGTTTCGTGCCAAAAACACAAACGGCAAGATTGTTATGGCCTACCGTTTTGACAGCTTTTATATCGGCGGCGCTTGGGCCAAGCCAAGCACCACCGATGTTCTCACTCTCGAAAATCCCGCCACACGCGCTCCCTTTGCCACCGTCCCTGATGCCACGCCTGCCGATGCCGTTGCCGCCATTGAAGCAGCGGCCTCAGCGCTACCCGCTTGGTCTGCCACGCCGCTTGCCAAACGCGTTGAGCTGATGCAAAAGGCCTTGGAAATCTTCAAAACCTACCGAGACGAAATCATTCGGCTTGAAGCTCTGGAATTGGGAGCGCCCGTCAGCTATTCGGCCAACGCACACTGCGACTATCAGTTCACCCGCATCGAGTCCTACATTCGCGAAAGCCAGAAGGTCGTTCTCGAAGAACAGTTCGAACAAAGCACCGTCGTTCGCGAGCCCATCGGCGTCATCGCCTGCATCACCCCCTGGAACTATCCGCTCGGACAAGTCGTGCAGAAAATCATCCCGGCGCTTTTGATGGGCAATACGGTCGTGCTTAAACCCAGCCAGCACACACCTCTGACAGCCTATCTGCTCGTGGATTCCCTTGATCGCGCCGGATTCCCGGCCGGAACCGTCAATCTGATCACGGGACGCGGATCAAAACTGGGCGACACGCTTGCCACACACCCGCTCGTCGACATGATCTCCTTTACCGGATCAACGGCTGTTGGCATCAAGCTCAGCCAAAAGGCTCTGGAAGGTGTCAAACGCATTTCTTTGGAGCTCGGTGGAAAATCGCCTTTTATCTGGCTTCCGAACGAAGACTATGAGCCTGCCATCAATCAGCTCTTTGGTTCCGTTTTCTACAACTCCGGGCAAACTTGCACAGCACTGACCCGCCTTCTGGTTCCTGAATCAGATCTCGAGAGGGTCAAAGCGCTGTTGCTGCGTCGCATTCCGCAACTCGTCGTGGGCGATCCGATGGATCCCAAGACAAACATCGGACCGATGGCTTCCAAAGCGCAATACGACAAGGTGCTCTCGTACATTGAACTCGGCCAATCGGAGGGCGCCGAATTGCTCTGCGGCGGTCCAGCTCCTGAAGCCGGCAAAGGCTACTTCATCAAGCCGACGGTCTTTGTCAACGTCACCAATTCCATGCGCATTGCGCGTGAAGAAATCTTCGGTCCCGTACTTTGCGTGATCACGTACAAGACGGTCAATGAGGCCGTTGACATTGCCAACGATACCCCCTATGGCCTAAATGCCGCCGTTTTCGGCGAACGTGAGCTCGCTTTGTCCGTGGCCAAACACATCAAGGCCGGCAATGTCTACGTCAACGGAGGTCCGCGCGATGTAACGGCTCCCTTCGGCGGCTACAAACAAAGCGGCATCGGCCGCGAAGGCGGTCGCTATGGTTTGATGGAATTCACGCAGCTCAAAGCAACGTTTGACCGTTGATTCCCGTGATCTCACAGAAGGCGGCCTTTCAAGGCCGCTTTCTCGTTTCCGCTAGATCTGCCAGAGACTGTGGGTCACAAGATCGTCAGACAAAAACCGTTGTTGTGGCGTCATACAAATCAACGCGCCGTCACCACGGGCCTTAAACCGGACCATGCCGCCTTTGTGCTGTTTAAAGCGCCTCAGTCCGCGGTCAAGATCCTTGAGTGCCTGCTGCAAAGTCTGGGCCGGAAATTCAGACAACCAGAGGCTTGAATCATCCTTCTTCCAGCCAACCAACTGAGAAGCCAGTTCCCTGTAGGAGACAAACGGCCGTTTGTTTTCAAGCTGCCGAATCTGAATTTCAACTGCCTTGTTATAGACGTAGCGGCAATTACCTACAAACTGAGCACACTTAGCCCTCTGTTCGGGCTTCAGAATGAGTTCGAATTTGTAGGCGCAGTTGACTTTCGTGCGGAGATCTTACCAAAGAGCATAATTTTGTATATTTTTTCCCAAATCTCAACGCCATTCATTCGCCAGCTCACGCAGGCGGTCTTCTGGCGTTAGTCAGATAAATGTGTGCGCAATGTGCTTTTCCCAACTTGTCGCATACCGCACACCAAGACAACTTTTAAGTTTTCCGAGAGCTGCACGATTTCTTTCTCGGCCGTTCTGGGCAAATACATGGCGCCCCTCCTGAGCCTATTCTTTTCGGAAAAATTCTTTCATTGACTATGGAAAAATCCGATAGTCGATGATCGGAAATTTCCATAGTCAGCCTTGTCAACTCTTGCGACATTTGTCCAATGCAAAGACCTCGTTAAGCTTCGCGAAGTTTTTGGGTTGCCATAATCGGCGCTTCTTGATTCGGTTCCCCATTCTCTGCCATGTTGAAGAAAACCTGCCTTGCCGCATTCTCTCTGAGTCTTTTTGTTCCGCTTGCCAACGCCACTGCCTACACCGACAAAGTCGCTGAGATGCAGGCTAAATACGAGCTTGCCGTCAAAGGAGACAAAGCTGCGGCCGCCTACGTCTGCCGCCAAGGCAACCTGCCGCAGCTCAAAGTGCGCCTCATTGATCGCGACAAGCACGCACAAGCCTGCCGCCTGTATGCGCAAAACATCGCTTCTGATCCGCAGGTCTACCGCTGGTTTATGGAATGGTCAATGCACCTGCCCCACGAATTGATCGGACCGGTCTTTAAGAACCTCACCGACGCCGGCATCTACCCTGTCAACAAGATCAACTATCTCTTTGCCTCTTGGCTCTACGGCGAAAAGAAACGCGTGGCCAATTTGAGCGAAGCCGAAAGCACCAAGCTCTACCAGAACTGGGTCACTGAAAACTACAAAGCCGGGCACCCCGGTTTTGCGGGCCTCTATGTTTTTCTTAAAACCGAGAAAAACGGCAAAAGCAGCCTTTCTGACGCAGAAATCGACAAAATTGTCGACAATTGCCTGCAAAAGAAGGACTTTGACTCCTTAAAACTCTTCTACTCACGCCTGGGCGAAGGCAACTTTGCTGCTGTTGAAAAGAAACTCAACGGAAAGCCCACGCATTCGTCGCTCGACATTGCACGAGCGCTCACGCAAGACAAACTCAAGCTCACGCCCGAACAGTTTGCCGCCATTGTGAAGTCTGCCGTGGAATCGGCCGATGAACGCACACTCGACTCGGACTACACCACGCTTTGCAAAATTGCCCTGGAAGTCAACGACAAGTCCGTGCAAAAAACGCTTTTTGAGAAAATGCTCGCCTACCGCATTGATCCTGCGAAGATCGCTGGTGCCATGGATGCGGCAGTGCTTGAGAGCGTCGTCAAAAACGAATTCAACAAAGACGGCTGGGCCGAAGCGGCCATGGCCTCCGTTTATCTCTCCACGGACGACTATCACAAAGCCATCGAAGCCTTTCAAAAGGCAAGCAAATTGGGTTATACGGGAGAAAACCTGCTCTTTAAGCTCGCCGACAGTCTCTTTCACGACGCCAAGGGCAATGTCTCGGCTCAAGACACGCTTGACGCCTACCGGTTCCTTGCCAAGAACTTCTTTTATCCGATCGGTGATTTGGGCATGAGCTTTGAGCTCTATCAGCTCGAAAAATTTGCCAAAGCCACAGACCAGGAAAATCGTATCGTCGAGTACTATCAAGACAAGTTCGATCATGCTTCCAGCGCCAGGGAAAGCATGGAGATCGCTTATCGCATCGCCAAACATCAGGCTCAAAGCGGTACGGTTTCACAGGGAGATCTCGCCGCCCAACTTGAAAAGGCCTACCAAGAAATCTCCGGCATCCGCTTTATTGCCGCCAATGGCGATGATCCCCGTAAAAAGCCGAGCGCCGCACAAAGCATTGCCAACGGGTTCATCGACGCGTCGCTCTTTGGCATCAACTGTTCGGAAGCCGTGAAGTGGTACCAACGCACACTATCGGGCATTCTTGAAACAACCGATCCCAAGGACTTGGCAGCCGTCTATCAGGACATGGGACGCTGCTACCTGTGGGCTCCCGATGGCGATGCGCTCAAGCGTGATCCCATCAAGGCTCGCGAAGCATTGAAGAAAGCCTATTCTCTCGTTGAAAAGGGAGACTTTCCGGTCTACCGCGGTGAAATGCCGCACCCGGCTCGCTTGCAGGAAATTGCGAGTCTGCTCACCGACAGTTGTCTGGAAACAGGAAACGAAAAAGAAGCCTTGGACTGGGCCAATCGTGCCGTCACGATCAAGTTCGGTACGAGCGACGTGATTGCCGCCGATGCGGCCTACACCGTGGGTCTTTACTTCGAAAGCAAAGGAAACTATCAGTCTGCACAACACTGGTACGGACTGCTTAAAGAAAAGAGTTCGGCCGGCAGCGACACCAATCTTGCCAACCTGTACTTCTCAGGCAAAGGCGTGAAACAAGATTTCGGAAAAGCCGCTTCGCTCTATCAGTCGGCCTTCTGCAAGGCCCCCGAACCCATGCACGCCAACAATCTGGCTCTTGTCTATGCCGAAGGCAAAGGCGTCAAACAAAATCCGAGCTACGCTTATGCGCTCTACAACCTCTCAGGAGACACCCGCGCCAAGCACGGCATGATGATGCTCGACGAGAGGCTTTCGGCCGACCAAAAGCAACAGGCCCAGACGCTCAATGTGCGAGAAGCTCTTTGCAAATAGGCTTAGCTTCAGTTACATTAAATCAGACTTTTTACATCAAAAATTAGAGAAAACTTGGCATTCAATATTTTTTTATCAAAAGTAAAATGGCTTCACTTCCGTTCTATTTCTCTGGTAATGGAATAAGCCAGGACACGATTGTCTTTTTAAACAAAATTTACACTGTTCTGCATAATCAACTTTATAGTCAGAAATACTTGACCTCAAAAATTGTCGCAAACCCGGTACGGTAAGACACACAGGTAAGTTATAAATAGAACAACAAATACCCCTTAAATACAAAAAACGAACTGCTTTAAATAGGATCTCTTGATAATCTGATGGAGAGATGTAAATTCGATCCCAATTTTTCTTAACATATCCCATCTCCTCCATTCCCATGAATGCAACATGTGCAACATATGGCATTTTATTGTATATATAATCAACAAGCCTCAACAATCCTGGAACTGTTAACTTATGTAATACTATACGTATCTCTATACTAAACCCACACGATGCCAAATTATAAATCCCTGATATTGTTTCATCAAAAGCCCCAGGACTTTGCACAATAAAATCATGCTCATCTGCTACAGATGAATATAAAGGGATTCCAAATGTCAAATTTTTTAGTTCTGCCGACTTTAGTTTTCGCACATAATTTATTTCATTTAACAAGCGACCATTAGTAAGAATGTGGCACTTACAATTTGAGTTTTTAATCGCTATAGCCTGAAGTAAATCCAGAAGTCGCCCCTTCAATAAGGTAGGTTCTCCTCCCGTTATGCAAAGTTCTTCAACATCTTCAGGCAAATACTTAATTTGTTCAAAAAGATTCTCTAAGACCACAGAATCAGTTGGCTTCGGTGGCTGAGGGCACATTAAACATTTAGAATTGCACAAGTCCGTAACAAAAAGAGCATTAGAATTACTGCCCGCACGATACAATACAATTAATTCAGAACGCTGCGCATTAAATTGAACAACATCACCATCAGCCAGTTGTGAAATGTCAGCATGCAACACTAAATCACTGCTCTGTGAATCAAGACTGCTTAGTACTTTGATACATCCAATTGAAGTGGACTTTATTTCAACACAACTATCGCTCTTATTAACTGCCCCAATAAATGAAGGAAACTGAGCTTTATTTAGAACCTTTACTCTAAACGGCATATTTCCTTCTCCATATCAATTTCAAATCGATCTACTGGAGCATCATTAAGCCAGCTCCAAATGATATTCTCCGTCTCAGCATCGGCATTCCGCAATATCTCAAAAAGATAGGATATGATTAGCGAATACTTTTTACAAAATTCACTTGCAACTCGGTTCCCATAAGCATCTTTTTGGGTCGCATAATGTCGAACAGGATCAGCTCCACAATACGGAACATAAGCGCAATCAACGCATCCTGCTAAACATTCCGCAACTCCAGTTGCAGCCAGAAGTTGCATGGCTTGCCCAAAATAAATAGTTTCATAACTATCTTCATAAACACTTCCTAAGCGAAACCGAGCATCCCCCATTTCATTCAGCATTCGGGACTCATCAGAAGCGTAGACATCTCCATCGTAGTTGTATACGGTTACAGCAAAACCATTCCCCGTTGGAGATTGCAAATCAACAAATCCAATAGGCCACGGAGTCAGAATTTTTCGGAATAACATCGCTGCAGTTGCCTCTGCAAAGCCAATGCCTCTCCTGTTGAGCTCTAAAACATAATCTAGAACTTTTTTATAGAACAAGAAAAACTCTTCTGGCGAATACCCAATGCTGTTTTGAGTTTTAACCGCATATCCGTACGGATTTAATGATCGAACAAAAACAGATCCCAAATCTAATTTTATATATTCATCAATAATTTCTCTTGGATACTGGAAACTTTCTCTGGTAGTCGTCATCAAAGCAGAGACACAATGTCGGCCTAATGCCTCTTGAGCTCGACGAATATTTTCGACTACTACATCATATCTGGCTGACTTAATCTTTCGACAACGATTATAATCATGTAAATCCCGCGGTCCATCAACTGATGTAGATACATTAATATTGTGTTCTTTGAAAAAGAACAACATTTCGTCAGTTAATACTGACAAATTGGTACAAACAACAAAAGATATATTCTTGTGATGTTCGCTATTGAGACTTTCGGTGTAAAGAACCACTTCCCGCAAAACATTGAAATTTAATAACGGTTCTCCTCCTTGAAACTCAACCGTTATATTCTTTGCCGGCCCTTTCATCATAATTTCTACTGATCTGCGAGCCGTCTCCTCTGACATGTCGTAAATTTTTTTATTGGCACTTTCAGCTTGTCGAGTAACTTGGCAATATGTACATGAAGAATTACAACGCAATGTCAGCACAAATATGTGAAGCTTTACAAATTCCCGTAAAAAAGATTTTTTTGTCCAATACCTAGATGCTAATACATCTAAATGTGCAGAATCATGATCTATTAAAAAACTCTTGCTTTTTAGTTTTTTATAAATTTCTTCAGTTAAAGCAAGCTTTTTGCCTACAAATTTCGAAAATTCATCACTAGATAAAAAAATAAACTCACCAGTCACACTAGTGAGTAGAACTTCGTGACTCTTCATTCTCCGAAAACGAAAAGGCATGAATTGATAGTGCCCCTTTTCGAAGAAAACAATCGGCTCCTCGCAATCAATATTCATTGTTATTAGCGTTCAAATAGAAGTTGAATTGTGTAGTCGAGAAGATAATTAAAAAACTCCAACTGAATCTCTCTCTCCTCACTTAGATACTGAGGAAGCACTTCCACCTCAACCTTAACACTCCCTCTATCAGAAGGAATTACCTTTACCTGTAAATAATCTTTAAAAGCTTCTCTTGTTGCTATAACAGCAGCTTTCGGGTATATATCATTATCTATAGTATATAGATAACTGCTCATCTCCCCAACCTCTCCAACAATAGATTTTCAGATGGAGATAACGCCTCCGAAAATGCTTTTTTGACAATTACATCTCGAATACCTTGTGTTTGATTATTCACTATCTCACGAACAGACTGGTCAATAAGTGAATTGCAGAATTCACCTGCTATATTCTCCAGACAAAGCTCTTGATTTCCTTTAGCTCGAATAATGAGCTCCAACACATTCTTATCCTGGGTGCATCTTCTTAATTGCAAAAACACCCGATCAGTAAACCAATAAGCTGTTTTTAAAATCACTGGTAATTGATATATCTCAAGAGAGATTTTCAAAATCTCATAGCTTCCTAAATTATCATTACCTTTTACCGTCAAAGCTTCAAAACTCATAGAGTTATCAACCAATTATCGACTTGAATAATGCGAATAATGCGAACGATGTGAACTATGAGAACTATGTGAATAATGAGAGCTATGCCAAGCCACCCCGCCGCATTCAGATGCCGGCGCCATTAATAACGGCTGATTTTGTGTATCAATTGAAATATCAGCAGTAGGTACCTGCCCCGCCACAGCCACGCTTATGGAACCAACAGCTAACACAGTCGCTACAACCTTGGTTACTGACTTTATCATGTTCTTCACAATGTTTTTAGACACTTTCGGACATATGAACATATTCAGACCTCCATTCTTACTTTAAGATCTATCGAAAAAAGTGGCACTGGATAGTTTAACTCCATACTCCCCCCCCCCGCCATCAAGTATTGACACCAATCTCACTCCATCCCTGTCAAAAAACTCTCAACTTCTTGTCTACTACTAGTAGATACCCTAATCTGCTTACAGGTCTTCAACTATTATTCGCGATAAATTGTTTCACCGCCCCTGCATTGGCAGGCATCACCGTAACGTGCTGTTCACGTTTTTCGATGCCGACATAGTTTGAAGGCACTTCTGGAGTCGCGCCGATCGCTTCCTGAATTGTTGCGGCGAACTTCGCCGGAAGCGCTGTTTCCAAAGAAAGCATCTTGACGCCTGCGCGCACGTATTGCCGTGCGGCAAAAATGCCGTCGGCCGTGTGCGGATCCACGATAAGGCCTTCTTTTTCAAAGACTTCACGAATCGTATTGATGCGATCGGCGTGAGTGCTCTTGGCCGACACAAAGCCGCTTTCGCGCACTTGCGCCATTTCGCTCTCAGTAAGAGCAAAACCACCCTTAAGAGCAAGCTGTGTCCAAAGTTCCCTGATGCGCCCGGCGTTACGTCCGACAATATCGTAGATATAGCGCTCGAAATTGCTCGCCTTGGAAATATCCATCGAAGGAGAGCTCGTCACGAACGTATGTTCGCTATCGCGCACACGGTAGACACCGGTCTTAAAGAACTCGTCGAGAACGTCATTTTCGTTTGTCGCCACCACGAGTCGTCCGATCGGCAGTCCCATCTGCTTGGCAATCCAGCCGGCCAGGATATTTCCGAAGTTACCAGACGGAACCGTGACATCAATCACTTCACCGGGCTTTTCCGTGACTTCCAGCCAGCCCTTGAAGTAATAGACGACCTGCGCCGAAACGCGGGCCCAATTGATGGAATTGACCGTGCCGATGTTGTAGGTTGCCTTAAAGCCGGCATCCTGACTGCAGGCCTTGACGATATCCTGCGCGTCGTCAAACGAACCTTTGACCGCGATATTGAAGATGTTGGGGTCCTTGAGGCTGTACATCTGGGCTCGCTGAAACGCGCTCATGCGACCCTCAGGAGAGAGCATGAAGACGCGCACGCCTTTGCGCCCGCGCATGGCGTATTCGGCAGCCGACCCTGTATCCCCCGATGTTGCCCCCAAAATATTGAGTTCCGTGTTGCGCTTTTCGAGGATGTATTCAAAGAGCGCTCCAAGGTACTGCATCGCCATGTCTTTGAAGGCAAGCGTCGGGCCATTGGAAAGTTCCAAAATGCGAATCTTGCCGCCGTCAATGGACCGCGTCGGCGTGATCTTGGAAAAGTCCTCACCGGTGCGGCCGTTGTTGTAGACCTCCTCGCGATAGACGCCCGCAAGCATGGTCTTGAGCGTATCTTCCTCAATATCGGTTGCAAACAAACGCAGGATCTCAAACGCAAGTTCTGCGTAGGACAAATGACGCCAATCCTCAAGATCGGTCTTGGTGACCTGCGGATAAATGCGGGGCATGAAAAGACCGCCGTCAGCCGCAAGTCCCTTGAGCACGATGTCACTGTAGCCCGCGCCCTCGTCTTCGCCGCGCGTGGACTGGTAAGTCATTGCGTATTTGATTGCCATTTCTCGGCTCCGAATTAATTGAGTTCTTCCTTGCGGATCATCACCACTTTGCCCCGCGTGCTCGGCAGCGCTTCAATGGCTTCAATGGCTGCCGTCACAGATCCTTCCAGAGCGCTGTGCGTCATCGCCACGATCTCCGTGTCTTTTTCGCCGATCACAGCTTCGGGCTGCAGCACCGACTCGATCGAGATTGACTGTTCGGCAAAAATGCGAGCCACCTGTGCGAGCACGCCCGGTTCATCGGCCACAGGAATGCGCAGATAATAAGAGCTCACCGTTTGGCTCATCGGCAACCAACCGAGTTGCGTCGTTTCCTGATTGTGTTCTGCGGGCTTAAGCGCCTGAGCGTCGCCCGCTGCCGTCATACGCACGATGTCCACCAAATCGGCTACCACGGCCGAGGCAGTGGGTTCGGCACCGGCGCCACGTCCGTAAAAAAGCGTGCTGCCGACAGCGTCGCCCTTGACAACCACCGCATTCATCACGCCTTCGACGTTGGCTAGCAGTCGGCGCATCGGCACCAATGCCGGATGCACGCGCAGCTCAATGCCGTGTTCCGTACGCTTGGTAATGCCCAAAAGTTTGATGCGGTAACCCATATTCTCCGCGTAACGGATGTCAGTCGCCGTCAGTTTTGTGATGCCTTCGACTGTCACGGCATCAAAGTTAACGGGCGTTCCGAAAGCCAGTGCACTTAGGAGCGTGATCTTGTGCGCCGCATCAATCCCTTCGATGTCAAACGTGGGGTCGGCTTCTGCGTAGCCCAAGGCCTTGGCCTGCGCAAGCGCCTCTTCGAAGGAAAGCCCCTTGTCACGCATGGTCGACAAAATGAAATTGCAGGTGCCGTTGATGATGCCGGCGATCCATTCGATGCGGTTGGCGGCCAGGCCTTCGCGCAAACTCTTAATGATCGGAATACCCCCTGCCACAGCAGCTTCATAAGATACGGCCACTCCCTCTTCGGCTGCCGCTGTGAAAATTTCATTGCCATGCAACGCAAGAAGCGCCTTATTGGCCGTTACGACATGCTTGCCGGCGGCGATGGCTTCAAGCACCAGACTCTTGGCTGGTTCAATACCGCCCATCACTTCCACGACGATGTCGATTTCCGGATCATTGACCAGATCGTGCCAGTCTTTAGAGAGCGTCACTCGTTCGTCAACGATGCCGCGAGCGCGATCAATATTGCGACAAACCACGGTCTTGACTTCAATGGGAGCACCGGCTCGGCGCGAAAGTTCCTGTGCGTTACGCTTAAGAACGGCATACGTGCCGCCCCCTACGGTTCCAAGTCCGGCGATGCCGATTTTGACTGCTTCCATTGTTTCTTTCCTTTTGTTTTGCAATTGTTCGGGCGCTTTCGTTTGGCCGAAGACAAAAATGAATGCGCTTTCTGTGATTGTATTGATCTGTTGCGCCGCGCACCTCGGCGCTATTGCGTAGCCAGGAAAAATTATGCGGCGCCTTCCAGTAACAAAGACGCCGCTTTTGTTTGCTTTGACCTATCAGCCTTTCACGGGCTCGGGACGAGGAGCATCCGGGTCGATAAGGCCGTCTTTTCTGAACATGTGTTTGATACCGTGCAGTGCCTGACGAATTCGGAATTCGTTTTCAATCAACGCGATGCGCACATGATCGTCACCATATTCCCCGAAACCGATACCTGGGCTCACAGCCACCTTGGCGTCTTCAAGAAGGCGCTTACTGAACTCCACGGAACCGAGCTTGCGATACGGTTCGGGGATTTTGGCCCAGATATACATGGATGCCTTCGGGCACTCGACCGGCCAACCGATTTCGTTGAGCCCCTTCCAGAGAATATCGCGGCGCTTCTGATACTTCAGACGAACCTCCTCGACACAACTCTGATCGCCCTCAAGCGCCTCAATGGCTGCAACCTGCAGCGGCGTGAACGTCCCGTAGTCGTGGTAGCTCTTAATACGAGCCAAAGCATGCACCAGCTCCTTGTTGCCGACCATATAGCCCAGTCGCCAGCCAGCCATGTTGTATGACTTGGACATCGTAAAGAATTCAACGGCGATATCCTTAGCGCCCGGCACCTGCATAATCGAGGGAGCCTTGTAGCCATCAAAACAGATATCGGCGTATGCCAGATCGTGCACAACCCAAATGCCGTAGCGCTTACCGAGTTCAACGACCTTGGCCAGAAAATCGAGTTCCACGCACTGCGCCGTCGGGTTAGACGGGAAACCCAGAATCATCATCTTGGGGCGAGGCACGGTTTCCACAATGGCGCGCTCAAGCTCTGCCAGAAAGTCGACGCCCGGAATCATTTTGACCGAACGGATGTCTGCGCCCGCAATAATCGCACCGTAGATATGAATGGGATAAGAAGGGTTAGGTACGAGCACCGTGTCGCCACGATCCGTACATGCAAGCATCAGGTGTGCAATACCTTCTTTGGAGCCGATCGTCACGATGGCTTCCTCATCGGGATCGATGTCGACGTCGAACTTACGCTTATACCAATTGCTGATTGCTTTGCGCAGACGCGGAATGCCTTTGGAAACCGAGTAGCCGTGCGTATTGTCGCGCGATGCGACTTCAATCATCTTATCGACAATATGTTTGGGAGTCGGACCGTCGGGGTTACCCATCGAAAAGTCAATGATGTCTTCTCCTCGACGACGCGCTGCCATCTTGAGAGCGCCCGTAATGTTGAAGACATACGGCGGCAGCCGTTTGATGCGAGAAAAGTCGGAATTCATATGGGTCTCCCAGAAATTTTTCAATCCGAATCAATCGGATACATCGGCAGATATTAGCAGGAGCCCAAAGACACAACACTTCGAAATAACTTTTTCAAAGCTCTCTAGACCAAACGGTGCAAAGCGATACCTCCAAATAACTACGATATTAATCTCAGTCGGCCAAAAGTTTTCCGGGGTTCAATATGCCCTTAGGGTCAAAAGCGCGTTTGATGGCACCCATCAGTTCCAATTCGAGCGGATCTTTAAGCTTGAGAAAGTGCGCACGCTTGAGTTGTCCGATGCCGTGTTCGGCAGAAATCGAACCGTTGTGGCGACTCACAACCTCGTAGACCGTCTCACGGATGCCCTCTTCATTTTCAAAGGCCAGATTGGGCGGAATGGAGCCGATATTAAAGTGCAGATTGCCGTCGCCGAGGTGACCGAACACGGAAGGATCAATCCAGTCGAAACGCGCGTTGAGTGCGGCAAGTGCTTCGTCGACAAAAGCGGCGATGTCACTGATTTCGATACTCACGTCATTGTGCAGGTTGCCGCCCACGTGTGCGTCTGCACTCGGAATCGACTCGCGAATCGCCCAAAAAGCCCGGCTGTCCTTGACCGAATTCGACAAAAAGGCGTCTACCACATTACCTTTCTCGAACTGTTTTTCAAGAATAGATTCCAACGGATTGCAACCGGGGTCTCGAGCATAACTCAATTCCACCAGGCACCACCACGGCGCCGATGAAACGTCGCCGGGCAACGTCACCGACTCAATCTGCTCGCCCACGCGCTCAATGCACTTGGCCTGCATCAGCTCAAAGCCGGTCAGTGCCGGACCGGCAGCAGTTTTCACAGAAGCCAACAATTCGCAGGCTTTATGCGGATCTTCTACACCCACCAACGCCGTGCAGGTGGTCTGCGGAAGATTAAAGAGCTTGACGACGGCACGCGTGATAACACCCAACGTTCCTTCGCTGGAAATAAAAAGCTGCTTCAGATCGTAGCCCGTGTTGTCTTTGCGGAGCCCTCGCATCATGTTGACGACACGACCGTCGGCAAGCACCACTTCCAAGCCAAGCACCAAATCGCGCGTGTTGCCGTAGCGAAGAACAGCCGTACCGCCCGCGTTCGTTGCGATGCAGCCGCCCAGACATGCTGTTCCTTCGGCCGCAAAGCTCAAAGGAAAGAGCCGACCGGCCTCTTGTGCCGCTTGTTGTGCTTTTTCAAGAACCACACCGGCCTGTACCGTCATGGTGTCGTTGACCGCATCAATCTCCTCAATTTTGTTCATGCGCGAAAGCGACAACAAAATCGCGTCGCCCTTTGGCGAAGGAGTTCCTCCTCCCACCAGACTCGTGTTGCCCGACTGAGGCACCACAGGCGTGCCCGTGCGATTGGCCCAGGCAAGCACTTGGGCAACTTCTTCGGTATTGCCCGGGCGAACCACGGCGGGCGTCTTTCCGAAGAAGCGGTTGCTCCAGTCGACCAAATACCCGGCGGTGTCGGCATCTTCGGTGAGCACATTGTTTTCGCCCACAATGGCGCGCAGTTCGGCAAGCATGTCCATTTTTTCTCTGTCCCTTTTTGTGCGTTATTCGTTTTGCCTCTGATGGTCGCGGCGTAAACCCAAGCAACATCAAACGTAGCAGCCGGCTAGCAGTCCCAGAATGCGGTCGCAGCGATTCGTAGCCGATGACGTCGGGACATCTGCAGCCTGCGCTCCGGGGCGACGAGCTTTGCGAACTTGCGCCTTTTGCACGCGTACCGAACCGTCTTCGTCAATGATGAACTCCACGGCGGAACTTCCCGAAGTCAGCCCCAGAAAATCGCGGATGTTCTTCGGCACGGTCACTTGCCCCTTGATCGTTAAGCGCTGGCTCATTTTTTCACTCCTGTTTAGCCGATTTGTCCCCATCGGACGGGTTCGGCAAGTCGGATTAAATCCACCCTGTTTTCACATACAAAAAAAGCCATCCAATCCATTTCGATCAGACGGCCGTTCTATCCGTTTGGTTGCCTAATCAAGGCCACATCCGCTGTCTCTGAGAGAAGCGTTTCCACCTTGCCCGGACGGAGCAGGTTGGCGCAGACTTTTGGTTTCTGCTTCGAAATGTACCGCTCATCTTACAGATCCGGACAACTCCGCACAATAAGGCATATTGCCTATGTCAACATGGCACTCAAAAGCACAACGTTATGACATTTGATGAACAGACAAAACGGGCGCCTTTTCGTTTGAAGGAAAAGACGCCCTGCCAGCTTTCGTCTTGTGCGCAATTACGCTTCAGGAACCAGCTTTTCAACGCCGCCCATGTAGGGACGCAAAGCTTCGGGCACCGTCACGGAACCGTCGGCATTCTGGTAGTTTTCAAGCACAGCCACAAGCGTACGGCCCACAGCAAGGCCCGAACCGTTGAGCGTATGGACAAAGTGCGTACGACCGTCGGCGTCCTTGTATCGAGCGCCCATGCGGCGAGCCTGGAAGGCTTCGCAGTTGGAGCAGGAACTGATTTCGCGATAAGTGTTCTGAGCAGGCAGCCACACTTCAAGGTCATAGGTCTTGGCCGACCCAAAGCCCATGTCGCCGGTGCACAGCAACACTTTGCGATACGGCAGGCCGAGCTTCTTGAGAATGTTTTCGGCGCATGCCGTAAGTTCTTCGAGGTGCTCGTAGCTGTCATCGTCGCGCACGATGCGAACCATTTCAACCTTATCGAACTGATGTTGACGAATCATGCCGCGAGTGTCACGTCCATAGGCACCTGCTTCCGAACGGAAGCAAGGCGTGTGAGCGGTGATCTTGATGGGCAGATCGCTTGCCTTGAGCATCTTGCCCGAGACGCAGTTGGTAAGCGTCACCTCAGCCGTCGGAATCAGGTAAAGGGTTTCACCCTTGCCTTCCTGACCGCCCTTCTTGGCTGCAAAGAGGTCCTCTTCGAACTTCGGCAGCTGGCCGGTGCCGCGAAGCGTTTCGGCCGTCACGATATAGGGCGTGTAGCACTCGGTGTAGCCGTGTTCGGTCGTGTGCATATCAAGCATGAACTGAGCAAGCGCACGATGCAACTTGGCGACTTGCCCCTTCATATAGCAAAAACGAGAGCCGGAAAGTTTGGCGGCCGTATCAAAGTCCAAGCCCAACGGAGCACCGACGTCAACATGATCCTTCACGGGGAAGTCAAACGTACGAGGCGTGCCCCAGCGGTACTGCTCAACGTTGTCGTGTTCATCGCGCCCCACGGGCACAGATTCGTGCGGCAAGTTGGGAATGCTCATCAGAAGTTCGTTCAGGCGTTCACGCACGCTGTCGAGCTGAGCGGACAGAGCGTTTAGCTTTTCAGGGATGGCAGCGGCTTCGGCCATGAACTGAGCGGCATCTTCGCCCTTGCTCTTTGCAATGCCGATCTGCTTGGAGAGCTGGTTGCGCAACGCCTGCAGTTCTTCCGTCTTGGTCTGCACTTCCTTGCGCTCGTTTTCGAGTGCGTTGAATTCCTTTTCGGGGAAGTCGAAGGGACGCGTCTTCAAGCGGGCGATCACTTCGGGGAGCTGCTTACGCAGCATATTGATATCGAGCATTTCTAACCTTCGATGATTTGATTTGTCGCACTGCAGTTATGACAGCAACATTCACTGTTGCGTTTGCAGGCCGATCTATAAGAGAATCCCATAGCAATCCAGCCCCAAAGGGTCTGAATCACACATAAACAAAAATTTTAGCACCGTGCGGCTTAACGCTTCCGTGCCTTTCCCTGCTTGGCCGCCTGTTCGTTGAGTTCACGCAAGCGCGCGAGTTTTTCGCCGATCTTAATTTCAAGTCCGCGGTCAGTTGGTTCGTACCAACGCATGCCTTCGAGCCCTTCGGGCAAATACACCTCCCCCGCGGCAAAGGCTCCCGCCTCATCGTGAGCGTAGCGATAGCCGTCGCCATAGCCAAGTTCATCCATGAGTTTGGTGGGAGCATTGCGAAGGTACATCGGCACAGGCCGCGTACCGTCTTCACGAATAAAAGCGCGCACCGAGTTAAACGCTTTGTAGACGGCGTTACTTTTAGCGGCAACAGCCAGGTACACAACAGCCTGAGCGAGCGCCAGCTCGCCTTCCGGAGAGCCCAACCGCTCATATATGTCAGCTGCATCCAACGCCACCTGCATGGCTCGCGGATCGGCCAGCGAAATATCTTCCACCGCCATCCGAATCAGACGACGGGCGATGTAACGCGGGTCGCAGCCGCCGTCGAGCATGCGGCACATCCAGTAAAGCGCCGCATCCGGATCCGAACCTCGTACACTTTTGTGCAGTGCGCTGATCTGATCGTAGAAGTTCTCTCCTCCTTTATCGAAACGTCGCAGACTCGAAGGCAGCGCGCTTCGCAGGAAATCTCCATCAATCACAGTAAGCTTTCGGTCGCGCGCCATGCCGCAGGTCACTTCAAGCGCATTAAGACATCGGCGTGCGTCTCCGTCGGCCGTTCCGATCACAATCTTGCGCGCATCATCGGTGAGTTCCAATCCGGGAAACTCGCGCTCAAACGCTCGGTCGATGAGTTCCGAGACCTCTTCGGCAGACAAAGGTTCAAGGACGTACACCGCTGAGCGACTCAGCAATGCCGAATTAACCTCAAAAGAGGGATTTTCCGTTGTAGCACCGACGAAAATGAAAAGCCCGGACTCAACATGCGGCAAAAACGCATCCTGCTGGCTTTTGTTGAAACGATGCACTTCATCGACAAAAACCAATGTCGGGATATGCCGTTGCGTCATCGTTACGCGCGCTTCTTCAACGGCTTCGCGGATTTCTTTGACGCCGCTGAGGACTGCCGAAATCGCAACAAAGGGAAGTCCGAAAGCATCTGCCATGAGACGAGCAAGTGTCGTCTTTCCCACTCCGGGCGGCCCCCAGAGAATCATCGAATGCGGTCGGTGCGTTTCAAAAGCCACCCGCAAAGGCTGCCCCGGCCCCAGCAGCTTTTTCTGACCGATCACTTCGTCTATCGTCTTCGGGCGCATGCGTTCGGCCAACGGCGCGAGCTTATTGAGCAAAAGCGCCGCTCTTGACGCCGCCTCGCTGGCGACCGACGACCGAATCGGCTGTTCGGGCTCAAGCCCTTCAAATAAGTCCTGAGACATCGTTTTGTCCTTGTCTGCCGAACATCGCCTCAGTGCGTATCCTGCAGCACATCAGCGCCCGAGGGAATCTTGAAGTCGAATGCGCCGGCCTCAATCTTGCCATTGGTTTTCACATCTCGGAACGTAAGCGTCACTGTCTGACCGAAATGGTCAAACAGACGCATGCTCGCCATCACGCCCTTGGCATCAAAGCCGATTTCAAAGCGACGATACGTGAGGTCCGCCACGAGCGGCTCGGCCGCCACCCAATCCAGACCGCCGTCGCTTTTCATATCTCTCAAGCGAAAACTTTTCTCAATGTCACCTTTGCCAAACAAAATGGCCGCCGGCGTGGCACTCATCGCTTCGGTGAGTTTTCGCACCGTCACTTGGTTAAGATCAGGATCCCACACATAAACGGTTTTGGCATCCGAAACGATCGTTTGCGGATAAGGAGTCTTCGTTTCCCAGACGAACTTGCCGGGACGTTCAAAAACAAACGTCCCTGCGCTGTCACTTCCGGCCGATTCCCCCTTCTTGTCGGTCACCTTTTGAACAAACTCCCCCTGCGCCGTTGTCGTCTTATCAGCAAAGGCCAACAACGCCTCCCTGCCGGAAGCAGCCCAAACCGATGCACTCGAACATGCGGCAATAGTGAAGATCAGCGCATTTACCATTCGTCGAGTCATTACAGAGCCTCCGTATTGTCCTTGACGAGCACTTCTCGCTTGCCCGCAGGATTGGGCTTACTGACGATACCGGCTGCCTCCATGCTTTCAAGCAGATTGGCCGCACGGTTGTAACCGATATTGAAGCGGCGCTGCACGAAGCTTGTGGCCGCACGCTTGTGTTGAATCACCATCTGCACAGCTTCGTCGTAAAGCGGGTCGTTTTCGCCACTGCGCCGAGCTCCGGGAGCACCGCTTTCACCCGCGGCGGAACCCGTTTCCGGCTCGGTAACCGCGTCAACGTATTCGGGCGCCCCCTGCGCCTTGAGTTCTTCCACCACGCGCAGCACTTCACTTTCGGCCACCATACAGCCCTGAACGCGCTGCACCCCCTGCCCCGGACGCTTAAAGAGCATGTCGCCCTTGCCGAGAAGGTCCTGCGCTCCGGTGTCGTCAAGCACCACCTGACTGTCAAAGCGGCTTGCCACCTGGAAGCAGACGCGCGCTACGATATTGGCTTTGATAAGCGGCGTCACGATATCCACACTCGGGCGCTGCGTGGCAAGCACCAAGTGAATGCCGGCAGCACGCGCCTTCTGAGCCAGACGCATGATCTGAGTTTCAACTTGCTTGCGGTTGATGAGAATCAAATCGGCAAGCTCGTCAATGAAGCAGACGATGTAAGCAAAAGGCTTGAGTGGAGTATGCGGTTCGGGCGTCTCGGGCGAAACATCGAACGGATCCATTATCGGATTACCGGCAGCAATGGCTGCGCTGACCTTGTCGTTGAAGCTATCGAAACTTCTCACACCCAGTTTGCTCATCAGGTTGTAGCGGCGATCCATTTCGTTGACTAGCCAATTAAGCGCATTGGAGGCCTTGTTCATATCCGTCACCACCGGGCAGAGCAGATGCGGAATATCCTGATAAAGCGAAAATTCAACAGTCTTGGGATCAATCAGCACCAAGCGCAGACGATCCGGCGAGCTCTTGTAGAGTAGCGACAGAATCATCGTATTGATGCAAACCGACTTGCCCGATCCGGTAGTACCGCCCACCAGAAGATGCGGCATCTTGGCCAAGTCGACTACCACGGGCTTGCCCGCAATGTCCTTGCCCAGCGCCAGAGACAGCGACGATTTGCTCTCAGTGAAGTCGGGGCTACCGATGATTTCCTTGAGGTACACCGCCAGGCGCTGTTTGCTTCCGTTGGGAATTTCCAGGCCCATATAGGGCTTGCCGGGAATCACGGGCACCACGCGCACCGAGTCCACTGATAGCGAACGCGTGAGGTCGCGGCGGATGTCATCAACTCGACTGCCCTTGACGCCGGGCGCAAGTTCAAGCCAATACTGCGTGATGACAGGACCGGCCTGCGCCCCCACGACGGTTGCATCAATGCGATATGTCTTGAGTTTGGTTTCGATGAGGCGGCTGATCTTTTCTACCGTCTCTTCGCTGATACCGCGTTGATCAGAAGGCGGATCGATCAGGATCTCCAGATCAGGCCCCTTGACGCCTTCAGACGAAGTCGTGGCGGCAGCCTTGGCACGCTTGCTTCGTGTTGTAGCCGCAGAGGGGCGCTTGACAACATCCTTGACTTCGGCAGGAGCAGAAAGATCAGCCTCGACTTTTTCTTCCGTCGTTTCTTCGGTAGCTTCGTCTTGTTCAGAGACAGTCTGCGGCTTTTCCTTACGACGCGGCGTAGTGATGAATTTCACGATCGTTTCGAAAATCAGACCGAGTTTTTCGGCCAGATCAAACCAAGAAAAGCCAAAAACAAATGACAGACCGACGGCCGTTAGCAGCATAAAGAGGAAGGTCGAGCCCCAGATTCCGAAAAATGGCGTCACTTGGCTCGCCACAAATTGACCGTAAAGACCACCGGCACCGAGCGGAAGCGTCACGCCCGCGTAACCGAACTGCAGCGTCTCCAATCCGACAGAGGCGCTCATAAGAATGACAAAACCGACGCTTGCGGACCAAGGACGAAGGCTGTACTGCACAGTATTGGCGCGAGCCCACAACGCCCGCACCATCTGCACGCCGGAAAAAGCGAGCACCGCCACAACCCACCAGGCCGACCGGCCAACCAGCCAATAGGAAAAGTCCGCCGCCCAGGCCCCGACGATGCCGCACAGGTTGGCGGCCTTTTGAGTGCCGGTTACGGAAAATCCGGGATCTGCCGGCGAGTACGTTGCAAGCGAAAGCCCAAACAAGACGGCCAAAGCAATGCACACGACCCAACCACCGGCAATCATGAGGTAGCCGGCCGCTCCGGAAAAGCGTGCAAACGCCTCGGCACGAGCAGCTCTGGCCTGCTCCCGAGCTGCTTTCTGATCAGCACGTTGCTGTGCCTCTTTGTTTTCTCGCCATTCGCTGGCGATAGCGGGTTTCTTGGTTTTACGCATAGCCGATGAATTATAAGGATTTCCGCGCTTTTCTCGCCGTTTTGGACTTGTTCTCACAGCAAGATTTTGCGGAGTTTTCAACAGCTTGAAAGGTCGCGTACATTTGGCAAAACAAAATCGGCTTACTCACAAATACCTGAGTGCACTTGTCGAATATACTGCCCTCATCTTCAGTTTTTCCAAGGAACGTACCGCTATGCAGACCATGCCCAACATCACGATGGTAACCGACGCCAACTTCGACTCGGTTGTCGCTGAAAGTCAAAAGCCTGTGCTTCTTGCCATCGGCGCACAGTGGTGTCCCGACTGCCGCCGTCTCCAGCCTCTGTTCATGCAATTTGCCAAGGATTACAGCGACAAGTTGGTGTTTGCCAGCTGCGACTTTGACAACAACCCCGGCATTAAGGAGAAGTTCGACGTGCGTCATATTCCGGTGTTTGTCGTCCTGAAAGACGGCCAACCGGTCGACACGCTCATTGAGCCCAAGAGCATTGCTCCGTTCAAGGAATTTGTTGAAAAAGCAGTTGCCTAACGTTGAGAAATGGTGCTTTGAACCTCCGTTCGAGGTGCCTTAGGCTCTTGCTTTCAATGTCCGCCTCGGGCATAATGCTTCCTTCGCAGGCGTATGCTTGCGGTTGAAAAATTTGATCAGTGGGGGTGTAGCTCAGCTGGGAGAGCGCTGCGTTCGCAATGCAGAGGTCAGGGGTTCGATCCCCCTCATCTCCACCACTCAAAAGTCCGCCGATGTCCGCTCGCATCAGCGGATTTTTTGTTTGCAACAAGGCCCTCAACCGCCAGGAAATGCTCGAACAGACGCATTGTCATATTAGGTTATATGGTATAGTCGAAAATGGGTGAATAGTTGCAAGAATTCCGAGATCCCGGGCTGTCTGCCGGGACTCTTTTTGCAATAGAAGAAGAACAAATTTTCGGGAGAAAACGGGTGAGTACACGACAAACCTGGTCAAGCCGCTTGACCTATATCCTGACCGTTGCTGGCGCGACGATCGGATTCGGCGCCACTTGGCGCTTTCCTTATCTCGTCGGTGAAAACGGCGGTGGCGCATACGTGCTCACCTTCATTGCCGTCATGATGCTCGTCGGCATTCCCATTATCCTTGTTGAAAACGTCATCGGCCGCCGCGCACAGGCCAACAGCGTCGACGCCTTTGCTTTGGCTGGCCGTGCTCCCGGCTATTCTCCGAGTCCCTTATGGAAACTCTTCGGCTACACAGGGCTTTTGGGCGCCTTCGGCATTCTCGCCTACTACATGGTAATCGGCGGCTGGGTGATCTCATACATCTGGCATATTTTCCTCGGCGCAGCAGGCGTTGCCGGAGGCCTGGACCTTTCGAGTCCTATCACGAAAGAACTCACGGAAAGTTTCTATTCCGACACCATTGAACATTCCCCCTTTGCAATCACCTGCTACACGCTCGTCTTCGTTCTCATCAATTGGGTGATCCTGCGCAAAGGCGTCATTCAGGGCATCGAACGCTCGGTGAAGTACCTGATGCCTCTGTTGCTGCTGTGCCTGCTGATCATGGTGATTCGCAACCTCACGCTCGACGATGCAGCAGCCGGCGTGAGCTTCTACCTGACGCCTGACTTCTCCAAAATCACACCCCGACTTTTCCTTGACGTGCTCGGCCAGGTGTTCTTTGCCCTGTCACTTGGTTTCGGTGTGATGATCACGCTTTCTTCGCACCTGAACCAGAAGGAAGACATGGTCAAGACAGCTGTTATTACAGGCATCATCAATACGCTGGTGGCCGTAATGGCGGGCTTCATGATCTTTCCGTCGCTCTTTAGCGCCAATTTGGCTCCCGATTCCGGCCCGTCTCTGGTCTTCAAGTCTCTTCCGATCGCATTCTCCGAAATGTTCCTCGGCAACTTCTTTGCGATCGTCTTCTTCCTGTTGCTGGTGATTGCTGCTCTGACGACGTCGCTGACCATCTATCAAGTGATCATCAGCGTGCTTGTTGAACGTCTGCGCATCAGCCTGGGCCGCGCCATCAATCTGACGCTTGGCGGCATCTTCCTGTTCGGCAATCTGCCTTGCATTCTTGCCTATGGTCCGTGGCGCGACGTACGCATTCTCGATCGCAACATTTTCGATGCGTTCGACTTTGTGAGCGGCAACATCTGCTTTGTGATCACAGCACTCGGCGCCACCATTTTCGTGGGTTGGATTATGAAAAACAACGCCAAGGACGAAATCGACAACTGCGGTACGCTGCCGCATAAAACCACCGGCCTTTGGTTTGTCTGGGTGCGTTATGTCATTCCGGTCGTGATCATTGCGATCTTCGCATACGGCCTGCGAGGCTTCTTCGCCTAACAGCGGGTTGTATCAGATCGGACAGGAAGCGCTTCTAACTTGAGGCGCTTCCTTTTTTGTTCCTCCGGATTGCCCATTTCTGCCAAATTCTTGTTCACTGTTGTCGTACGTCTTTTGAGCTATGGCATCCTGAAAAAGCATGGGTATCATACGAAAAGCAAAAACATCATACTGGCGGCAGTCGCGCGCCGTCCTCTTTGAGATTTCGGATATGCTCGGTCGTCTTTTTCAATCCTCTACGCTTGTTTTGCTTTTCGGCATATTCTCGCTGAGTGCAGCTGCCGCCCCCATAACCGTCACCGATCTCGAGAATCGCACAATCACGCTCAAAGACACGCCGCAGCGCATCGTCGTAGGAAACTACATCCTTAACTTCCTGATGGTGGGCGGAGCCGAGAGTTTAAAAAAAGTCGTCGCCCTGCCGCAGGACGGCTGGCAGGCCACGCGTTTTGGCGAATACACTGCGCTGACAAAGTCTTTTCCTGAGATCAAGAAAATCCCGAGCATCGGCGGCTACCACGACAACATTCTCAACACGGAAAAGATCATTTCGCTCAAGCCCGATCTCCTGTTGATCAACAAAAGCCAGTACGCCGACAACAACAAACGCGTCGAAGTTCTTCAGAAAGCCGGCATTCCGACCGTGGTGCTCGACTACCACGCGCTTACCGCTGCCAATCACACGCAAAGTACGAAAATCCTAGGCGAACTGCTCAATCAGAAATCCACGGCCGAAAGTCTGAATCGACGCTATCTTGAAGTTGCCGATATCGTCCGCGAGCGCGTTTCCAAACTCCCCGAATCAGCCAAAGCCCGCCGCGTCTACGTCGAAACCGGAAGCAAAGGCCCAGGCGAATATGGCAACACATACAACAAGGGCGTGCTCTGGGGCGGCATTCTCAATCAGCTGCAGGCAAACAACATTGCCGCGGACATGAAGCAGCCCTACGCAGCACTTTCCCGCGAATACGTGCTAGCACACAATCCGCAGATTGTTATCATCACCGGCAGTATCTGGCAAGGCGCTCATGACACCGATCAAATGCGCATGGGGCTTTCCGTCTCCCCCAAAGAAGCACAATCGCGGCTGCGCGGCTTTGCCTCTCGTCCCGAATGGAAAACCCTTGAAGCCGTCAAAACCGGAGAGATCTACGGCGTTGATCACGGCTCTCTACGCTCCATGGTTGACTACACATATCTGATGGATCTCGCCAAAATCATCTACCCTGAAACATTTGCCGATTTTGATCCGCTTGCCGAATACAACCGATTCTGGAAAACGTATCTGCCTGAAGTTGACGGCTCAGGAACGTTCTTCATCAAGCTCGAACGCTAAACCGATCGCAAAGGAAAACGAATCGTGAGTTGCGACCTGCAATACCGACTTCAAAGCCAAAAACGCCTGCGCATTCTCGCGGCCGGTGGTGTCGGAGTCGTTTTGCTTGCCTTAGCAGACCTGATGACGGGCTCTTCCGGCATGAAACTTGCCGCAGTGCTTCAGGCTCTGCTGCAAGGGCCAGAAGCCGGTACAGCTGAAGCCGTCATCGTCTGGTCCATTCGTCTGCCGATGACGCTGACGGCTTTCTTCGTAGGGGCCGCCTTATCGTTGGCCGGCCTGCAAATTCAAAACATCACCGGCAATGCATTGGCAAGTCCCTCAACACTGGGTATTTCCTCGGCCGCCGGATTCGGTGCAGCCGGCGCCATCACCGTCGGATTTACGATTTTCGGCATGCTTTGGCTCGGCACGGCACTTGCCGCTTTTTCCATGGCCATCATCGTGTCTGCAGCCATCTACTGGCTCGGCGGCCGGCGCGGCATGTCGCCTTCGACAGTGATCCTGGCGGGCATCGTCATGAACTTCTTTTTCATGGCACTGCAGCAATTCCTGCAGTACCATGCAAGCCCCGAAGTCGCGCAACTCATCAGCGGCTGGACCTTCGGAAACCTGGAGCGCAGCACATGGACCAGCACGGCAGCAGCCGCTGCCGCCGTGATCGCCGCAGCGGCATATTTGATCGGTCGCTCGTGGGAATTAACGACGCTCACCATCGGTGAAGAAAGAGCCTTGAGCCTGGGCGTTCCCGTGCGTCGTCTTCGCGTTGTCGCTTTTGGCATTAGTGCGCTGCTGATCGCCTGCTCCGTTTCGTTTATCGGAACCGTCAGCTTCGTCGGACTGGTTGCTCCGCATCTGGCCAAATTGACGCTCGGCGAAGATCAGCGCTATCTTTTGCCGGGAAGTCTTTTGACCGGCGCCATGCTGATGCTCGCAAGTTCCGTGGCCGCTAAACTGCTCTCGGCCGGCGCCGTTCTACCGGTCGGCATCGTCACAAGTCTTGTGGGGGTGCCGTTTTTGCTTGTTCTACTTTTGCGCAGCACTCAAGCCCGTTACGCCTAATCCGCGTCATTGCTTTGTTTTTGAGACCTCGAGACAATCGAGAAAATCGCTCATGCAGATTCTTTCAACCTCCATCCCCGACATTGTGCTGCTTGCGCCCGCCGTCTACCGAGACGATCGCGGCTATTTCCTGGAGTCATACAACCGCCGCACGCTTGTTTCGCTCGGCATCAAAATTGACTTTACGCAGGACAGCGCCTCGTTTTCTCGGCGAGGCACACTGAGAGGGCTGCATTTTCAGAAGAGCGAACACGCCCAAACCAAACTCGTGCGTGCGGTATGCGGTCGCATTCTGGATGTGGCGCTGGATATTCGAGCGGGTTCCCCCACCTTCGGACAGTATGTTGCAGTCGAACTCTCCGACGAAAACAATCTGCAGATGTACATTCCCAAAGGGTTTGCTCACGGCTTTGCGGTCCTCTCAGAGGTCGCGCATGTAGCATACAAAACCGACGCCTACTACGCCCCCGAAAGCGAGGGTGCGATCAATGCCGCAGATCCGGAACTTGCCATTGACTGGCAACTGGACGGCACCGTTTGCCTGCAGTCCGGCAAGGACAAAGCGGCCCCTTCTTGGGAGCAATATTGCCAGGCGCCAGCCTTTCACTATGAAGGAGCTCGCAGATGATCTTGATCACCGGCGCAAGCGGTCAATTGGGACAAGCGCTCACCGCGCTTTGTCAAAGACGAGGCATCGCTTGCCGTGCGTATTCTCGTCAGGCATTGGACATCTGCGATCAAGCCCGCATAAAAGCTTGTTTTGACCTCGAGTCCTTCGACTGCGTGATCAATTGCGCAGCCTACACCGCCGTCGACGCCGCCGAAGATGATCCGCAAACCGCTTTTTCCGTCAATGCCGAGGGGCCCCGGATTCTTGCCGAAAGCGGCGTACCGGTCATTCACGTGTCAACCGATTATGTCTTTGACGGAAAAAGTTCTTTGCCATACGGCACCGATGCCCCCGTCAATCCGCTCTCGGTTTACGGCCGCAGCAAGCGCGCCGGCGAAACAGCGCTTCTCTCAGGCGGCTTTTCGGGTCTGATCGTGCGCACGGCATGGCTTTACAGTAAGAAAGCGGACAGCCGCAATTTCTACCAAACCATCCGGCAACTCGCATCAAACCGAAACAATCTACGCGTCGTCAACGACCAGATCGGCGCACCGACGCTTGTCGACGATCTGGCAAAAGCATTGGTTTCGCTCTACGAACAAAAGGCACACCTGCAGCCGATGCGGCTTTTGCACTTTACCAACGCAGGAAGCGGCTCGTGGTATGACTTTGCCTGTGCCATCGTGCGGCATCTCGATTTGTCCTGCTACATCGAGCCCGTTGCTACGAGCGACTATCCGACAAAAGCAAAGCGACCGTCCTACAGCGTGTTGTCGCTCAACTCGCTGCAACCTTACGCAATTGAGCCGCGGCATTGGCTGACGGCATTGACGGAAGATTCTTCCCATGTTTGAAAAAAGCATTCTCGTCACCGGCGGCGCCGGATTTATCGGAACCAATTTCGTGGCGTACTTTGCACGCACCTACCCGAACTATCGTCTGATCGACCTGGATGCGCTCACCTACGCGGGTTCTCGCTGCGCTTTTGACGCTCAAAAACAAATGCCAAACGTCGTGCCTGTCGAAGGTGACATCCGCAATGCCGAGCTCGTTCGCGATCTCCTCGAAAAATACGACATCACGGGCGTCATCCATTTTGCCGCTGAAAGCCACGTCGACAATTCCATCGTCGATCCTCTGCTTTTTGTCGACACCAACGTCAACGGAACCGTGGCGCTGTTAAACGAATCCCTTCGCTACTGGAAACGCAGGGGCTGTCTGTCTCAAGCCCGCTTTCATCACATTTCCACCGATGAAGTCTACGGAAGCCTCGGCAAGGAGGGCTTTTTCACAGAAAAAACGCCCTATGCGCCCAACGGTCCCTATTCGGCAAGCAAAGCCGCTTCGGACCTGCTCGTTCGCGCCTATTGCCGCACGTACGGCATGAACGCGACGATTTCTAACTGCTCCAACAACTACGGCCCCTGGCAACACAGCGAAAAACTCATTCCCACCATTATCCGCAAGGCTCTTGCGCACGAAGCGATACCGCTTTACGGCAACGGTAGCAATGTGCGCGACTGGATTTGGGTGATGGACCACTGTCGTGCCGTTGACAAAATCTTTCACGACGGGCAAGCCGGCGAAAGCTACAACGTGGGCAGTCACGAGGAACACTCGAATCTGGACATGATGCGCATCGTTTGCCGTCTGTTGGATCGACTCGAACCCTGGGGCGGACACCGCTACGAAGAGCTCATCAAAAACGTCACCGATCGCCCCGGTCACGATTTCCGCTATGCCATTGACGCAAGCAAAATCCGCCGTGAGCTCGGCTGGAACCCCGAAATGTCATTTGAAACCGGCATCAAACAAACGGTACAGTGGTATCTGAACCTTCATCGCCAACTCGCCAACCAATAAAAAAATAAACGACGAAGACGAAAGATAACGGCAAAAGACACCTTTCAAAAGAGAAATCTCACAAGGACCGAGCTATGGGGCACACTCATCCGCACGACCATGACCATCATCACGAAAGCCTATTGAGCGGGCACGACCGACCGGTTCACACCGACCTGAAACTGAGCATCGAGAACCTTTCTGTGTCGTTCGGCCGCAAAACCGTTCTTTCGGACGTTTCGGCCGACATCGCAGGCGGCGAACTGGTAAGCGTCATCGGTCAAAACGGTTGCGGCAAAACCACATTGCTCAAAGCCGTGGCAGGGCTCGTGAAAGCAACCGGGCAGGTGCGCGCCACCGAAAACGGCAAAACCCTCTCCAACAGCGCCGTGGCGTATGTCCCTCAGCTCACCGCCGTCCAGAGTCGCCTCACGGTGTTTGAAATGGTGTTGCTCGGACTCGTGAATGACCTTTCGCTTTCGGTCGACGCCAAAACGTTTGACCGCGTCGACTCAGTGTTACACGCCATGCACATCAATGAACTGGCCTCGGAACCGGTGCTGTCTCTGTCGGGCGGCCAAAAACAACTCGTTTTCATGGCACAGGCTTTTGTTTCCACTCCGCGTGTGTTGCTGCTTGACGAACCCACAAGCGCTCTGGACCTGCGTCATCAACTCATCGTGATGCAAGCGGCACGCCGATACACCGAGCGCACGGGTGCCGCAACCGTGTGCGTCGTGCATGACCTGATGGCCGCCGCCCGCTTTTCCGACCGTCTCATCATGCTTGACCACGGTCGCGTGCGAGCCTGCGGCACGCCCAAAGAAGTATTAAAGCCCGATATGCTCGAAGCCGTGTATCGCGTGAGCACTCATGTGGGTCTGACCGAACCGGGTTTTATCAACGTGGTGCCGATCGAGCCGCTCTGAGCAAAGCGCAAACAAAAACACCGGGCGAGAAACATTCGCACCGGTGCCTATCGTCGACTCCGAAAATCAGCCGTTACATTTTGGCGACTTTGGTGAGTTCAACGTCAAAAATCAGCGTAGCGTAGGGAGGAATCACACCGGGGTAACCCTGTGCTCCGTATGCGAGATTGTAGGGAATCGTAAGCTTGCGCTTACCGCCCACCTTCATGCCTTCAATGCCCTGCTCCCAGCCGGCAATCACCATGCCCTGTCCAAGCGGGAATTCGATCGGCTCACCGCGCGGGATGCTCGAATCAAACACCGTACCGTCGGTGAGTTTGCCCGTATAGTGCACGCTCACAACCATACCGGACTTGGCTTCTTCTCCGGTACCGATCTGCACTTCATCAATTTCGAGCTCACCGGGTTCTGGCACTTCCTCCACCTCGAGAAGCTCAACTTCAAATTCGAGCGTTGCATTGGGAGGAATCACGCCGCCGGCGCCGTATTCGCCGTAACCGTATTCAGGAGCAATCACAAGCTTGCGCTTGCCGCCCACCTTCATGCCGGCAAAACCTTCGTCCCACCCGCGGATCACCTGACCGGCACCAAGCGTAAAGTCAAACGGCTGGCCGCGCGGAATACTCGAATCGAACACCGTGCCGTCAGTGAGTTTGCCCGTGTAATGCACGGTGATGCGAGCGCCTTTTTTGGCTTCGGCGCCGTCGCCGACCACGATGTCGGTAATCTGTAGAGGTTCGGTCATATTTTGGTTTCCGTTGTTGAGGCCGTCAGTTTGCGGCCAAATGGTTGAACTTGGCCCGTATCTTGCCGAGATTTCCTCGACGGAGCAAATCTTCGGCTCCTCAGATGCTGTTTCTAAGCAAGTTACCTTATTGCGGCTTATCGAAAGTCTAGGTAAAGTAAGCGCAACGATCGGTACGGTTTACCGACAATTCTCTTTGTTCGGATAACAGATGATGAACTTGACGAAGCATTTCAACCAGTTTTGGTGGTGGCACCTCCCATAGGGCGGGTGCGCTTTGTCACGTCACAACAACGAGTGAAGTTTGAAAAGAAGAACCCGCGGACAACAAGGTCAGCGGGTTTTTTCTTATCCTCAAAAAACCACCAGACAAGGTCCGCGGATCAACAAAAAAAAGGATCTGCAAAATGAAGTCTGCCGTAACACACAAGGATCTTTCCTTCGTCCTGCCGCCTGCTCCGTGCTGGCGCCGCTGATGTTTCTCTCAGCTTCGCATCTGCATGACAAACAACACGACGAAAAAGGAAATCCAAAATGACACCGGCTCTTGAACTTCTCTACGCTTCTCAGGACCTCTCGAGCGAACAAACCGAAGAACTCTTTACCAAAATCTTTAACGGCGAAACCGACCCGGCCGTCTTTGCATCCATTCTGACAGCCCTCAAAATGAAGGGTGAAGCTCCTTCTGAAATTGCAGGCGCAGCTCGTGCCATGGTTCGCGCCGCACGACATTTTCCTCGTCCCGAAGGCATCGAAATCGGCGAAATCGTCGGTACGGGCGGCGACGGCAAACAATCAATCAACGTTTCAACCATTGCCGCGCTCGGTGCCGCGTCCAACGGCCTATTCATCGCAAAACACGGCAATCGTTCCGTTTCGTCGAAAACCGGCGCCTCAGATCTGCTGACCGCCTTGGGATTTAATATCGCCCCTGCCCCCGAACAAGCGGCCGAACTCCTTGTCCGCACAGGGTTTGCATTCTGTTTTGCTCAGCTCTACCACACTTCCATGAAAAACGTGATGCCGGTACGTTCCGCTCTCGCTACCCGCACCATCTTCAACATTCTCGGCCCGCTGACCAATCCTTCGCATCCCGACTATGCCGTCATCGGCGTTTACGACACGGCTCTGATCAAACCGGTCGCACAAACGCTCAAAGAGCTCGGCATGAAACGCGGTTTTGTCGTACACGGCAGCGGTTACGACGAAGTTTCCGTTTCCGGTCCTTCGGAATATGCCCGACTGTATGAAAACGGCGACATTCAGACCGGTCGTTTTACGCCGGCCGATTTCGGCATCACGGCCAAGTACACCGAAGAAGACGTCAAAGGTGGCCTGCCGGAAGAAAACGCACGCATCGCGCAAGCTGTTTTGAGCGGCCGTGGCAAACCCGCACACAACGACATGGTTTGCGCCAACATGGCGCTTCTGCTTTTGGCCGGCAACCGAGTTCAATCGATAGCCGAGGGCGTAGAGCTCGCGCGCCAGACCCTTGCAACCGGGCGCGCCCTCGGAATCGTCGAAGCACACCGCGACTTTGCCCGGAACGGTACGCTCGCGCAAGCCGCTTAAACCACATTCGCTACAAGAGAGGACACATCAAAATGCTGTTGAATCCGTTTTTTGGCAAGTTCGGCGGTCAATTCGTTCCCGAGCTGTTGATTCCGGCCTTGGATCAGCTTGAAAAGGCTTTTGTCGAAACAAAGGATGATCCGAGCTTTCAAGCCGAGCTCAACGGTCTATTGACCACCTACGCCGGTCGCCCCACGCCGATTACGCTGTGCCGCAATCTCACCAAGGGCACCAAGGCCAAGCTCTATCTCAAGCGAGAAGACCTCGTGCACGGCGGAGCACACAAAACGAATCAAGTGCTCGGTCAAGCACTTTTGGCAAAACGGATGGGCAAAACGCGCATCATTGCGGAAACTGGCGCAGGCCAGCACGGCGTAGCCACCGCCATTGTCTGCGCTCTGATGGGATTTGAATGCCGCATCTATATGGGCGCTAAAGATGTCGCGCGTCAAAAGCCCAACGTGCTTCGCATGGAATTGATGGGCGCCGAGGTTTATCCCGTCACCGAGGGAGCTGCCACGCTCAAGGAAGCATGCAACGCAGCTTTGCGTGACTGGGCCGGCAGCTTCGAGAACACACACTATATGCTCGGTACGGCAGCTGGTCCCCATCCCTACCCCACGATTGTGAAGCAATACCAAAAAATTATCGGTGAAGAAGCCAAACGCCAGCTGATGGAAGTCGAGCATCGTCTTCCCGACGCCGTTGTGGCATGTGTGGGAGGCGGCTCCAATGCCATCGGAATCTTCACGGACTTCATCAAAGAAAAAGACGTCCGACTGATCGGTGTGGAACCCGGCGGCTTAGGCATTGAAACGGGTGAGCACGGCGCACCGCTCGGTCACGGCCAGGAAGGCATTTTCTTCGGAGCAAGATCCTTCAATATGCAAACGCCCGACGGACAGATCAAAGAGTCATATTCCATTTCCGCAGGCCTTGACTTCCCGTCGGTGGGTCCGGAACACGCCTACCTGCAAAGCATCGGCCGCGCACAGTATGTCAACGCCACCGATGAAGAAGCGCTGCTTGCCTTCCGTGACTTGTGTCTGCATGAAGGAATCATTCCGGCACTCGAAAGCAGTCACGCGCTCGCGCATGCACTGCGAATGATTCGAGAAAATCCCGACAAGGAACAGATCATTCTGTGCAACCTTTCCGGCCGCGGCGACAAAGACGTCAATCAGGTGCTTGATCGTTTTGAGCGCATCGGACTCTTTAAGGACGGTCACATGAACCGCGAGGCTTACATCAACGCCACAACGCTTTGACCCCAAGTGATTTAGTGAAGGACAACCATCATGACCGATCGTTTTGCAAACCTCTTTAACGCGTTGAAAGCCCGAAAGGACGGTGCTCTGGTTCCGTTCGTTAACCTATGTGATCCGACACCAGAAAAAAGTCTTGAAATTTTGGAGACCTTGACTGAAGCCGGAGCCGATGCTTTTGAACTCGGCATTCCGTTCTCCGACCCCAGCGCCGACGGTCCGGTGATTTGCCTCAGCTCCAAACGTGCACTTGCCAATGGTTCTGACACGCAAAAATGTCTGCAGGTCGTACAACAGTACCGAGCCAAACATCCCGATATGCCGATCAGCCTCATGATCTACATCAACCTCGCCTACGCACCGGGGCTTGATCATTTCTTCGCTCAGTGTCATGAAGCCGGCGTTGACGCAGTGCTGATTCCCGACATTCCGAGTTCGATGCGTGCAAGAGAATCGGAATGGGATACAGCTGCACGCGCGCACGACATACAGCTGATCAGTTTGGTTCCTCCAAACGCCGATGCTGACAAGATACGCCGCATTTCTCAGCACAGCGAGGGCTATATCTATCTGATGTCGAGAAGCGGCGTCACCGGTACAGATCGCGCCGCCGGCATGCCCACGCATCATGTCGTCGAACTCATGAAAGACGCCGGCGCCCCGCCTGCCTTACTCGGTTTCGGCATCAGCAAGCCCGAACATGTCGCCGAAGCAATGGCTCACGGTGTTGACGGCGTTATCGTCGGCTCGGCCTACGTGCGCATCATCAATGAAAATCTCAACGACGACCAAGCCCTCAAATCCAAGCTCTCCTCTTTCACCCAACAAATGAAAGAAGCGACCTGCGGGCGACTGCTCGCCTGAAGTTCACGGGCGCCTTTCAGGCGCCCTTAATTTTCTGCCAACCTACAGCAGCGACCAAAGCATTGTCTTGGCCTGAAAAAAGTTGACACGTTCCGCAAAGGAAATACGTGTCAAAAATGGATGAAAGCAACTTTGTTGGAACGAGCAACTGGCAATTTTGTGCAAAATGGGGGCAAAGAGCCCTGCCTGACGAACGCGCTGAAGCTGTGAGACAATTGCTCGAGAAAGAGCAAACGGTTGAGCAAATCGTTTCGCGCTTCAATCTCAGCAGCGTCCAAGTTGCCTACGGATGGATGGTCGCTGTATCGAGGAGTGCTTATTGTCTGATACCTCCAAAAGCCCGAGGTTGACTTCAAAGAGCTCACCCTGTCCGAGGCTCTCAAGGAGATCAAGAGGCTCAAAAAGGCCCTTGATCTCGAGAAGAAGCGTAGTGCCAGATACTCGCACATGATTGAGCTGGCCGAGCAGCAGTTCAACATTGCGATCCGAAAAAAATCTGGCACCAAACAGTAGGCTGGCTGCGTAACACTTGGGCCCAGCATCAGTTTGGACAAGTGCTGTGCGCTGTTTGGTTATAGCCGCCAGGCTTACTACAAGCATTCAGCAGTCAAGAACTTCGACACCGAAGCCGCAAACGAATTGATTCTGCAAAGTGTCAGACAGCATCGCGAGATGATGCCTCGTATTGGCTCGCGCAAGCTCTACGTGTTGGCCCAACACGAGCTGGGAAGCCTTGTTGGTTTTCCGGAGCGCGACAGGTTTATTGATTTGCTTGCCTCCAATGACCTGCTGTTGAAACTGCGGCGCCGCAAACGTTACAAAACGACCGACTCCAACCATTCGTACCGACGGTATCTCAATCTCATAAAGGATCTCGAGTTCCACGGCCCTAACGAAGGACTGTTTGGTGTCAACCAAATCAGGTCTTTGCAAAAAAGCTGTCGACAGTTTTAGGCAAAAACCAAGAAACTGTCTACTTATTCAGTCACACCGCGGGAAACAGTCAACCAATTTCAGGCAAGATCACAGCCGCAAGGACATCACACGCTATTCCTTAGGTTTTCGTGTAAATTTACACAAAAACCTAAGGAAACACGTGAACCGTCAACTACCCCGCTCTAAAGAGCGAGGCTTGATAAAAGCCTTGGTTGACTAGCC
>OGEG01000624.1_pt1 | contig 34742 bp, 18 predicted proteins | sample 1570621 | NCBI WGS metagenome assembly OGEG01 (sample SAMEA2582130, study PRJEB24529) | metagenome | biome: Human gut stool | place: China | collected 2011 | reverse complement strand
CGATCGGCGATATAACGCGGAGTCAAATCTTTGTTCGTTATATTATCATTGATAATCTTCAAAACCGACTGAAGGAACTTCTTCGACTCTTTATGCGTCAACTTCCCGTCCGACTTTTCAAAAGAACTGATCGGCGAACTGAAATAATTTTTCAACACCTCTTTCCGTTCTATCACCTGACAGACAGAGATACGAAGATACTCCGCACTAAACGGTTTTGTGATATACATTTCCGCACCGGCAGAAAGGGCTTCCATCTGTTGTTCCATCTCGTGCCGTCCGGAAACCACAATAATAGGAATATGCGCCGTCTCTTTCACCGATTTAATCCGCCTGGTCAGTTCAATGCCACCCATTCCCGGCATCATGACATCACAGATAATCACATTCGGATAAACCTCATTCATCACCTGATCCAGCCGTTCAGGATCTTGCAAGGTTACCACATTGAAGTCAGCCGAGAAGATTTCTCCAATAAACCATAGCATTTCGATTTCATCATCGACAACCAAAAGCGTAGGACGCATCTTATCAAACTCATACTGGGGAAGTTTCAGTATCGATTGAGTATCTATCTTAGGGATGTATTCCGCTGTGAGCCGCTTGGTTTCCGACACTCCGGTAGTCAGTTTCACGACCGGCAAGGTTAGTGTAAACATCACCCATCCGTCAGGAGTATTTTCCACTTTCAACGTACCATTCAGCAACTTTGCCATATTATAAGAGATGGCTAGCCCCAGTCCGTTCCGTGAAAAGTTCTTTTCATCCTGATTCTCGAAATTATCCAAAATGGCATACCGATTAAAAATATACTGAAAATCCTTTTCCTTGATGGTACTTCCTTCATTTGCTACACGAAGAGCCAGCATATTTTCCCGGCTCGTATCCACTTCAATCTTGATACTCTGTCCGTCGGGAGTATATTTAAAGGCATTAGAAATCAGATTAATAATAATTGTATTCAGGAATCCTTTGTCCGAGTTCCACATCACCTGCTCGGGTATCTTGCTCAAGAAAGTGATGTTTCTGGATTTAGCCATTTCAACAAACGTTTTGGCTATTCCTTTCACAATGGAAGACACATTCAATGACTCAACCCGCACTTCCCTGTTTCCCGTTTCAATCCGACGGAATTCGATCAACTCATGAATCAGGTTGTTGAGACGCTCCGCATTCGTCTGAATCATCTGTACGTAGTCCACGACAAATTTACTAAGTCCCTTCGATGAAAGGATTCGTCCGCAAGGACCATAAATCAAAGTCAGCGGAGTACAAAATTCATGTGCGATATTAGTAAAGAAACGAAGTTTGGACTCAAAGACATTCTTTTGATGGCGTTTCTCTATCTCGTTCAGCAATTCCTGCTTTTTACGTTTGGAGCGCAGGATAAAGGAACGTATCAGCAAGGCTGCCAGTAAAAGCAGACACAGGGCATAAATCAAATAAGCCCACCAGGAAGCATACCACGGATCACCTATACGAATCACCAGAGAATAGACATCACTCTCTTTATCAAAAACACTATTGTAATATTACACCAGAAAGGTATATTCGCCGGGAGCCATATTCGTAAAAGAGACTCCGCTTTCCGAACCATTGTTTACCCATTGGTCACTCAATCCTTTCAGTTTATAGAAATAGGTACAGTTATTACCATTCAGATAATCCACAGAGGCAAATGAAACAGAAAAGAAATTCTGGTCATACTGCAAATTCAAGACTTCAGTTTCTTTTTTCCGGGTGAGAAATTCGCCCAGATTGTATTGTTCACCGAAGATAGACAGCTTATCAAAATAAACAGGAGGCATATAAAGCTGCTCCGGACGGCCATCCGCCCGGATAGCTACGACTCCATTGATTCCGCCAAAGAACAGAGTACCAGTCTGGGAATCCCGAAAAGCGGCTCCGTCACTAAACTCTACCACCTTTAAACCATCTCCAAAACCGTATGAACGAAAGACATTCCTTTTCGTATCGAAATTGATTAATCCAAGATTGGTGCTCAACCAGAAGTCGTCGGACGAGTTTCTAAGAATTGCATGAATGGTATTATTCAGGAAACCATTCTTGGCATTGAAGAGCTGATAAGAGGTTTCCGATGTGTACTTTATCAATCCGTAGCTCGTTCCGAAAAGATAGTTATTGCTGCTGTCTTTACTGATAGCGAGAATATTATTCAGGGTCATGTTTTCGTATTTGTGAGTAGACACCGGTTCCAGGCCATTCGTCGTTTCGTTATAGCGGAATACCCCATATCCTTTATTGCCAAACAACAGGTTGGCTTCATTCTCCGCATAAATAGTAAAGAAATAGTTCGATCCCAGTTCGCCGTCATTGATGATGTAACGTTGCGCATCCACAATCACCGGATTGTCCGGTGTTCCGGCAATACGAGCTTTCACCACTCCCAGGCCGACACTCGCCAGCCACAGTTCGGAATCTGCTGTTTCGTAAATGTCATGGATGTATTTGAAATCTTCGTTACCGATCCGTATTGGTATACTCTTGATACGTTTTTCCCGATATGAATAATAAGTTAATCCTTCTTCGTCTCCTATCCAAAGCAAATTCCGGTGGCTCTTGGCAAAACAATAAACGGCATTACTACTCAAAGCACTATTAGAGGTAGTCAACACCTCCGCCCGACAGTCGGAGATGTTTTTATCGAATTCGTAATCATAGATTTTAAGAATTCCGTTTCCTTTGGTTCCCACCCAGAAAGTACGTTCATCATCAAGATAGATGGCACGCACGGGGCGTTCTATTTTCTCGGTATAATTGCTAAGCACCATTGATTTGATAGAATAAAGCGGGTTCGAATAAAGATAAACACCCTGCCCGTCGGTACCAATCCAAACAACATCCTGAAAACGGTCTTTCTTGAGACAGAATACACCGCTGTTGATAGGTAACGACTGAATTTGATAATGATTCGTCTCCTTCTGTTTCTCCAACAGCAGAATACCATCCATCAAAAAGCCCACAAAATAGCTGTTATGATAATGAACGATGGAAGAAATTTTGCCACGTTCCTGTATTTCTTTACCTAGATTGGCAATAAACTCATTCTTCTGGGTCGGAATATGGAAAGCATAGAAATTAAATTCCTTGTCTATGTAATAAAGAGATTGCTCGTCATTGAAACAATAAATCAAGGAAGTCTGATAAATCAGGTTTGTTTTCTGGGGTAACAGGGTGATATCTCCCGATGCGGCTTCCTGCTGTATATCATAACAGCGGTTATATCCTTTCATGACTACCCACATCCGGTTGTTACCGTCGATAAAGAAGTTTACGATATCGGAAATCGGGATTCCCGTGATATTGATTTTCTTGAAGACTCCTTCTTTTTTATGATAATAATAAATGCAGTTACTATCCTGGATAATGAACAGATTACCATGACTATCCTTATTCATAAAGAAGAGTTTCTGAAATTCATTATAGTGAGTGATTGTATTGGTTTTCCGGTTCAAACGGTTCAGCCCATAGTAGGTTTGAATCCAGTAAATATCTTCGCCCGTATACACAATATTGTCAATCAGATTACCAGATAAGTAATCCTCCTTGTCACGAGTCTTAAATTCCTCAATCTCCTGTCCATCATAAATATTCAGCCCGTCGCAGGTCCCAATCCACATCAATCCACGCTCATCCTGGCACAGAGATGTAATCGAACTATTAGACATATACTCTTTATCTGCAACTTGCTTCAAATTATAAGCATAAGCGTTATGTATCAACAGATTAAGAAAAAAGAATAGAATAAAAACCAACTGTTTTCCCATAGTGTATTATTCTTAGATTTGCTATATGACAAAGGTAAACAAAAAAACATTCCGAGCTTTTTTTTGACCGGAATATAAGTAAATTTCCGTGCCAGAGTAGTTAATTTTAGCGACAAGAGGCGATTTAACCTCTCTATTACTAGAAGCACATTCCTTTTCTCCCTATTTTCGTCGTAGAAATTATTTTCAAATCAATAAATTCATTTGTTCATGAAAACACATTTTTCATTTAAACACTTGCTATTTCTTGGAGGTGCCGTATTGTACAGCCTGCAATCTTCTGCCGTTAAGAATCCGGTAGACTATGTCAGCACACTGGTAGGCACTCAATCCAAGTTTGAACTGTCTACCGGAAACACGTATCCGGCTACGGCATTGCCGTGGGGAATGAATTTCTGGACACCGCAGACCGGTAAAATGGGAGACGGTTGGGCGTACACGTATGATGCCGACAAAATCCGGGGATTCAAACAAACACATCAGCCCAGTCCCTGGATGAACGACTACGGGCAGTTTGCCATCATGCCTATCACAGGCGGACTGGTATTCGATCAAGACCGACGTGCCAGTTGGTTCTCTCACAAAGCGGAAGTTGCCAAACCTTATTATTATAAGGTATACCTCGCCGACCATGACGTAACAACCGAGCTTGCTCCTACGGAGCGCGCCGTCATGTTCCGTTTCACGTATCCGGAGACAAAGAATGCCTACGTGATTGTAGACGCTTTCGACAAAGGTTCTTATGTGAAAGTGATTCCGGAAGAAAACAAGATTATCGGCTATTCAACCAAGAATAGCGGCGGTGTGCCGGAAAACTTCAAAAACTATTTCGTGATTCAATTCGACAAACCGTTCACATTCGTTTCCACAGTTTTCGAAAACAACATTCTTCCGAATGAAACAGAAGCAAAAGGAAACCACACAGGGGCCGTGATCGGATTCGCCACGAAAAAGGGAGAAATCGTACACGCACGTGTTGCTTCCTCCTTTATCAGCCCCGAACAGGCGGAGTTGAATCTCAAAGAGCTTGGCAAAAACAGTTTCGACCAACTGGTAGCGAACGGAAGAGAGATTTGGAACCGTGAAATGAGTAAAATAGAGATAGAAGACGATAATATCGATAATTTACGCACCTTCTATTCCTGTTTATACCGTTCCATGCTTTTTCCACGCAGTTTCTACGAGATAGATGCTAAGGGACAAGTCATGCATTACAGCCCCTACAACGGCGAAGTGCGTCCCGGTTATATGTTTACCGACACCGGATTCTGGGACACGTTCCGCTGCCTGTTCCCTTTCCTCAACCTGATGTATCCGTCAATGAATCAAAAGATGCAGGAGGGACTAGTAAATACTTACAAGGAAAGCGGTTTCCTGCCGGAATGGGCCAGCCCGGGACATCGGGATTGTATGGTAGGCAACAACTCGGCTTCCGTAGTGGCCGACGCTTACATCAAAGGGTTGCGCGGGTATTATATCGAAACTCTTTGGGAAGCATTGAAGCATGGAGCAAATGCACATCTTCGCGGGACTGCTTCGGGGCGTCTCGGTTACGAGTCTTACAACCAACTGGGATATGTTGCCAACAATATCGGCATAGGACAAAACGTTGCACGTACACTGGAGTATGCATATAACGACTGGGCAATTTATACATTAGGCAAGAAACTCGGTAAACCGGAGAGCGAAATCGACATTTATAAGAAACACGCGCTGAACTACAAAAATGTCTATCATCCGGAACGCAAACTGATGGTTGGCAAAGACAACAAAGGCGTATTCAATCCGAATTTCGATGCAGTGGACTGGAGCGGTGAATTTTGCGAAGGGAATAGCTGGCACTGGAGCTTCTGCGTATTCCACGACCCGCAAGGACTTATCAACCTGATGGGAGGCAAGAAAGAATTCAACGCGATGATGGATTCCGTCTTTGTCATCCCGGGTAAACTGGGAATGGAAAGCCGCGGCATGATTCACGAAATGCGTGAAATGCAAGTAATGAACATGGGGCAATATGCGCACGGCAACCAGCCTATTCAGCACATGGTATATCTCTACAACTATTCGAGCGAGCCCTGGAAAGCCCAATACTGGATACGTGAGATTATGAACAAGCTATATACCGCCGGTCCCGACGGTTATTGCGGTGACGAGGACAACGGTCAGACTTCCGCGTGGTATGTCTTCTCTGCACTTGGTTTCTATCCGGTTTGCCCTGGTACGGACGAGTATGTATTGGGCGCCCCTCTGTTCCGTAAGGCTACCCTCCATTTCGAGAACGGTAAGTCCCTGACAATTGACGCTCCGGATAACTCACCGGAGAACATGTATATCGAGTCTCTCAAGGTGAACGGCGTGGATTATTCCAGGAATTATCTGACGCATGGCGATTTGCTGAATGGCGGTACCTTGAGGTTTGATATGGGCAGCCAGCCTAATATGAAGAGAGGTACGCAGCCGGAAGATTATCCTTATTCTTTCTCGAATGAACTGAAGAAGTAAAGAATAGTAATAATATAGTAAGAAAAGGGTTGCCTCGAAAATAAGTTGATATATCATTTTGTTATTTACTATCTGTATTATAGGTGTTTTTCTTGAATCAGGTGGAAATAATTATTTACTTCGTTAGTAATATTGAGCAAAATGATATATCAACTTGTTTTCGGGGTAACTCTTTTTTTTAGGATTAATGATAAAAAAGATACTTTTTCAGTAAGTGTATTTTCATTGTCTGTTGTTTTATATAGGAATGCGAGAGAATGAATCTCTCGAAGTAATTTATTGTATAACCTATAAATTGTGTTTATGAAAGACAATTATGCTTTTCGGAGTTCGACGTTCATGCGGGCTTTATTAGTTTTGTTGTTCATGGCAGTTTCTATCCAGTGGGGCTTTGCCCAGTTAAACCTGAATGTGTCTCGCGGCACATTGGGGACAGTCATTGAACAAATCAAGTCTCAATCCAAGTATCAATTTTTTTATGACGACAAACTGGCTGCGTTGCCGGTAGAAAACGTCAAAGTGAACAATGCGTCTATAGAAGATGCTTTGAATGTTATTCTCAAAGGGAAAGACATTTCCTATAAAGTGGAGGATAACATCGTTTATCTTTCTGAGAAGTCTGCTGCTCCTCAAGAGGGCAACCAACAAGGGAAAGAACGGACGATTACCGGAGTCGTGTCAGATGACATGGGACCTCTGATTGGTGTGAATGTATTGATAAAAGGTACTAGCAACGGGTGTATTACCGACCTCGACGGTAACTTTACGCTGACCACTACGGAAACGAATCCGGTGATTGTATTCTCTTATATCGGTTATACTACGCAGGAAATCCCCGTGAAAGGTAATGCACCGATTAATGTAATGATGGCCGGAGATACCCAACAGCTTGAAGAAGTTGTGGTTACTGCACTCGGTATCAAGCGTTCGGAAAAGGCATTGTCCTACAATGTACAGCAGGTGAATACAGATGCCATTACTTCCAATAAAGATGCCAACTTTGTGAACTCATTGAGTGGTAAGGTAGCGGGTGTGAACATCAATGCTTCTTCATCCGGTGTAGGTGGTGTATCAAAGGTAGTGATGCGTGGTACGAAATCTATCATGCAGTCTTCCAATGCACTTTATGTAATTGACGGTGTGCCTATTTTCTCTGGCCGTGGTACTGCCGGAGGTAAGGAGTTCGACTCCCAGGGATCTTCAGAACCGATTGCCGATATCAACCCGGAAGACATCGAGTCAATGTCAGTCCTGACTGGTGCCGCCGCTGCTGCCTTGTATGGTTCGGAAGCTGCCAACGGTGCCATTGTCATTACTACAAAGAAAGGTAAAGAAGGTAAGGTGAGCCTTACTGTCAGCAGTAATACTGAATTCACCAATCCGTTTGTGATGCCGAGCTTCCAAAACCGTTACGGTACGGGAACCGGTGGTGTGATGAGCACTTCAGGAGCCATGAGCTGGGGAGCGCCTTTGTCTGCAGCCAATAACTACAATTACAGCCCGAGAGATGATTATTTCCAGACGGGTATTGTAGGAACAGAGAGCATTTCTTTGTCAACCGGTACAGAGAAAAACCAGACGTATGCATCGGCTGCTGCTGTAAACTCCAAGGGTATTGTTCCCAACAACAAATACAACCGTTACAACTTTACGGTACGTAACACCACTACTTTCCTGGACGACAAGATGACTCTGGATTTCGGTGCAAGCTATATTCTGCAGAATGACCAGAACATGACGAACCAGGGTACTTACAACAACCCGTTGGTGGGTGCTTATTTGTTCCCGCGCAGCAACGACTGGTCTGATATCAGCATGTATGAGCGCTATGACGCTGCCCGTAAAATTTATACGCAATACTGGCCGGTAGGTGACGAAGGTATGGTAATGCAGAATCCTTATTGGATTAACTACCGCAATCTGCGCCAGAACAAGAAGGACCGCTATATGCTGAATGCCGGTTTGAGCTATAAGATTCTGGACTGGCTGACTGTTTCAGGACGTGTACGTTTGGATAACTCCAACAATGATTATACAGAAAAGTTCTATGCTTCTACCAATACACAGCTCACCGAGAGCTCTTCACGAGGTCTTTATGGTATTACCAAGACGCAGGACAAACAGTTGTATGCAGACTTCCTGGTGAGTATCAACAAATATTTCGGTGAAGACTGGTCACTTCAGGCCAATGTCGGTGGTTCATTCTCCGATATACGTTCGGATGCAATGAAAACACGTGGTCCGATTGCTGATGGTGGCGATGCCTTCAGCGGCGAACCGGTAGGTTTGACCAACTACTTTGCCATCCAGAACCTGAGTGCCAGCAAGACACAGCGTTTGCAGGAAGGATGGCGTGAACAGACCCAGTCTCTCTTCGCTTCGGCTGAGCTTGGTTACAAGAACACTTACTTCTTGACGCTGACCGGACGTAACGACTGGCCTTCACAGCTGGCAGGTCCCAACTCCAACAGCAAATCATTCTTCTATCCTTCAGTCGGTGGTTCTGTTGTACTGTCTGAGCTAATGCCTAACTTGAACAAAGATTATCTTTCTTTTATAAAGGTTCGTGGTTCATGGGCATCTGTTGGTAGTGCTTTCTCCAGATATTTGGCTAATCCTCACTATGAATGGAATTCAAGTTCCGGCCAGTGGAGTATCACGACCCAATATCCGTTGTACAATTTGAAACCTGAACGTACCAATTCTTGGGAAATCGGTTTGAACATGCGTTTCCTCAAGAACTTTGAATTGGACGTGACATATTACAATGCCAAGACTATGAACCAGACATTCAACCCGCAGTTGCCTGTCAGCGGTTGGTCGGCTATGTATATCCAGACTGGTGCCGTACGTAACTCCGGTATTGAGTTGTCGCTGAATTACAAGAATACCTGGAAAGATTTTACATGGGATACCGGTATAACCTTCTCCAGTAACAAGAATAAAATCCTGACTTTGGCAGACAATGCCATCAATCCCGTTACCGGTGAGCTGTTCTCTTTGAGCACGTTGAATATGGGTGGCTTAGGTGATGCCCGCTTCTTGCTGAAAGAAGGTGGGAGCATGGGTGACCTTTACTCACTGCGAGATATGAAACGTGATGCCAATGGACAGATTTTTGTGGACCAAAATGGAACGGTTGCTACGGAAGCCATAACGGACCCGGATAAATACATCAAGTTGGGAAGCGTACTTCCTAAAGGTAATTTGGCTTGGCGTAATAACTTCATTTGGAAGAATTTCACAGCAGGTTTCTTGATTTCAGCCCGTTTGGGTGGTGTGGTTTACTCACGTACACAAGCTATGTTGGACTATTACGGTGTGTCCGAGGCTTCTGCCGATGCACGTGATTTAGGTTACGTGTTGGTGAATGGTAGAGATAAGGTAAACCCCGAAACATGGTACGGTGTAGTAGGTAGCGGCACGTCTGTTCCCCAATACTACACTTATTCTGCTACCAATGTTCGTCTGCAGGAAGTATCTTTGGGTTACACCATCCCCAGAAAGTTGTTGAATGATGTGTGCGATATCAAGGTTTCGTTGGTAGGCCGCAACTTGTGGATGATTTACAGCAAGGCTCCTTTCGATCCCGAAAGTGTAGCTTCTACCGATAACTTTTATCAGGGAATAGACTATTTCATGATGCCGGCTTTGCGTAACATCGGCTTTAGCTTGAGCTTTAAATTTTAATACCAAACGATATGAAAAAGAAAAATATTATAAATAAATTGATTGTTGCTCCGTTGGTTATGGGCTTTATGTCCTGTACCGGCAATTATATGGATATCAACTCCAATCCTTATCAACCGGGTGATTTGACTCCGGATGATTATGCACTGGGTTCTGCCATGAGTAACTTGGCAAGTACGGTTATCTCATCAGATGTCAATACGGCACAGTTTACTGATTGTTTGTTGGGTGGACCGTTGGGAGGTTATTTTGCCGATTCAAATGCCGGCTGGTCCAATACAATATCCAATTTTAATGCTACAAATGACTGGACGCGTGTGTTCTTGATAAGTGACCGTATCATTTCAACACTTTACGGTAACTTGAGCACAGTGAAACAAGTATCGGAGAATACCAATAATCCGGTTCCTTATGCCATTGCTCAAATCATAAAGGTTGCTGCCATGAGTCGCGTGACTGATGCGTATGGTCCTATTCCTTATTCTAAAATCGGTCAGGATGGCAAGATTACCATTCCTTATGATACGCAGGAAGAAGTATATAACGCATTCTTCAAGGAACTGGACGAATCCATCGAGGTGCTGACTGAAAACAGAAATGCGGCGTTGGTTGCTTCTGCAGATTTCGTGTACAGTGGTAATGTACAGAAGTGGGTGAAGTTTGCCAATTCATTGAAACTGCGTTTGGCTATCCGTATTGCCAATGTAAGCCCTGCTAAGGCTAAAGAAATGGCTGAAAGTGCAGTGAATCACGAGTTGGGTCTGATTGAAACAAATGCAGACAATGCTACATGGAAGTATTTCGGTACAATTAGCAATCCGTTGTTTGTGGCAGTACGTTACAATGAAGAAGCTTCAGGTGGTGATACCCATCCTGCTGCCGACATCATCTGCTACATGAACGGTTACAACGACAATCGTCGTGCCAGCTATTTTGAGGAATCAAAATGGCCTGGAGAGACTTATGTAGGATTACGTCGCGGTATCAACCTCAGTAAGATGAAAGAGTATTTCATCAATTATTCGCGTGTGAAGATTTCCTCTTCTGATCCCGTGCTTTGGATGAATGCGGCAGAAGTTGCCTTCTTGCGTGCTGAAGCCACTGCAATCTATGGTTTCAACATGAAAGGAACCGCTGCTGATTTTTATGAACAAGGTGTCCGTCTCTCTTTCGAACAGTGGGGAGCTACCGGTGTAGACAGCTATCTGGCTGATGAAAGCAGTGTACCTGCTCTTTACAAAGATCCCGCCGGTCTTAATACTTATGAAAAGAACCTTTCAGCCATTACTGTCAAGTGGAATGAAGGGGCATCCAAGGAAGAAAAACAGGAACGTATCATTACCCAGAAGTGGATTGCGAATTGGCCGTTAGGTAACGAAGCTTGGGCTGACTATCGCCGTACAGGCTATCCCAAACTGTTGCCTGCAACCAGTGAAGGTAACTTGAGTGGTGGAATTGTTGATAGCGAGAAAGGTGCACGCCGTATGCCTTATCCTTCTGAAGAATATACAAGTAATACTGAAAACGTGCAAGAGGCAGTAAACAGCTATCTGGGTGGACCGGACAACATGGCTACTGACGTATGGTGGGCACGCAAATAATAACAATAAATGCTGAATAATTATGAAATTATATAAGAAATCATTCAAAGGAATCGCGCTGGCAGCTTTTTCCGTATTGGCATTGTCTGCCTGCTCTGACTGGACGGATTCAGAGAGTATTAAACTGAAAGAACCCGGAATCGACGAACAGTCTCCCGAACTATATGCCAAGTATCTGAAGAACTTGCGGGAATACAAGAATTCTGACCATAAGATTGTATACGGCTGGTTTGATAATAGTGAGAAAGTTCCTTTCAGCCGCGGGCAGCACATGTCGGATGTTCCCGACAGCCTGGACGTAATTATCGCAACTACTCCCGATTTGGCGGAATTCGAATTGGAAGATATTGCAAATGTACATGAGAAGGGAACGAAAGTATTCTATTCCATCAGCTATGACAATATCTTGAAGGAACATACCGACAAGGTGAAAGAAGGAACAGAAACATCTGCATTCTCGGCTTATCTGTCGGCTGAGCTGAACAGACTGATAGCTCTTGAAGCACCTTTCGACGGTATTGTAGCCGAGTATCGTGGTAGCAATCCTATCTACATGTCCGAAGCCGACAAGGCTGAAGCAAAGGCAAATCAGGATACTTTCTTCGGTGTGATATCCAACTGGAAGAGTGCCAATTCAGGTAAGCAACTGGTGTTCCAGGGGTATCCTGCCAACCTGATAGGCCAGTCTGTGCTCTCTTCTTGTGACCATATCATCTTGATTACAAATGATGTCACGGATGTTGCCCAACTGGGGATAGAAGCGCTTCAGGCCTTGATGGCAGACGGTGTTCCGGCTGACCGCTTCATTGTATCGGCATCTACCGTCTCTCTGGATACAACAGATAAGACTACCGGATATTACAATGCTTTGAGAGCTCTGTCGGAAGCTGCTTATTGGGTGACAGAACCGTCTGCAGAGTTTACAAAAGCTGGTCTGGCTATTGAGAACATGCAGAATGATTATTACAATGCTACCAATACCTATCAATACGTGAGAGAAGCTATCAATATTATGAATCCTGCTCCTAAAAAATAAAAGAATATCATGAAACTGAAAAGTATATATTTAGTATCGATGGCATTATTGGCAGGTGTATTTGCTGCTTGTAATGATAATGACGTTGAGAATTTCGATAATCAGGTGTATATCAACGGCTCGGCGATGACCAGTACTGTGTTGTTGAAAAACACTGTTTCCGATACGGAAGGTTCATTCCGGATTTCAATGGCCCGTCCTGAATCGCAGGATATAACTATTGCCTTGAAGGCGGACCCTTCACTGGTGGCTACTTATAACGCTACCTATTATGACACAGCCGAGGCTCTGCCGGAAAACTATTATACGGTAGAAACTCCGCAGGCTACCATTTTGGCCGGTGCTGTCATTTCAGACGACATCACTGTCAGCTTCAAGAACTTGACGGAGCTGGACCGTGAGAAGGTATATGTATTGCCGGTTACGGTAGACCAGGCAAGCATCGGAGTCTTGAAGAGCTCCGGTACCATGTACTACGTGCTGAAGGGTGCCGCATTGATTAATACGGTTCCTGATATTACCAAGAATCTGGTTTACGTAACTTGGACCAATCCAGATGTAGCCAATAATATGAATAAGCTGACGGCAGAAGCGTTGATTCGTGTAAGCAAGTTTGACAAGATGCTGACTTCCATTATGGGGATCGAAGGTAAGTTCCTGCTCCGCATCGGTGATGCCGGAATTCCTCAAAACCAGTTGCAGGTGGCTACAAGTAGCGGCAATGTGACCGATGAGAGTCTGGTTATTCCGACAAACGAATGGACACATATCGCTGTGACCTACGATGCGGATGCAAAAACAGTTATAATCTACATCAATGGTAAGAATATGCTGGAGACTACTTTGGACTGCGGAGTCGTGAACTGGGGCCAGACCATGACCGATGAAGGTAACGGATTCTGGATTGGCCATTCATACAATCGTGACCGTTGGTTGGAAGGTAATATCTCAGAGGTGCGTATCTGGAACAAGGTGTTGACATCAGCAGAAATCAATGCAAAGGACCACTTCTACCAGGTAGAGCCGGATGCTGACGGACTGGTTTCTTACTGGAAGTTCGATGAGGGCGCCGGTACTGCCATTCACGATTATAGCGGAAATGAGAACAATGCTACTGCAGTGGAATCATTGACTTGGACTGCTGTGGAACTGCCCGCTAAATAATTTAGTTATACCTTAATTCAAATAAAAAGATATTGATTATGAAATATATGAATCATGTAAAATCAGGCTTGCTGGCAATGGCTTTTGCATGTGCAGGAATATGCTTCACCGGTTGTGAAGATGATGTTGTCATCAACACCGGCAACAGCGATAAGCTGGATACTGTGGATGGCGTGTATGGCTATGTAAAGTCTGCCGCCGGTGCACGTGAACTTACTCCGATTTCTGTTTTTGGCGACAAGGTTGCTACCGGACATCTCTATTTTGAACTGAGCAAAGCTGCAGAGCAGGATGTTACGGTGACCTTCAAAGTGGACGAAGACGTTTTGGAGGCTTACAATAAGAAGAATGGAACAAGCTATAAAATGTATCCCGCCGATAAGCTGAGCCTGGCGAACGGTGGAACTGCCACTATCAAGGCGGGCGAACAGAAGTCGGCTTCTGTGGAACTGAATATCAATGCCGGAGGCACAATCGGACAGACTTATGCTGTTGCCGTTTCTGCATCTGCCAATAACGGTGTGGAAGTTTCTACAAACAATCAGGAATATATTTACTTGGTAAAGCCTTTGGCTGCTATTCCTGAGAGTATCAGTAAGGGTGATATACTTACACATTGCTTTGTGGAAGTAAATGACGAGAACATCTTGAATATGGGTGAATATACCATGAAGAGCAACGGAAAGCCTTTCTTTGATGTAGTCAGCATTTTTGCTGCCAACATCAATGTGGATAGCAAGACCGGTCGCGTACATGTTTTCTGCAATGACCAGGTTTCCTTCTTGCTGAGAAATGCGGATAAGTTCATCCGTCCTTTGCAGGCTAAGGGCATTAAGGTGGCTATGACTATTCTTGGCAACCATGACGAGGCTGGTATGGGTAACCTTTCGGAAGCTGCCGCCAAAGACTTTGCCAAGGAACTGAAAGCTTACTTGGATATCTATGGCTTGGATGGTATTGACTTTGATGATGAGTACACCAGCTACAACAACTCCAATCCCAGCCCCGGCTTCGAAACACGCTCACGTGCCAACTTCGCGCGTTTGGTTTATGAGTGCCGCCAGGTATTTGGCAACAAGTTGATTGGTGTGTATGAATATGGTTCGCTCGACTCTCCAGACGGTGAGGTAGAGGGTATGAAGGTAGGTGACATTGTGGACTATATGACCTACGGTTACTACCAGAATCAGAATCCCGAGGGAGCCTTTGGCCGTGAAGAGTCTCATTTTGAGAACCTGCCCAAATCCAAGTATGCTCCGCTGCCTTGGAAGATTAATGATGAGTTGAACGGAGGTTGGAGTGGATTTGACAAGAGCAAATTCCAGAAAGTGAAAGATGAAGGTTATGGCATTCAGATGTTCTACAATCCCAAACCGCTGGTGTATCAGTATTATACGTTGCTTTCGGAAATAAGTAAAGTACTTTTTGATGATGAAGTGGAGTGGAGCGGCAAGTACTGGAGCCGTATCGGTGAAGCTTATCAGGGCAAAATGTTGGGTTATGAAGATTTGGTCGGCGAGTGGAAAGTAACTTCCAGTAACTCTCTCTTTACCTATGTGGATGAAGAAGGCAATCCTCGCTGGTGGGATTGGAAAGGCAGTCAGGAGTTTGAGAAGAATGTAATTATAGAGAAGGATGAAGAAGGTACCGGATATGTGGTTTACAACTGGGGTACTTTCCCCGAAATCACCGGTAAGTATCCGATGCATTGCGATTACTATAACGGTGCACTGCTCATCTATCCGCAAACCATTCATGAGGGCGATGCTGAAGACCCTGCTACCTACAAGATGCATTTCGGTACTTACAGCAAGAATTTCCAGTGGAAAGCATATCCTAACTATGATGATTACTATATGGATGGTGCTATTGCTCCTAACGGTGATATGCATATCTATGGCTTGGGCAACAGATGGGCTATCAATCCCTATAAGTATGTAGGCGGTGAGATTGAGACCGACATCTTCCCCGATGTTCCTTACTTCGTGAGTGAGAACTATACGATGAAGAAGGTACGCTGATGCCGTGTTTTCCGTAAACTGAGGTTTCGGAAAACGGATGCTTGAACCTTTTCATACATGAAACAAAGGAGGGCTTTGCTCAAAGTAATAGGGCGGCCCTCCTCAAGCATTCTCATATAACAAGATTCTATTATGAAGCTATACACCTACTTATACAATAAACAATATGAAGAAAAACATGAAATCTAGTTCCATACTGTTGGGCGGACTTTTTCTGCTGGGGGCGGTTTGCAGCTGTACCCAGACGGCACCGGACTATGCGTCTTACGTCAATCCGTTCATCGGTACGGGTGGACATGGGCATACCTATCCCGGAGCGGTAGTTCCCAACGGGATGATTCAGCCCAGCCCCGACACGCGTATCTACGAGTGGGATGCCTGCTCCGGATATTACTATGCAGATACTACTATCAACGGATTTTCACATACCCACGTCAGCGGTACGGGTTGTGCCGATTACGGGGATGTGCTGCTGATGCCCACTGTAGGTCGGCAGGATTACCACTCCATGGGCTCGAAGAGCCAGCAGATGGCGTACGCCTCTGCCTTTTCCCACGAGAATGAAACAGCCGAACCGGGATATTATTCCGTATTTTTGGACCGCTACGGGGTGAAAGCCGAACTGACCTCTACCAAACGTGCGGCGATTCATCGCTATACCTTCCCGAAAGCGGAAGATGCAGGTTTTATCCTCGACCTGGATTACAGTATCCAGCGCCAGAAGAATGAACAGATGGAGCTGGAAGTAATCAGCGATACTGAAATCCGTGGACGCAAGAAGACTGTATATTGGGCTTTCGACCAGTATATCAACTTCTACGCTAAGTTCTCCAAACCATTTACCTATACGCTGGTCACGGACTCCATGGCATTGGACGAAGGCGGTCCGCTTCTGCCTACAGCTAAAGCTTTACTGCAATTCCAGACGGAGCCCAATGAAGAGGTATTGGTAAAGGTAGGTGTGTCTGCCGTGGATATGGACGGTGCCCGCAAGAATGTGGAAGCCGAAATCTCCGGATGGGATTTTGACGGTGTGCGCCGTGCTGCCCGCCAGCAGTGGAACACTTATCTTTCCAAGATTGACATCGATACGAAGGACAACGACCAGCGTACCATGTTCTACACGGCACTTTACCACACGGGTATGCAGCCCAACTTGTTTACCGATGCTGACGGACGTTACTTTGGTATGGACTTGAAGCCCCATCAAGGCAGGGTGGACGAGCCTATCTACACCATTTTCTCTTTATGGGACACTTTCCGTGCCTATCATCCGCTGATGACGATTATTGATCCTGAACTGAACGAGGCTTTCATCCGTTCGCTCATCCAGAAGTCCCGCGAGGGCGGCGTCCTGCCTATGTGGGAACTGGCCGGAAACTATACGGGTACCATGATTGGTTATCATGCAGCCTCCCTCATAGCGGATTCTTATGTAAAGGGATACCGTAACTTCGACGTGCAGGAGGCTTACAAGGCTTGCCTCCGTACGGCAGAATACGATACGACGGGTATTATCACCCATCCTTTGGTTGTGCCGCATCTGATGCCGCAGGCCAAGTACTGGAAGAACAAGATTGGCTACGTGCCTTGCGATAAAGACAATGAATCTGTGGCTAAAGCGCTGGAATATGCTTACGATGACTGGTGCATCTCCGTACTGGCAGGTGCTTTGGATGATGAAGCCAACCGTGACAAGTATGCGGCTTTTGCCGAAGGATATAAAGTTTATTTCGACCCGAGTACTCGCTTCATGCGCGGACTGGACAGTGAGGGCAACTGGCGTACGCCTTTCAACCCCCGCGCTTCCAATCACCGTAATGATGACTATTGCGAAGGTACGGCATGGCAGTGGACTTGGTTCGTTCCCCACGATGTGGACGGACTGGTGGAACTGATGGGAGGACGCGACGCCTTCATCGGCAAGTTGGATTCTCTGTTCACGGCCGATTCCAAGCTGGAAGGTGAATCGACCTCGGTGGATATTTCCGGTCTGATAGGCCAGTATGCCCACGGCAATGAGCCAAGCCATCACATTGCCCATCTCTACAACTACGTAGGCCAGCCCTGGCGTACGCAGGAGATTGTGGATGAGGTGCTGCATACGCTTTACTTCAACAACCCCGACGGACTTTCGGGCAATGAAGACTGCGGACAGATGTCTGCATGGTACATTCTGAATGCGATGGGCTTCTATCAGGTATGCCCCGGCAAGCCGGTATATTCCATCGGACGCCCGCTGTTCAACGAGGCGACCGTTCATCTGAAAGACGGCAAGTCGTTCAAGGTGATAGCCCACAACAACAGCCGCGACAACAAGTATGTGCGGAGCATTGTGCTGAACGGCAATAAGTTGGAGACTCCATTCTTCACGCATCAGGATATAGTGGACGGCGGTACGCTGGAGCTGACTATGGGCAGCGAACCGCTGAAGTGACACAGATAATATACAGAAGGGATGAGCCGAAAAAATCATAATCCTATATCGTGGGTCCCCACCGTATATTTTGCCATGGGATTGCCGTTCGTGGTGCTGAACATGGTTTCTGTGCTGATGTTCAAGGGGCTGGGTATCGGTGACGCGCAGATTGCTCTGTGGACGTCGCTCATCATGATGCCCTGGACGCTGAAGTTCCTTTGGAGTCCGTTCCTTGAAATGTTCAAGACGAAGAAGTTTTTCGTGGTACTGACGCAGATGGTTACCGGGGCAGGCTTTGCTCTGGTAGCTTTGGCGTTGCAGTTGCCGGTATTCTTTGCGGTGTGCATTGCACTGCTGGCGGTGATTGCCTTCAGTGGAGCCACACACGATGTGGCTACGGACGGTGTCTACATGTCGGAACTGAGCAAGCAGGACCAGGCCAAGTACATCGGTTGGCAGGGAGCCTTCTACAATATAGCGAAGATTGTAGCGTCCGGTGGACTGGTCTGGTTGGCAGGTGCTTTGTTGGTAGGCTTCGGTGGAGTGGAGGGTGCCACAGAGGCAGTCCGCTACGAAGCTACCCGGCATGCATGGATGACGGTGATGCTGATATTGGCGGCGGTGATGCTGCTGCTTGGCTTCTATCACATACGCATGTTGCCGTCGGGCGGTGCGGCCGCATCCGGTGCCAAGTCGGCAAGGGAGACGTGGGAGCAGTTGGTGGCGGTAATCAAGGATTTCTTCTTGAAGAAGCACATCTGGTACTATATAGCGTTCATTATCCTTTATCGCCTTGCCGAGGGCTTTGTCATGAAGATTGTCCCCCTTTTCCTGAAGGCGGAGCGTTCGGCAGGCGGCTTGGGACTGAATGAGCAGCAGATAGGCTTGTACTACGGTACTTATGGGGCGGCAGCCTTTGTGCTGGGTTCACTGTTGGCAGGCTATTACATTTCGCACCGGGGATTGCGGCGGACGCTGTTCTCTCTGTGCTGCATCTTCAATCTGCCCTTTGTGGCGTATACCCTGCTTGCCATGTACCAGCCGGAAAGCGAATTGCTGATAGGCAGTGCCATCGTGCTCGAGTACTTCGGTTATGGTTTCGGTTTTGTGGGACTGACTTTGTTCATGATGCAGCAGGTGGCGCCGGGAAAGCACCAGATGGCACATTATGCCTTTGCTTCGGGCATCATGAATCTGGGGGTGATGTTGCCGGGCACAATCAGCGGTTTTGTCAGCGACTGGCTGGGATACGAGGCGTTCTTCACCTTCACGCTGTTTGCCACCATTCCGGCGTTCCTCATTACGTACTTCATACCGTTTACGTATGCCGATGAGAAGAAACAACAATAACCAATTAATAATATAGAGCAATTATGAGCAACAAAATCACAATGCCTTGGGAAGAACGGCCGGCAGGCTGTAAGGATGTAATGTGGCGTTATTCGGAGAATCCCGTAATAGACCGCTACCATATTCCGTCCTCAAACAGCATTTTCAACAGTGCGGTGGTTCCGTTTAGAGATGGTTATGCCGGTGTGTTCCGTTGTGACAACCGGGCGGTGCAGATGAATATCTTTGCCGGTTTCAGCAAGGACGGCATCCACTGGGAAATAGAGCATGAACCCATTCGGTTCAAGGCCGGGAATACGGACATGATAGAGTCCGAATATAAATACGACCCGCGCGTGACATGGATTGAGGACCGTTACTGGATTACGTGGTGCAACGGCTACTACGGTCCCACCATCGGTATCGGCTATACTTTCGATTTCAAGGAGTTCTTTCAGTGCGAGAATGCTTTCCTGCCTTTCAACCGCAACGGTGTATTGTTGCCTCAGAAGTTCGATGGCAAATATGCACTCTTGAGCCGTCCCAGCGACAGTGGCCATACGCCTTTCGGAGACATTTACATCAGCTTCAGTCCCGACATGAAGTTCTGGGGCGAACACCGCCATGTGATGGCTCCTACGCCTTTCCCCGAAAGTGCCTGGCAGTGTACCAAGATAGGGGCAGGTTCGGTACCGTTCCTCACGGACGAGGGTTGGCTGATGTTCTATCACGGCGTGATAACCACTTGCAACGGTTTCCGTTACTCCATGGGAGCAGCTATTCTGGATAAGGACAATCCTGCCAAGTTGCTCTACCGCACCCGTGAGTATCTGCTTGCGCCTGCTGCTCCTTATGAGTTGCAAGGTGATGTTCCCAACGTGGTGTTCCCTTGCGCAGCATTGCAGGATGGAGAACGTGTGGCTGTATACTACGGTGCAGCCGATACGGTAGTGGGGCTTGCCTTTGGCTATATCCGCGAGATTCTGGAGTTCACGAAGCGCACAAGTATTTTGTAAGTACCAAGCAGTTGGCGGGCGCTTGGTATTGCTGAAAAGCGTCTACCGTAACTGTCTTATATTTAGTGCAATATCACTGCAAAGATACTGCATGCTTTTTGCAGTGTTACTGCAAAGCTGTTGCAGTGCCACTGCAAAGCCGATGCAGCGACATTGCAAAGCCGTTGCATCGCCACTGCAAAAGGCATGCAGTAGCACTGTAGAGTGCATGCAATGACACCGGCATGGGCAGCGTGCTCACTAACTAATAAAGAACAAATCCTTACTGTATTATGAAACGACTGATAACTTTCTGTATCATCTCCTTTGGAATGCTCACGGCATCTATGGCTGCGGAGAAGCAGCCGACGGACTATGTGAATCCCTTTATCGGTACCACCAACTTCGGTACCACGAATCCGGGAGCCGTCTGTCCCAACGGAATGATGTCCGTAGTGCCCTTCAACGTGATGGGCTCGGAGGACAACAAATACGATAAAGATGCTCGCTGGTGGTCTACTCCCTATGAGTATCACAATTGTTTCTTCACCGGATATTCGCATGTCAATTTGAGCGGTGTGGGCTGTCCGGAATTGGGCTCTCTGCTGCTGATGCCCACTACGGGAGAGCTGTCCGTGGATTATAAGGAGTATGGAAGCCGCTATAAGGACGAGCAGGCATCCCCCGGATATTACAGCAACTTCCTGACCCGCTACCATGTGAAGACGGAAGTGACGGCAACCCCTCGCACGGGTGTGGCGCGTTTCACCTTTCCTGCCGGGCAAAGCCATGTGCTGCTGAATCTGGGCGAAGGTCTGACCAATGAATCGGGAGCTTTTCTGCGCCGGACGGGTGAATGCGAGTTTGAAGGGATGAAGTTGCTGGGAACTTTCTGCTATAATCCGCAGGCCGTTTTCCCCATCTACTTTGTGATGCGTGTCAACAAGCAGCCCTCCGCTTCGGGCTACTGGAAGAAGCAGCGCACCATGACCGGTGTGGAGGCCGAATGGGATCCCGATAACGGACGCTACAAACTTTACACCGGCTACGGGAAAGAGCTGGCAGGAGATGACATCGGCGCTTATCTTACATTCCATACCGAAGAGGGCGAGCAGGTGGAAGTACAGATGGGAGTCTCTTTTGTGAGCATGGAGAATGCCCGGCTCAATCTGGATACCGAACAGAAGGGCAAGGACTTTGCCCAAGTGCTGGAGGAAGCTCGCCGCCGCTGGAACGATGACCTCTCGCGCATCCTTGTGGAAGGAGGTACGGAAGAGCAGAAAACCGTCTTTTATACGGCACTCTATCATACGCTGATACATCCCAATATCCTGCAGGATGTGAACGGGGAATATCCCGTTATGGAGAGTGACAAGATTCTGACCACCAAAGGCGACCGTTATACCGTCTTTTCCTTGTGGGACACTTACCGCAATGTGCACCAGCTTCTTACGCTGGTATATCCCGAACGGCAGTTGCAGATGGTGCGTTCCATGCTCGACATGTACCGTGAACATGGCTGGCTTCCCAAATGGGAACTCTACGGACGTGAGACGCTGACCATGGAAGGTGACCCTTCCATCCCCGTCATCGTCGACACCTGGCTGAAAGGTCTGCGCGACTTTGATATAGAACTGGCCTACGAGGCCATGCGCAAGGGAGCCACCCTGCCGGGGGCGGAGAACCTGCTCCGTCCGGACAATGACGACTACGTGTCATTGGGATATGTGCCCCTGCGGGAGCAGTATGACAATTCCGTTTCGCATGCCCTGGAATACTATATTGCCGACAATGCCTTGTCGCGCATAGCCGCTGCGCTTGGCAAGAAGGAGGATGCCCGTCTGTTCCACGAACGTTCGCTGGGCTACAAGCATTATTACTGTAAGGAGTACGGTACTTTCCGTCCCATCTTGCCGGACGGAGAATTCTATGCTCCTTTCAATCCTATGGAAGGTGAGAATTTTGAGCCCAGCCCCGGCTTCCACGAAGGCAATGCTTGGAACTATACTTTCTATGTTCCCCACGATGTGAAAGGGCTTGCCCGGCTCATGGGTGGAAAGAAGCCGTTCGTAGACAAGCTTCAGCGCGTGTTCGACGAAGGACTGTACGACCCTGCCAACGAACCGGACATTGCATACGCCCATCTTTTCTCTTATTTCAAGGGTGAGGAGTGGCGCACGCAGAAAGAGCTGCACCGCCTTTTGCAGAAGTATTTCAAGAATGCCCCCGACGGAATTCCCGGCAATGATGATACCGGAACGATGTCCGCTTGGGCTATCTTCAATATGATGGGCTTTTATCCGGATTGTCCCGGAGAACCGGCATATACGCTATCTACTCCGGTATTTGATAAAGTAACCATAAAGCTCGACCCTAAGTATTGGGGACGCGACCAACTGGTGATAGAGACGGAACGCCCGTCGGCAGAGTCGCTTTATATCGGTGAAATGGAACTGGGAGGAAAAAAACTGTCCCGATATCGTATCACTCATGAAGAACTGGTGCAGAGTGGAAAACTGCGATTTAGTCTTCGATAGGTATTGTGAGTCAGGATAGCATCGGTGATGGTTTAGGTTGCCCGTCGTTGACAGAGTTCATGTCAGTGGCGGGCTTTTCTATGCAGGTTGGCTACCGGCAGGTTGATAGGGTATTTCGAACCAGAATTCGGAACCTTTCCCCGGAATAGAGCTGACGCCCACTTTTCCGTTCATTTTCTCGGCAATCATGGTGCAGATGGAGAGTCCGAGGCCCGTGCCTTGTTTAAAGCTGTTTAGCTTGACAAAGCGTTCGAATACATCCTTTTGCTTTTCGGGAGGAATGCCGCAGCCGGTATCACGGACAAAGAAGCGAATCCTGTCTTCTTGCGGCAGGTGATAACCAATGTCGATGAAACCTTCTTCCGTATGCTTGAGGGCGTTTGACAGATAGTTGTTCAGTACTTGTCTTACCCGTTTGGGGACTGTGTGAATAATACAGTAATCCGCACCGGGCAGGAGACGTATACTGACTTCGGACGGAAGTTTCAGTTTTGCCATCGTCTGCATTTCATCAAGCGTCTTGTTTACATCCATATCTCCTTCTGTGAATTCGAGAATGCCAGCTTCGATGCGTGACAGGTCGAGAATATCATTAATCAGTTGCAGCAGCAGTTGGGTGTTTTCTTCGATGATATGTATGTATTCCTTTGTATCTTCGTCTTGTATATAATCGGAAAGTATGGAGGAGAATCCGACGATGGCGTTTAGCGGAGTACGTATCTCGTGGCTCATGTTGGCGAGAAAAGCCGATTTCAGGCGGTTGGCTTTTTCTGCTTTCTCTTTGGCTGCCAGCAGTTCGGTGATGTCCAGTGCAGAACTGACAATCCACCTCTCTTTCCCTTTGTTGTAGGACACCAGCGTTTTGTGAAACGACAGAATATACTCTCTGCCTTTGGGATTGACAAAGTGTTTGATGTAGGACTGGGGAATTTCCGACTCTTCAACTTCTTTGTCTGTCTCCTGAATGAAATTATCTTGCATTAGGGGGTTGAACTCCTCTTCATAGTGTCCCACAATATCCTCAGCGGGGACTTCCATCATCTCTGCCGCTTTTTTGTTCCATATCAGGTAACGTCCTTCATCGTTTTTATCTTTTACTGTAGTGGCGATGGGGAGGTTCTCCAGAATACTTTCAAGGAAGAAACGGTATTTTTCGTTTTCCCGGCGTTGGACTTCATCTTCCGTAATGTCGCGTATGAAGGCTATGACATAATTTCTGTTGAGGTAGACCATGCGCACTGCGATATATAGTTTCTCACCACTTTCTATTCTTATCTTTAGGGTCAGGCTGTCCGAAGTGCGGGTATTCAGTACGCGTAACAGCGACGTCATGTATTTCCGGCATTCATCGGCGTCTGTCACTAAATTATTGATATTTAGAACTCCCGGATTCAGGAACGGAAGTCTGTTTGCCTTTTCGGTAGGTGTATTAAGTAGTTTTACGACAATACCTTGTCTGTTCAGCAGATATACTGGAATGTCTATTGCCCGGATAATCTGTCTGTTCAGACTTTTGTATTTATGATTTATCCAGTATAGAAAGCTTGCAGATGTAACGGCAATTAACAGAAATAACTGTACTTCTCCAAATAATGTAAGATGCATACGCGGTGTCTTTCATTTCGTCTGTCCCCATTGACGAAGGTTATTATATAAAAAGCGCGAGGACTGTTATTGTCTATCTGCATTCGAGGCTCTGGAAAATGCCCACACCGTTAATAGACAACAGCCCCCACGCCTAAGTATATAATAACATAGACGTGAAGAAACTGTTGCTATTATCCTGCGGTGTTTAAGAGAATTTTCCAGATTCCGAATAGCAGGGATAATAACTTTCGCTTCTTGCGTTCTTATCGAATCGAGTCAAAAGTGACCGTTATCACTATAACAGCCAAGACTTTGGTGCAAAAGTAGTATATTTTTCGGGATGTACGGTATGATGAGGGCAATAAAGTGTGTATGCAAACAAAGCGTGATGGTATTTGACCGTCACGCTTTGTATAGCTTGCCATTAAAAATTGTTAGAGAGAATTGTTAGAGGATTTATTTCATGGCTTCTATCGTATATCCTTGTTGTTTCAGAAGGTTCAACACTCCATTGTCTCCGGGCAGGTGTCCGGCGCCGACTACGAAAAGGGTAGGGGCTTCTGTCATGATAGCAGGCATCTTTTCAACCCATGCCTTGTTGCGGTTGTCCAGCATGGCTTCCATCTCTCCAGGCAGCGGGTCGCATGAATTGCCGTCGCGCTCTTCCATCAGTTGCAGCATGGCATCCAGGTCCTGCTTTTCATAAGCGGCAATCAGGCGCTTGCTTTGCTCGATACCTTTCTCGATGTCACTGATAGCGCAGTAGAGGAGGTTTGCCTGGCGTTGCAGCGTCTGGCTGTTGAACAGAATGTCTATTTGTGACTGGGCTGTTTCCAGACCGCCAACTTTCTTGCCTTGCTGTCCGGCCTGCTGCTGGAAGTAAGTGTCGAGCTGTTCTTGCGGGTTGAAGCCCGGAGTATGTTTCATGTAGAGCAGGACGACAAGCTGCTGGTTGATGGCAGCCGGTTTCAGTTGAGCAAGCATGGCGATGTCTACCATCATATTCTCTTTTACAACTTTGCCCACTTCTTCGTATTGTTCGGGAGTAAAGAGGCTTTGCAGCGTGGTGTCTTTGGGCATCATCATCTGCTGTTGCATGCTTTGCATGAAGGCGGGAGTCGCCATTTCGCTCATCACGACCTCACCGTAGACTTGGGTGGTTTCGCTCATGGCCTGCGGCATGGCGGCAATGCTGTCCTTTATACTGAGTGGAGAGAGGTGATAAGTACCGAAAATATAGGATGGTTTCTCTAATCCTTTACCGGATACTTTCCATAAAAGTTGTGCATTGGCGCTCAGCGCAATGCTGATGAATAAGAGGATGCCTAAAAGTTTCTTCATTGTTTTCTTCTTTTAATAGTTTCTGGACTATCAGTCGGGACAGAGTAAAGAAAATCACAAGAAGGGAAAAATTAGTATTATTTTATTCTTCCTCCGCAGAGCCAGTGTTGGGTGTAATATTTTTCCCGGAGGTTGCTGACTATGACTCCCTGGCTGGTGCTGGCATGTATAAACTTGCCGTCCTTGAGGTAGATGCCTACGTGTGCCACTTTTTTGCGGGAAGCACGGCTGGTGAAGAACACCAAATCTCCCTCACGCAAGTTGCGGCGGGAGATTTTGCTGCTCTCTTTCAGTTGCCCGTCTGTGCTTCTCGACAGACGGGTGTGATAAACTTTCTTATACAGTTGCGATACCAGTCCGGAGCAGTCCGTTCCACGCTTGCTGTCACCGCCTGCACGATAGGGGGTGCCTATCCATTCGGAGGCATGGATGTACAGCTTGTGGTTGTCCTGCAGTTCAATATCCACTCCCAAACGGACGGATGCCTGTGCCAGGGCTTTGTAGTCCAGGCGTGGCGCGGAGGTATGGCAGGAACTTAGACCTATCAATATGATGGTAAGAGCTACTATATAAGAAAGATATTTTTTCATGCTTCCGCGTTTTTTTCTTCTACCGTTTTTTCTTCTTTTTCCGTTATTTCTTCTACGGCTTCTTCTTCTACCGTTTCTTCTACTACGGCTTCTTCCTCCACGCCGACGTTGAAGTAAGCTTCCAGTTCCTGCTCGGCAGAGTTGTTCTCATTTCGTATATCGCGGATAATAACACCGTTTTCCAGCAATGCAATACGCGGGCAAACGTCCACTGTATGATTTAGGTTATGGCTGGAAATGATGACGGTGGCTCCGTGTTCTTCATTGTATCTTTTCAGCAAGTGTTTGATTACGGACTGTGAACTGGGGTCAAGGAAGTTGAACGGTTCATCCAGAATCAACAGTTGCGGATGGTGGAGCATGGCGGAGATGATGCCGATTTTCTGCTTGTTTCCGGCAGAATAGTTGCGGATGAATTTCTTCTGGCCCATTACTTCGCCGTTCATGAAGCGTTCGAAGGGAAGCAGGCGTTCGTCTACCTCCTCTTTCTTCAGACCATACATCTTACCGATGAAGTAGAAGTATTCTTCGGGGGTGAGGTAGTCTATCAGGAAACCGTCGTCTATAAAGGCTCCCGTGAAGTTCTTCCAGTCCTCACTTTTGCTGACGTCAATGTCATTGATGGTTACATTGCCCCGGTCTGCCTGCAGCAAGTCAAGAATCAGACGGAAGAGGGTGGTCTTGCCTGCACCGTTGTTGCCTACCAGTCCCAGCATATCGCCTTGCCCGATGGTGTAGTTCTCTATATCTACGGCTTTTTTTGTGCCGAAATTCTTTTGTAAATTGTTGATGCGTATCATGTTAGTGATTGATGTTTAATGATTTCTATTTCTGTCTACTGTCCCTGAAGCCTTCCATATTCTTGTAGCGGCGTTTCATGAGCCGGTGATATACATTCATCAGCCAGAATTTGGAAGTGGCGATAAATGCCACGCCGATGCCGATAAGTATCCAGGGGGTGACCTCTTTGCCAAAGATGGCATTCAGTGCAAAAAGCAGCAGTAAAGGTATGCCGAAAGCACCTCCTGAAATCAGATTCTGCAGACCGGTGCCTATATTCTGCCGGCTGGTCATCTTTGAATTCAGGTCGGTAGTCTTGTTGTTGTAGACTGCCAGTTGGAACAGACAGCAGTATACGGCTCCCGGAATGAATATCAGCCATGCAATGCAACCGAGTACGGATACCTTCCCGGTAACCATACCGGGAATCATCAGAATCGTAGGAATGAGCAATGCAATGCTGTACAGTATGTATTTGGCACGCAGCAGCGAGTAGATAGATTCCTTGCGGCTCATCAGTCCGTCAATGTAATTGCCTTCGTAACCCATCAGTGTGCTGAGGAACATGATGCCGAAGATAATGTAATTATAAAGGACGAAGAAATCTCTCAGACCTCCGTCATACACATCGGAAAAGCTAATGATACTACTGAACATTATCACTACACCGGTGATGGAATAGAGCGAACGCTTACAAATCTTGTTGCGTAGCAATAACTTGAGTTCCAGTCTCATGTATTCGCCTATTTCGCCGTAGCGGTCGAGGAATTTGTATTCGGATACATGTTTTATCCGTGTATCTTCCACTTTGTTCAGTTCATTGTAGATGAGTTTCTGCATCAGGGTGCGGTTGATGAACCACATGAGGGCGATGGCAGCCAGTACACCGATGAATGACAGTATATTACCGGTGATGAACCCTTCTCCCAGATTGACAAAACAGTCGAAAAGCGGACTGTTGTCCGGAATGAATAGTGCGGCGGCAATGCCACCATATACTACTACCGGTAGTGCCAGCCACCAGATGCGCTCACCCATCAGTGTGCGGCACAACAAGAACCAGTAGTTATTGAATACCATCAGCAGCCAGATGCCAATGCAATAGGTCAGCACACCACTGATTCCATAGAATTTGGTGACGGTGATGATGGAAAACGGAACAAACAGAAACAGCCAGAACAGATTGAAGCCATCCAGTCCGGAACGGATCAGCAGGAAGTCGATAAGACGGTTCCGCTTGATGGGAAGCAGCAGGTAGGGCTTCACTTCCTGGGTGGGTGTTTTTTGGAAAGGCAGGCGTATCAGGAAATCCAGCACAAGGACAAATATCAATCCGGAATTCATTACGTGATAGGCTTCTGTGGCACCACCGTCAAAGGCGAATGCAAAGGTCGTACCGAAGAATATCAGGTAACCGGCCCAGAAGACGAACATGAAGTACATCCAGAATTTTCCAAATTTACTTTTTTCGTACATCGGATTTCGTTTTTCCGCCAGTTTTCCGTGCTTGCGCAAATCTAAGAAAAGACTCATAGTATTTGTATATATAGAGTTTGTATAAAAAAAGCTGCGCTGCCTTTCATCGAACAACGCAGCCTTCTGTGTGTATGGCTCTCTTATTCTTTGTCAGGAGTTTCAGGACTGATCATTGATACCTCAATCTCATTCTTCTGCTTGAACAAGTCGTCGGTGAACTTTTGGATGTCCTTCACGGTGATGCTGTTGACAATCTGTTCGTAATCCTTTATCGGATTCATACCGGTGAACAGGTATTCGTCAATGCTTCCCAGCCAGTAGCTGTTTTCCTTCAAGTCTTCGGCGTGTTTTTTCAGCATGAACTCCTTCACTTTATTCAGGTCTCCTTCCGACGGACCTGCTTTGGCGATGTTGTCGAGTTCTGTAAAGATAATCTGCATCAACTTTTCTCTTTTTGCCGGAGCGGTTTCGAATATAATTTGCAGAAGGGCCTTTTCTTTCGGATATTTGCTTAACTGGCCGCCTACATATACACCGTAAGTGCCACCTTCGTCTTCACGTACCTTGGCTGTATAAACCAAGTCAAGAATCTGGCTGGTCATATCCAGCAGGATGTCATTTTTCAGGTCGTACTTGCAGTCACCGTTCAGCAGGACAAAATTTGACGCTTTAGCAGTTTCCTGCTTCCTTACGAACTCATTTTTATAAACTCCCTGGCGCATGTCGACTTTATTGTCCTTGAATGTTTCCTTGCGGTTGATGGCAGGCAGTGAACCCAGGTACTCGGCGATGAGTGGTTTCATTTCCTCCACATTCACATTTCCTACAAAGATAAAGGTAAAATCGCTGGCATCTTTGTAGCGGTCTTGATACATGGACAGAATCTTGTCATAATCCATCTTGTCAATCATGTCCGCCTTTATTCTGGCTCTTCTGGGATGGTGCATGTAAATACCGGCCGAGACAGAGTCACTGAACGCCACCTGGGGATTCATTTCCATATTCTGCAAAGCAGCTTTGTTGCGGTTCTTGTAGGATGCGAAGGCATCGTCGTCACGGCGTGGAGCGGTGAACGTCAAGTAAGTGAGCTGCATCATTGTTTCGAAGTCTTTCGGTGAACAGCTGCCATTGACGGTTTCTGTCTTGTCACCGATACCATAGCTGACGGAAGCTTTCTTGCCGGCCAGAACTTTTTCCAGGTCTACGGCACTGAAATTACCCAGACCACCGACACTCACTGCATCCAGTCCGTTGATGTTGATGATTTCCGAGTCGGGGAACAGGGAACTACCGCCTAGGCTGACTCCCTTCATGCGGATTTCGTCTGCCTTGAAGTCTGTCTTCTTGATAATGACCTTGACTCCGTTGGAGAGTGTCAGCGTTGTAGTGCCGAATGTATCATCTGTCTGCTCGGATACAATCTTTCCGCCTTTCGGGGCTTCGGCCATCAAAGGTTCATCCGACACCTTGTCTACGTAGGCAGTCAGTTTTTCAGCTTTAATATCTTTCAGAATCTTCTTGATTGCATCTTCTGTCGGCATTTTCAATCCTTCCTTATCCGGACCGAGAATTGCGACTACCTGGTTACTGTCTGTCACGAGGGCTTGCATCATCTGGTTCAGTGCGGCAACCGGAATGGCGGGAGCTATCTGATTGATGATGGCGTATTCGTTTTCGATGCCCGGAATCGGTTCGTTATCGAGGAAATGACGGACATATTCATCCACGTACTCTTCATTCTTGCGTTTGTCACGCTCGTTATAAGCAGATTCCAGTTGGCGCAGATATTCGGCACGGGCACGGTTGTATTCCGTTTCCGTAAAGCCGAATTGGCGGGCGCGTTCTGTTTCGCGCAGGAGAGTGGCTATTCCATTTTCTATGGCATCTTCCTTGCAGACAACGACACCGGTGAAGGCATCTTTGGTTTTGGCAACAAAGAAATCATCGTCATAAGTGGCGGCATATATATAAGGAGGATTGGCGGTTTGTACCAATTCGTTCAGACGCGCATTCAGCATATTGTTGATGAGCGTGGTTGCATAATTCTGTACCAGATAACCCATGTCGCCTTTCTGCTCGTCAGGAGTGGCTTCGTGCTTGTTGAAGATGAGGGCTTGTACATTGGACTGTTCCTTGTCCTGATAAACCAATACAATAGGCTCCTTGTTGTCGTTTACCGGATAGTACTCGCGTTTGGCAGCATTGGGCTGGGCGGGAATATCAGAAAACATTTTCTTGATTTGGGCTTCGATGGCGTCCACATCTATATCGCCAACTACCACAATACCCTGAAGGTCCGGACGGTACCACTTTTCATAGTAGTCTCTCAAAGTTTGCGGTTTGAAGTTCATAACGACCTCCATCGTTCCGATAGGGAAACAAGTGGCATACTTCGTTCCTTCGAACATGACTGGAAGCATCTTCTCCTGGAAGCGTTGTATGGCGCTCATACGGGTGCGCCATTCTTCGTTGATGACTCCGCGTTCTTTGTCTATTTCCTTCGGGTCCAGGGTCAAATCGTTACTCCAGTCGTGCAGAATCAGCAGGCAGGAGTCGATGGCTCCCGGAGTAGTGACCGGCACATTGGAAATGTTGTATACGGTTTCGTCTACGGAAGTATAGGCGTTCAAGTTCTCACCGAATTTCACCCCGATACGCTCCAGGTATTGCTTCAGTGCATCACCGGGGAAGTGGGTCGTTCCATTGAAACACATGTGTTCCAGGAAGTGGGCAAGGCCGCGCTGGTCGGCTTCTTCCTGAATGGAGCCTACCTTTTGGGCAATGTAAAAGTCGGCCCGGTTTGCAGGCTGGCTGTTCTTGCGGATATAATAGGTCAATCCGTTGTCCAACTTTCCGATACGGACATTTTTGTCGACCGGGATAGGCGGCATTTGCTGTGCAAATACCTGCTGAAAATTGCAGCAAAGAATTAACGCTACAATCCATAAACCACGTAATAGATGTTTCATATTATTATGAATTTAAATTGTTCTTGAACTATCTGTCGGACAGCCCTTGGATAAATCACAACTTCTGTTGTTTTTTTCGGATTCCATTCCGGATAAATGGAATTTATCTGACTGCTTCCCGGATGCGGACCAATTTGGTCAGCAGGTCTTCCAGCAGGTCGAGTTTCAGCATGTTGGCGCCGTCACTCTTGGCTACGGCGGGATTTTCGTGGGTTTCGATGAACAGTCCGTCTACACCTACGGCAACACCGGCTTTGGCTACGGTCTCGATAAGTTGCGGCATACCTCCCGTGACGCCACTGGTCTGGTTGGGCTGTTGCAAGGAGTGGGTTACATCCAGGATGACGGGGAAACCGAAGGTCTGCATTTCGGGGATGCCGCGATAGTCGATGACTAAATCCTGATAACCGAAAGTAGTTCCGCGTTCCGTCAGCATGACGTTCCTATTGCCTGCTTCCACTACTTTATCAGCCGCAAAGCGCATGGCAAGCGGAGAGAGGAACTGCCCTTTCTTGATGTTGATGGTTTTTCCGGTTTTGGCGGCGGCTACAAGCAGGTCTGTCTGCCGGCAGAGGAAGGCGGGAATTTGCAGAATATCCACATATTCGGCAGCCATGGTGGCTTCTTCGGCTGCATGAATGTCGGTCACGGTAGGTACTCCGAAGGTGGTGTGCACTTTTTGCAGTATCTTCAGCGCCTTTTCGTCGCCGATGCCCATAAAGGAATCCAGGCGGGAGCGGTTGGCTTTGCGGTACGACCCTTTGAATACATAGGGGATTTGCAGTTTTTCGGTGATAGTCACGATACGTTCGGCAATGCGCATTGCCATTTCTTCTCCTTCGATGACACATGGACCTGCCAGTAGGAAGAAGTTTCCGGCAGGATTATTCTTTAATTCAATCATAGGTTGTTACTGATTAAGTATTTTCAATTGGGTATAATCAATGTTATTGCTTCATGCAGTACGCTGATGTCCAGTGGAAAATGACGGTCAAGAATACGTCCGTCCAAATCGACAGAGGCATTTTGCGCACGCAGCACTTTTACTTTTTGCGTACGGTAGGGCATCACTACCTTATGGTTCAGAATCCGCCCTTGGATAAGCATCCACAATCCCGACCATAGTTGCAGCAATTCGGGACGGTAAATGACGGAAACATCCAGCCAGCCATTATAGGGCACTGCACTAGGCGCTTGTCCGTATCCCCACGCACTGCCTATGCAGACAGTCATGATGCGTCCACGTATGTGCTCGCCGTTTATCTTGAGATGCATGCGGTACAGCTTCCGTTCGAAGATAATAGATAGCAGTGCCATGAAGTAGGAGAGGAACTTCACTCCCCAGAAACGCTTGCACTGGTCGGTGATTTTCACGATACGGGCTCCCAGGCCTATGTTGATGGCATTGAGAAAGTAGCGTGTCAGATGCTTTTCACCGTCGTAATAATAGCAGGTACCCACGTCTATTTTCCGGCGGCGGTTGTTGATGATGCAATCCACCGCTTTCTTGTAGTCCGAACTCATTTCCCAATAGTCGGCAAAGTCATTTCCTATACCATTGGGGATGATGCCGATGGCTATATTCTCCTTGTCCGGTGCATTGGAAAGCATGATGCCGTTAATGACGTCATTCAGTGCGCCGTCACCGCCTACTACAACAATGGTGCGGTAGCCGTTGTTGGCGAGGATGCCTGCCAGACGCTCTACCGAACCGAACCCTTCGGACTGCACATAGTCGTAAGGCACACCTTTGCTGTCCATGTATTCTTTGATTTCTTTCCACCGTTTCTGCACTTTCCGTGTTCCGGCTTTGGGGTTGTATATCACTCCCAACTTTTCGGGTTCTGCACTCATGATTCTATTTACAATTTGACTATTTACTATTTACGATTTAAATCACCCGGTCACTTTATCATTTCATCATCCTTCCAACTTCTTCTTTACAAAAGCTATCTTTTCTTCCATCGGCCACCGGGCATTCATCCAATGGATGGTAAATCCACGCCGTTCCATACGGCGGAACCAGGTCATCTGGCGTTTGGCAAACTGGTGGATGGCTGTTTCCAGTTGCGTGAACATCTCTTCATAGGTCAACTTGCCGATGACATAAAGTGTCAGATACTTGTATTCCAGTCCGTAATAGATGAGGTCATCCGGTTGGATGCCTTGCTCTATCAGACGGCGCACTTCGTCTATCATTCCTTCTTCCAGGCGCTGGTGCAGGCGGCGGGTGATTTTCTCCCGACGCAATTCCCGGTCGATGTCCACACCTATGATGAGGCTGTTCATCTGGGGGAAGGAACGTTCGTCTACTGGGGTATGGGCATAGTACTCTTCGATTTCGATGGCTCGTATGGCACGTTTGGCTGTGTCCACGTCCGTAGTATTGTGCAGGCTTTTGTAACCTTTCAGTATGTCGGTCAGTTCTTCCAGCGATTTGTCCGCCAGACGGGTGCGCAACTCAGGATTCTCGGGTACGGGCAGCAGACGGTAGCCTTTCAGCACTGATTCGAGATACATTCCGGTTCCTCCACATACAACGGGCAGGCAACCTTTTTGTTTAATAGTCTCGTAAGCATTCAAGAAATCACGCTGATACTCGAAAACATTGTACTTATAGCCCGGGTCGGCTATGTCGATGAGGTGATAGGGAATCTGTTTCCCGTCGACGGTATAGTCGGCAAGGTCTTTGCCGGTGCCCAGGTCCATCCCCCGGTAGATTTGCCGTGAATCGGCACTGATGATTTCCGTATGGAGTTCGGCGGCCAAGGCGGCTGCAAATGGAGTCTTTCCTGAGGCGGTAGGCCCTAATATGGCGATTAAATCATAGTCTGGCATATATAAGTTCTTGTTAATCTCATTACAAAGATAGTGCAAACCGAATGCAGAATAAAATGAACTCGTTCATTTTTTATGC
>OGEG01000614.1_pt1 | contig 35283 bp, 32 predicted proteins | sample 1570621 | NCBI WGS metagenome assembly OGEG01 (sample SAMEA2582130, study PRJEB24529) | metagenome | biome: Human gut stool | place: China | collected 2011 | reverse complement strand
GTTATCATCCTTATATTCAGGGTATTTGTTCTCCAAATCCTGTAGTTCTCGCATCATTTTGTCAAACTCATGATCCGAGATTTCCGGCGCATTAAGAACATAGTAATTGTGGTTATGTCGATGTAATTCAACACGCAACTGGTCTATTTTTTCTTTTTCAGTCATTGTTAAAGGCTTTGTTTTGGGCAAAATTAAACATTTTATTGGTGAATAACATCGGACGACAACCATAATATTTGTACTTTTGCAAAAAATAATAAAACATGCGTATAGATATAATAACTGTTTTACCGGAAATGATTGAAGGCTTCTTTAATTGTTCCATCATGAAGCGTGCTCAGAATAAAAATATTGCAGAAATATATATACATAATCTGCGCGAGTATGCCACAGATAAATATCGTAAAGTAGACGATTATCCGTTTGGTGGATGCGCCGGAATGGTGATGAAAATAGAACCGATTGATCGTTGCATTACAGCCCTGAAAGAGCAAAGAGAGTATGATGATATTATATTTACGACCCCTGATGGAGAAAAATTTGATCAGAAAATGGCTAACAGTCTCTCTTTAAGCAATAATTTGATGATTCTCTGCGGACATTTTAAAGGGATTGATTATAGAATTCGTGAACACTTCATTACCAAAGAGATAAGTATTGGTGATTATGTTCTTACGGGTGGCGAATTGGCTGCTGCTGTAATTGCTGATTCTATTATTCGCATTATTCCGGGAGTTATCTCTGATGAACAATCAGCCCTTTCCGATTCTTTCCAAGATAATCTTTTGGCCGCTCCTGTCTATACGCGTCCGGCTGATTATAAAGGTTGGAAAGTTCCGGATATTTTACTATCAGGCCATGAAGCTAAAATAAAGGAATGGGAGTTGCAACAATCTCTTGAGAGAACCCGGAAGTTACGTCCTGATTTGTTAGGCGAGTAATCTGTAAGATGTAAATAAAAAGAAAAAGGACATTCAATTTGAATGTCCTTTTTTATGAAAATAGCTTGCGAATGGCTATGCTTTGTAATTTGTCATACCTCAAGTGCGCCAATTATTTCTTTAACAGACTTATATCCATGTCTATTTAGGTAGTCATCAATACCTTCTGCAACCTTCACAGTAATTGCCGGATCGATAAAGTTTGCTGTACCAATCTGGATAGCTGAGGCACCTGCGAGCATAAATTCTACGGCATCTTTCCAATTCATGATGCCCCCTAAACCTATGACAGGTATTTTTACTGCCTTAGCAACTTGCCATACCATACGGAGTGCAATAGGTTTCACTGCCGCTCCGGACATACCGCCTGTCACCGTAGAAAGGATGGGACGTCTGCGTTCTGCGTCTACAGCCATTCCCAATAGGGTATTGATGAGCGATACGCTGTCCGCACCGCCATTTTCGGCTGCACGTGCTATCTCTGTGATGTCTGTGACATTGGGTGACAGTTTTACGATAAGTGTCTTTTTGTAAACTGAGCGTACGGCTTTTACCACTTCTTCAGCTCCTTTGGCTGTAACACCAAATGCCATTCCACCTTGCTTCACATTAGGGCAGGATATGTTTAGTTCTATGGCAGGAATATTTACAAGTTCATTAATGATTGCAGCTGTTTCCATGTAATCTTCAATAGCAGAACCTGAAACATTTACAATCATATTGGTTTTTATATCTTTAATACGCGGATAGATATGTTCAACAAAGTAATGTACACCCTTATTTTGCAGTCCCACAGCGTTTAACATACCGGAAGGAGTCTCTGCCATACGCGGATATGGGTTTCCTTCACGTTTGTGAAGAGTAGTGCCCTTTACAATAATACCACCTATTCGCGATATATCGATGAAATCGGCGAACTCTTCACCATATCCAAAGGTTCCGGATGCTGTCATTACCGGATTTTTCATTTGCAATTCGCCAATGTTTACACTTAAATCTGCCATAATAGTTTGTTTATATTAAAAACCGGACCTTCTTTACATACACATAAATGACCTTCTGTAGTGTTTTCCACACAACATAAACAAGCGCCTATGCCACATGCCATCATGTTTTCTAAAGATACTTCACAATTAATGCCTTTACTTTTGGCATATTTAGCTACAGATATCATCATTGGTTTAGGACCGCAGGTATATATTTGCTCGAAGTTCACCTTATTTAATATGGAATGTTGGGTAACATATCCTTTTTCGCCATGACTACCGTCTTCCGTGGTAGTATATACTTCTCCGTAGGCAGCAAATTCTTCTAATTGCAGCAAATCCTTGTCGCTTCTGGCACCTAATAAGAAGATGGGTTTGCTTCCGTTTTTAGCCAATTGCTCGCCTAAATACAACATCGGTGCCGTACCTACACCACCACCCACTAACAAAAGCTTCTCTGAGGGCTTTTCAGGCATTGTGAAGCCATTTCCTAATGGAAGCACTACATTGATTACATCTCCTTGTTTTGCTTCACCTAAGCGCCTGGTTCCATCTCCTACAAGTTGAATTAGGAACCATACCTCATTCCTTTGTTTATCTACATAATTAATAGAGATAGGGCGTCGCAAGAAAGTACTGGGTGAACTGTCTACGCGAATCTCTGCAAATTGTCCCGGAAGCATTTCCGGGAGCAGGGACGAGGAAGTCAATTTCAGCAGCACATAGTTGGTATGCAGCCGGACGTTCTCAGTCACTGTCAGATCTAAAATATATTTTTTCATATTATCTATAAAGAAGAATTATCTTTTGGCTGCAAAGATACGGGAATTTGTGTAAATAGCCGTAGTTGCCCTTTAATTTTCCGGTTTGAATGTCTCATACGTATTATCATCAAAGAATATTCTTATTTCAGTTATTTTTCTGGGTGGTCTTTCTTTATAGATAATCTCCTGTTTTACAATCTCTTTAGGTGCTTTTTGTACCGTTTCTAATGCGATTTCCTTGCGATTTTCCGGTATATCCGTCTTGTTGGACAGGTTTTCCGGATTGTCAGCGAATAAAGGGTAGTCAAATCCGCCATCGTCAGCAGTTGGAGAGTTATTGCTCATATTTCCTTTTCCTGTCAGAAGCCATTCAAGGTTGATGTCATTATATCGCTTGTGCAGTTTTAGAATGACTTCCGTACTTGGATTATTACGGGAACTTAAAATATGGGAGATAGTAGCTTGAGCTACATCTATGCTTTCAGCAAATGCTCCTGCAGTCAATTGTTCCCGGTCCATTATCATCTTGAATCTGTCCTTTATACTCATGTCGTAGATATTATTACAATTGTATCTCTTTTTAATTTAATCACAAAAGTAAAAAATAGAATTTACAAAAGCAAATTAAAAATGTGATATTAATAAAATTACAAAAGTATTCTATTGCTTTACATATGTGTTGTTTTGTTTTGTAAATGCTTGGAATATACAAAAAACAACTACGATATAAACTTTAATATATTTGCATATTATATTGATATATAATAATATATATCAATATAAAACTTGTTATAAGGCATTAATTACAGATGTTTTAGTCATATCTCTAGTGTTTATAATCTATTAGTACAATAAAATATTGTATACATCAGGTTTACAGTGTAGTAAATATATATATTAGTGTAGTTAATAGTTTATTCGATGAAAATGTAATGGTGTGTATTGTGTTTGTAAATAATTTATTTTACAAATATATTAATACTGATGTATTTATGTTTGTAATATATTACAGTTGTGGTATGTATCTGTGTATCTGTCCTTTTTTTACATAGGTGATATATCATGGTTGTGTTATACAACTATTTCTCCCATTAAGTTTAATAAACTCAATGGGAGAAATTCTTTTTAAATGAAAATGGGTGACAAAATAGAGATGAACTAATCTTTTACTAATTTGTAATGTCGCAAAATGAAATCTTTGCTTTCTTTCTGTATAAAAGTCCGAATGATTAGAAAAAAACGATTCTCAGAGGATTATATTCTATGTATTTTATTGTATTACAACTTATTATCTCTCTCTTTATACTATCGAGAAATCATGATAATAGAAAAAAGGGGGAAATCCCCCCTAAATGTGACAAAATGATATAGAAATGAGTTATTTTTATATTTCCTTCTTTTATATAAAGAGAAGCATAAATGTGGAAATCAATGCAAGATTTTAAAGACCAACTCTCGCAATAGATTGCCATCGTTTAATGAAGAGTTTCCTACTCCTTTAGATTTGGCATCTGTATATCGTATTTCTCCAATGATTTGCATGGTCTTTACCCCATTATATTTCCGCATGGCACTGAGGTATTCACGAGACTGCCATGGACTTTTTAAACCTAAGAATGCGGCAATACCCTGCTCTGACTTTTCAGGAGCATAATAAGCCAGCATTAAGTTGGAAAAGAAGCCAAAAAGTAAAGATAAAGTCATTTGAATTGGATTGGTTTTTGGATTTTCTTCAAAATATTTTATTATTCTATTAGCCTTTAAAACATCCTTTTCTACAATGGCGCTACGAAGTTCAAAGTTATTATAATCCTTGCTGATTCCGATATTATGCTCTATTAGTTCAGGGGTGACTCGTGTCTGACCTTTTGGAAGTGTAATAATAAGCTTTTCTAGTTCACCGGTAAGGCGGCTGAGATCGGTTCCTACAAAGTCGGCAAGCATGGAAGTTGCTTTGGGTTCAAGGTCTACTCCCTTACGCTTCATATAAGATGTGATGAATGCCGGTAGTTGGGCATCTTTTACTTTTTTGGATTCAAACAGTATACCGGACTTCTCTATTTCAGCAGCAAGCTTTTTCCTTCTGTCCAATACGCCATGTTTGTGGCATATTACCAATATGGTGGATAGCAAGGGCTTTTGAAGATAGTAGGAAAGTTCCTCCATATTGCGTATATTCTGTGCTTCCTTCACTACTACTACTTGGTGTTCGGACATCATTGGATAGCGCTTGGCGGCATTGATGATTGTAGCCACATCTACATCTGCGCCATATACAACGGTTAAGTTGAATTCCTTTTCGGTTTCGTTCAGTACATTATTTGTTATATAATCTGAAATGAGATCGATGTAATACGGTTCTTCCCCCATTAAATAGTAGATAGGGCGATATTGTCCGGTTTTTAGCTCCTTTATGATGTCGTCACATGTAATTTCTTGCTTTGCCATGTTTCTTGGTTTTACCAGTCGAATTTTAGATGTTTTACCGTTTTCTTTTCATCAATAATCATACGTAGAGATGCGATACCTATTTCAACATGCTCTGTTACATACTTTTGAGTTACTATGCTATCGCTTTTATCGGTCTTGACGCCTTCCGGAATCATGGGCTGGTCGGATACTAACAGCAAGGCACCGGTTGGAATATGATTGGCAAAACCGCAACTGAACAAGGTTGCCGTCTCCATATCGACTGCCATGGCACGGGTTTTCTTGAGATACTCTTTAAAATCTTCATCATGCTCCCAAATGCGGCGGTTGGTGGTGTATACAGTACCGGTCCAGTAATCGCGGGCATAGTCACGGATGGCAGAAGAAACGGCACGCTGTAACATAAATGCCGGCAGCGACGGCACTTCCGGCGGAAAATAGTCGTTTGAGGTACCTTCACCGCGGATAGCGGCGATTGGAAGGATAAGATCCCCTATTCTATTTTTCTTGTCTATGCCCCCGCACTTGCCCAGAAACAGACACGCTTTGGGTTTGATGGCACTTAATAAATCCATGATAATGGCGGCATTAGGGCTTCCCATTCCGAAGTTGATAATAGTCATGCCTTCCGCACTGGCAGAAATCATATTGGCGTCTTTGCCAAGAATAGGAACATTGAATTTTTCAGCGAAAATTTCTACATACTTGTTGAAGTTAGTCAACAGGATATACTCTCCAAAATCTTCCAGGTTACGTTTTGTGTAACGGGGTAGCCAATTAGCTACGATTTCTTCTTTTGTTTTCATAAGATTTTATTAAATTTGTTCCCTAAAGTCATTAGGAAGCGATTATTTAACTCACAAAAATACAATAAAAAAGTAAAAACAAGAAATTAAAGTAGAATGTTCTCATTGAATCTGCCGGCGTTTGATGCCAAGATTATTGCCAGGGATGGAAAAAGAAGTATTTTTGATGTTATCCGTCGCCGATATGTTGCTTTGACTCCGGAGGAGTGGGTACGACAGCATTTTGTGCACTTTCTTATGGCACATAAGGGTTATCCGCAGGCACTTATGGCAAACGAGGTACAGGTACAGTTAAATGGTACTAAAAAACGTTGTGATACAGTGCTTTACAGAAGAGACCTTACAGCGCGTATGATTATAGAATATAAAGCTCCTGAAGTAGAAATCACTCAAAAGGTTTTCGATCAGATTACCCGCTATAATATGGTGCTGAAAGTGGACTATCTGATAGTGAGCAATGGTATCAGGCATTATTGCTGTCGTATGGACTATGAGCGGAATAATTATACTTTCTTACAAAACATTCCTGACTACACAAGCCTTTGATATACTCATCTTTCTCCCTCTAAGGACGGCTTCCAGATAGGTATTTCATCGTATACCATTCGAGAGATACGGGCGATAATGGCGGCATTCTCATCGTCTGTCTCACTTGAGTTCATTACAAAAACAGCGATATAATATTTCTTTCCATCAGGCGTGATTACGACTCCGGCATCATTATCTGCAATTTTCACACCCTCCGAATTACGATCGGAAGAGCCTGTCTTATGCCCTACAATTGCGTTGGAAGGTAATAATCCCTTTAGTTTATTGCTCCCGGTACTGGTTGCTATCATGGTATTCCATAAAAAATCCTTGTATACGGGGGCAAATAGTTCCTTTTCGTCAGCTATTCTTAGCAGTTGTACCATTTCATAGGGAGTACTCCAATTCAGATATGCCTTTGAGGGATTCCGGTGCATGGAATCTTCCGTTTCGGACAAGTTGAAATCATTAATATCTAACTTCTTAATGTACTGATGGATATGCCCTATTCCACCGGCATATTTTATGAGAATATCACAAGCATTGTTATCGCTTAGAGAGATGCTGTATTGTAAAAGTTCTCCTAATGAGATATTGAGGTCTTGATTGGGGTATTTTTGCCGTAACGGGCTGTAAGTATTTGGCTGTAACTGAGATGCTTTAACATGGATGATGTGGTCTAATGGAGTTTCCTGTCTATTCATCTTGTCCAATACAGCCAGGGCTACGTGGAACTTGAATACGCTTAGCAACGGATAGTTCATTTTGTTATTGTACAGTAGGATTTCGTTCCGGTCTGTCAGTACAGCCACGCCCACCGTGGCTTTTTTCCCTTTGAGGAAATTGTCAATTTTGCTTTCTAATGTTTGCTGTTGCGCTTGTAAAGCGATGCTTATACTGAAATACAACACATATATAAAAGTATATCTAAGCCCCATATTATTAATTTCATACATTTGCTTAATCTGCAAATATATGGAATTAATTCAAAATAGGGAAACTGTATTTTTTTATTTACCTTTATTCTTTCCGAACTTTTCTTGCAGTTTTTGCATTAGTTCATAGAAATTGGGGATATAAACCGTTGCAAGTAATGTATTTAGTGCCATACCGAACACTACTGCCGCTCCAAGAGCAACACGACTTTCCGCTCCTGCTCCTGTAGCGAACAGAAGTGGCATAACTCCCAGTACAAATGCCAATGAGGTCATCAGAATAGGACGAAGCCGGATGTGTCCCGCCTGGAATGCAGCATCACGGATACTGTTGCCTTGTGCACGAAAATCACGTGCGAATTCCACAATCAGGATACCGTTTTTGGCGGATAGCGCCACTAACAGAATTATACCGATCTGAGTGTAGATGCTGACCGGAGTTCCCATTACATAACAACCCAGCATTGCGCCGAGCAATGCTACCGGAAGCCCCATTACAGCAGATACCGGGCTGGTCCAGCTTTCGTATTGTGCGGCGAGTACGAGGAAAGCCACTAATAGCGCCATGATAAAAACGGCAGTTGTAGTTGTTCCCGCCTGCGTTTCTTGATAGGCAACAGAAGTCCATTCGTAGCCGAATTCATTGCCGAGTTGATTCTTTATTAGACTCTCCGCTTGCTTGATAGCTTCTCCGGAACTGCTTCCCGGAGCTGCATTGCAGGTAATGGATGCGGTAGAGTACATATTATATCGGTTGATTTGATCCATACCCAGTTGTTCGTCTATCTGTGTGAAAGAAGAGAAAGGGACCATTTCTCCCGAAGCATTAGGTACACTTAATTTGAGTACATCGTCAATAACACGTTGGGCGCGGTCGCCGGCCCCCAGCTTCACTTGATAAATGCGTCCGAACTGTACGTAGTCGTTAACATAGGCTTCCCCCATATAATATCCTAAGGCGGTGAAAACGCTGTTCAACTGTATGCCCATCAATTGCACTTTGTCGCGGTCTATATTCAGGAAATACTGAGGTACATTTGCTTGATATTGGCTGCTGACAGATGCCAGGGCCGGATACTCACGATAGTGTTCCATTAAAGTTTCTACGGCACGTTGCATTTCGGTGGCACCAAGGTTGTTATGGTCTTCCAATTGCAGTTGCAACCCGCCGGTGGCCCCCAGTCCGGGAATGGCAGGTGGAACCATTGCAAAGACCTCAGCTTCCTGAATGCTGTAGGCTTCCATATTGAAACGGTTGACGATGGCTGATGCCGTATGTTTCTTCCCTTTGCGTTCATCCCAGTTTTTCAGGACAACGAAGTATGTGGCGGCATTGCTCTGTTCTCCCCCGCCCATAACGGAAAAGCCGGATATCCCGATATAATCCTTTACTTCGGGATAAGTGTCGAGCAAAGCATTGATTTGTTTTCCCACTTCTTGCGTGCGTTCCAAGCTTGATGCCGGTGGAAGTTGCACAACAGCGAGGAAATATCCGTCATCTTCTTCCGGTATAAAAGTAGAGGGCCATTTAACGAACAGCAACACAGCGATTATCGTAAATACAGCATAGGAAGCTACTGCAGCAAAAGGCCGTTGTAACAAATAGCCCACTATTTTGTCATACACTCCTTGCGTCTTGTCGTACAAACGGTTAAATCCTTTATACAGAGGAAATTTCGAGGGTCTGGTAGGTTGAAGCATTAATGCGCAGAGTGCAGGTGTCAGCGTCAGTGAGTTGATACCGCTTAGTACGGTACTGGCTGCAATGGTCAAGGCAAACTGTCTGTACAACTGTCCTGATATTCCGCTGACAAGGGTGGTAGGGATAAATACGGCAAGCAATACCAAAACCACCCCCACGATGGGACCTGTAATCTCTCCCATTGCTTCCGTTACGGCTTGCCGTGCCGTATATCGCCCGGTATCCAACAGACGCGTGGAGTTTTCTACAACCACAATAGCATCATCCACCACGATGGCAACCGCCAATATCAGTCCGAATAGTGTTAATGTATTGATAGAGAAACCGAATAACGACATGATTGCCAGCGTACCAATCAGTGAAACAGGTATCGTGATACAAGGAATGATAACGGCCCGCCAGTTTTGCAGAAAGAGGAAGATTACAAGTACTACCAATAGCGTTGTTTCAAAGAAAGTTACCATTACTTCATCAATGGACGCATGGATAACGTCTGTTGTGTCGAGCGTTACATTATACTGTATACCTGCCGGGAAATTCTGTGATAATTCCTGCATTTTTGCTTTGACGCCTTTTGATACGTCCAATGAATTGCTGCCCGGTTGTTGATAGATGGCGATGGCAGCCGTAGGATTCCCGTCCAGCTGAGAGACAACACTATAAGATGCCGAGCCCAGGTCTATATGGGCTACATCACGCAGACGGAGAATCCTCCCGCCGCTTTCCGTACGAAGGATAATGTTACCGAATTCTTCGGGTGAGGTTAGCCGCCCCTTTACAGTCAGGCTGTATTGATAGGCATTTTTGTTGTCATTTCCGATAGATTGTCCTACATTTCCGGCACTAACCTCTACATTTTGTGTCTGAATAGCCTGATAAACATCTGTAGGCGAGAGATTGCGAATACGCATAGCGGCAGGGTCAAGCCAGATACGCATGGAGTAGTCCCCTGCCCCCATTACATTGACTGCACCCACACCGGATACACGGGTCAATTGGTCCACAAGATTCAGTTTTGCATAGTTGCTGAGGTAAAGACCATCGTAATTTTTGTTGTCAGACTTCATTGTCAGGAACATAACGATATTACTAGATTTTTTCTGTACCGTAACTCCCTGTACCACTACAGGGGTGGGCAGTGATGACTGAGCCACACTAACTCTGTTTTGCACTTGTACGGTAGCCATGTCGATATCTGTACCTACTGCAAAAGTGATGGTAAGCGAATATGCTCCTGATGAGGATGAATTGGAGGACATATAAAGCATCCCGTCTACTCCGTTGACTTGCTGCTCAATAGGAATGCCGACGGTTTGAGCCACCGTCTGGGCATTGGCTCCGGGATAGACAGCGCTTACCTGTACGGTAGGCGGTGTAATGTCCGGATATTGCGCAATGGGTAGAATGCCCAGTGTGACCAATCCTGCTACGACGATGAGTAATGCCAGTACAGTTGAGAATATGGGACGGTCTATGAAGAATTTTGAAAACATAATTTCTTGGTTTGAGTGATTATATATACAGTGTGTATTATTGAACGGGCTTTATCCGCATGCCGTTTCTGACTTTCATCAAGGCTTTCGTTACATACCGTTCCTGCGGTGAAAGTCCTTGCTTGATTTGGCGCAGACTATCCTCTATCAGTTGTCCTATTTCTATGTGACGGTAGTGTACGATGTTCGAGTCATTGACTACATACACATATTTACCCAATTGATCTGTACCGATAGAAGCGTCAGGTATGAGGATTGCATTCTTTTGTTTTCCGTAGGGTAGTGTGATACTGACATAGAGCCCGCTTTTCAAGATACCTTTGGGATTGTCCACTCGGGCACGAATATTTAGTGTTCCGGTATTCAAGTCTACATTAGGTGAAAGGTAATCCAACTGTGCCGGGTAATTCAGTATACCGTCTTTTCCCAGGCTGACATTGACCTGTTTGGGAATGCTGTCTCCTTGCTGCAGCAACATGGCAAGCCATTGATTGTCTGCTACATTAAAATAAGAATACAGATGGTCGTCTTTATAAATGGTAGCCAATGTTATAGGCTGTGTACTACCGTTTATATAACTTCCCGCATCTGTGAGATTGCGGCTGATTGTTCCGTCAAACGGAGCGCGTACCGTACAGTAATCTAAGTTGGTGCGTGCAGTATTTAATGCAGCTTCAGCATTACTTACGGCTGCCAATGAAGTAGCTACATTTGACTTGGATTGTAGTACCTGTATTTGACTGACGGCATCCGTTTTTGCCGCTTCCTGCATACGTGTATAATTGCTTTGTGCATACTCAAGATTTGCGCGTGCTGTATTGAGAGCAGCTTCTGCTTGTCGCACATTATTTTGATAAATGGTTGGTTCAATTTGGAAGAGTACTTGTCCTTGGTATACCCGGTTACCGGGTGAATAGGCAATACTTTGCAGCGTTCCGCTGACTCTGCCTACTAAATCTACGGTTTTTTCAGAAGTCAGATAACCAGGGTAACTTTTAGTAAGTGTAATATCTTGCACACTTGGGTGAGCCACATTAATTTCCGGGGTGGGTATTGTATGTGCCATTTCTTTTTTATTCCCGCATCCAGCCAGTAAGGGTAGAATAATCAGGGTAATGTACATTTGATTTTTCATATATATGGTTCTGTTTAATTTTAGAGATTTATAATCTACTACTTTAGGTTTAATCTCCATATCCTCCTCCCAATGCTTTATAGAGTGATATGAGTTCTTGTAGTGAGCTACCCTGTGCCTGTGTTAACTGATTCTGATAAGTCAGTAATGAACGGAGGGCATCCAAAACATTTTGAAAAGGAGTCAATCCTTGCTTATAGAGGTCTAATGAAAGTTTTAAAGTTTCTTCTCCTTGATTACATACTTCTCGCAGGGCGACAATTTGTTTGATAGAACTACGATAACCGTTCATAGCATTATCAGTCTCTTGTACGGCTGTGAGTACTGTTTGGTTAAACTGATGAATAGACTCATCCAATTGCGCGCGTGCCAATCGGCTGGCATTCACCAGTTTTGTACCACTAAATAGCGTCCAGCTAAGGCTGGGGGCTATTTCAAACGTCATACTGTTCCGTTTCGTAAAATTCTTTAACTCATGAGATGCGTAACCAATGGAGCCTTTCAGGAAAACCTGTGGTAACCAATCGCTTTTGGAAGCACCAAGTAAGGCTGCTTGTACATTGACTTGTCGTTCTGCCTGGCGGATATCTGGACGGCGAAGTAGCAAGTCCGCGGGGATACCGATACCTATAGGCTCTATATAATCGGGAAGCTTACCATTTTGTTCCAATATGGGACGAATGTCTTGAGGGTAAGTTCCAAGTAGAATTGCTAAGGTGGTAATATATTGGTTGATAGTTGATTCCAGTTGTGGAATGGAGGCTTTGGTACTATAATATACTGATTTAGCTTGAGATACGTCCAGTTTGGAAACTAATCCCGTTTTATAGCGGACTTGGGTAATTTCGAGGACCGCAGCTTGTGTATTACAGTTATGGGTAACAACATTTAGTTCTTGTTGTAATTCACGTAGCCCGATGTAGGCTGATGCCACTTGTGCGCATAGTGAAATCATGACGGAGATGTATTCTTCCTTGCTGGCGGCAAAGTTTTCCCGTTGTGCCTTTACCCGTTGCCGGATGCTGCCGAATATATCCAGCTCCCAACTGGTATTGAGTGAGGCACTGTATGCTCCGGTTATCGTTTGCGGCGCTTCACTTATATTTCCACTACTCTGCTGGCGTGACCAGCCCCCATTTAGGGAAATGGCAGGAAAGAAACTCCCCCGCTCTATTCGCCAATTGGCTTTAGCCATATCCATGCGGTTTATGGCTGAAAGAACTGAAAAATTTTGGGTAGATGCTGTTGCTATCAGCGAATCCAATATCGGATCATCAAAAGCTTTCCACCATTTATCATCTACAGGTTGTATTTGACTGTTGAACAGACTATCATCTCCAGTAATGGCATGAGTAATGTCAGTTCTCCAACCTTGTGGAAGTGGATTTTCTAAGTAACGGTTGCTTTTTTGTGCCCATGCCACACAAGAAAAACATAGAAAGAACAATGTACTGTTCCAAGCTTTTATACTCATAAAAAAAAGTTTAGGTTGTTATTTTATGGGATTGATAACAACCTAAACCTTTATTTGTTTATTGCAATTCTTGCAGAAATTTATTCAGCGTCTGCCGCTTTTTTTCTACTTCTTGTCGTTTTTTCCTTTACCGGCTCTTCCTTCACTTCTGGAGTAATGCCTGCCAGTTCTGGGTCAATCATGATACGTCCGCAGTATTCGCAAACAATGATTTTTTTACGTGAGCGGATATCCAATTGTCTTTGGGGCGGAATTTTGTTGAAGCAACCGCCACAAGCGTCACGCTGTACGTAAACGATACCCAAACCGTTGCGTGAGTTCTTACGGATACGTTTGAAAGATTGGAGCAAACGCGGCTCTATTTTAGTTTCGAGTTCTTTAGCCTTATCTCTCAACTTTTCTTCTTCCTGTTTGGTTTCAGAGATGATTTCGTCCAACTCATTCTTCTTCACGTCGAGGTCTTTTTGCCTTTCCTCCAAAGCAGCTGTACTTTCTGCTGCTTCCTGAGACTTAATTTCTTCATCAGCCAAAAATTCTTTAATTCTCTTTTCGCAAAGTTCTATTTCCAAAGTTTGGAACTCAATTTCTTTACTCAAGAAGTCGTATTCGCGGTTATTACGTACATTTTCCTGTTGCTCTTTATATTTTGCTACAGAAGCTTTTGCGGTTTCAATTTCCACTTTTTTGGTTGCGATAGCAGATTTCAATTCGGTAACTTCCGACTGGATTCTTTCGATGCGGGTACTCAGACCGGCAATTTCATCTTCCAAGTCTTGCACTTCCAAAGGAAGCTCGCCTCTCAACGTCTTGATTTCATCAATTTTAGACAACATGGTCTGTAGTTGGAACAAGGCTTTTAGTTTCTGTTCCACTGTCAATTCCTGGGGATCTTTTTTTGCTTCTTTAGCCATTTTAATTACATGTATTTTATGGGATTTGTATTCACTTTGCTCTGTTGAACTTCAACATTAGGAAATAAATCCCGGATTATTGTATAAAATATTTCTTTTGTATATTGTTCGCTTTCATAATGTCCTATCTCTGCCAGCAGGATATCTGTATCATGGCCGAAATAATCGTGATATTTTATCTCACCGGTAATAAAAACATCGGCATGGTTGCGTATGGCAAGCGGCATAAGAAAAGCTCCTGCACCACCACACAGAGCAACTGTTTGTATTTCACGCCCGGTCAGTTTGTTGTGCCTCAGACAACCTACTTCAAAGATTTTTTTGATACGCTTTAAAAACTCTAACTCTGTTTCCGGAGTTTCCAATTCACCGATAACGCCTGCTCCGACTTGCTGCCAAGAGTTTTGCAACGGATATAAATCAAATGCAGGTTCCTCGTATGGATGCGCGGCAAGTAATACTTTTATTACTTCTGCTTTTCGATAAGCCGGTAGAATGGTTTCAACACGTACTTCTTTTTCTATATGCAATTCACCTATTTCGCCGCAATAGGGATTGTCACCTTCACGTGCACGAAACATCCCCTCGCCTTCTATATTGTAGCTGCATGAATCGTAATTACCGATACATCCGCATCCGGCGGATGACAATGCCGTGCGTACTTCTTCCGCCCGGACTGTAGGGACAAATGTAACTAACTTTAGCAAAGCATTTTCTTTAGCTTCCAATATACGTACATTCTTTAACCCTATTTTTTCGGCAATCTTGAAGTTCACCCCTTTCGATGCATTATCCAGATTAGTGTGGGCGGAATATATGACAAGGTCATTCTTGATAGCCTTCAAAATACAACGTTCCACGTAATCCTTTCCTGTAATGGACTTGTAACCTTTAAAAATAAGTGGATGGTGCGATATAACAAAATTATATCCTAACGCAATCGCTTCATCCAACACGGCTTCGGTAACGTCAAGACACAACAAAGCCCCTGTTGCTTCCGCATCTGTCAATCCAATTTGCAGACCGGCATTATCAAATCCGTCTTGCAATGGCAGAGGCGCGAACCGTTCAAGGGCGCTTACTATCTCCTTAATTTTCATTATCAGTAGAAAATTTGGTTGCAAATATACGAAAAAGTAGTGAATTACGGCTTACTTTTAGTTTTTTTTTCTACCATGATAGGACATAGCTTTCCGTAAGCATCAAAAGACTTACGCGAAGCCAATGAAATGGTTATCATTAGTGAAAGCATAGATGCTGTAAATGTGATAACCATAATCATCATTTGATATTTGATAGCGACATTCGGACTGCTTCCTCCCAGTATCTGTCCAATCATTGTTCCGGGAAATGCCACTAACCCCATGACGGAGATATTGGCAATGAGCGGACTGAAAGCCTTGATGATGGCCTGACGGATAAACGGCGCTTGCGCTTCGGTACGGGTAGCCCCGTTGCCAAGCAGATAGCGGTAAAGTTGCTGTTCGCGTTTCAATCCGCTATAATAAGTATTTAGGGCTATAACATTGCTGGATAGCATATTTCCCATCAGTATACCGAAAATAGGAATGAAGTATTGAGCACTGAACACATTTTCAAGACGCAGTACGATTCCGATAAAATACATACCCACACATACTACGCTACACAGAAAGCCTACGGATATAGGCATCAGTAATATTTTGCGTTTCAGTTGTGTGCGTGCTAATGCCGTTTGCGAAGCTACGAGTATCATGACGATTACCCATAGAAAATTAATCCACGGATTATTCCAAAGGAAAAGGTATTTCAGATAAACGCCGATGAAGAAAAGTTGCACAATCATACGTGCTGTACCAATAAGAGTTGCACGTAGCAGACCGGTTTTGAACTTCCATATATAAAATAAGGGTATTAATAATAACAATAGTCCTATGCCCAGACTAAGATATGATATGTCAATAGTTCCCATGAGTGTATCCAATAGCTTCTGATGCAAAGGTAACGCTATTAATGAATTATGGAAGAGTTTATTAATGAATTTTCGGGAATCTATTTAATAAATCTTGAAAAATTTATTAGTATTTCGGTAGCCCTCTTTTTTTCCTATGGAATTAGTGAGTAAACATGAAAACCAATACAGACGCAGTAAGAATACAAATCCCTATAATAATCAGTGTCATTTGCACAGTATGTTTTTGCTCAGAATATTCCTTTTGCCGGGTAAGTTTGGTTATCTCTTCCATCTCCTCTGCAGTAGCATTTTGAGGTATACTGCGTCCTTTATACATTTTATCTAAACGTTCATTGAGACGTTTCCGGCGAAGAAGGCGTAAATTGCGATTCTCCTTATCACGGTGTATCATATCAAAAACAAATCCGGCAAAACTCATGGCTTTATTTTTAGCAGGTTTATTGCATTATTATATGTAGGTTGCACCCTTCAGCAAAATCCTTGTCGTGTGATACAGCCAGCACGGCGGTTCCCTTTTGGGTTTGGTGTCGTAAAAAGGCAAGTACTTTCTCCGTAGAGTCCGAGTCAAGCGCAGAGGTTGGTTCGTCCACAACGATTAGAGGCTTGTTAATCATGGAAGCTACAGCTATCATCATACGTTGGCGTTGTCCACCGGATATTTCATTTACACGTTTATAATATAGTTCTCTTTCAAGTCCTAATTCTCCGAAGCAATTAAATAGCTGAGTTTCGGAGAATGGTGTGGCTCGGTTAGCTTTTAAACCGAAAGGTAGTTGTATCATATCTTTTACCCACTCTAATGGGAGTGCCAGTTCTTGTGGAATCCAAGCTATTTGCTTGCGAATGAGGTCGATGCTATTTTTATTCAAAACGATGTTGTTGACAGTAATACTCCCTTCTCTTAATGAAGTGAAACCGAGTATGGCATTAAGAAGAGATGTTTTTCCACATCCTGACGGACCGGAAACACAACCAATCTCTCCCCTTTTCAGTTGCAGGTTGAATTTGGAGAATAATACATCATTGCCGTATGCAATACTGGCATCCTCTATTTGTAGCATAAATAAAATCTTTAGTCTCTATTGCAAAGGTAAGGAAAAAAGATTTGCAAAGATAACTTTATACTTTTATCTTTGTGTCACTAATTAATTCAGGAAAGAAAGTATGATACAGAATGAACGGGATTGCCGCCATGAACATATACTTAATGTGGCGAGACAAATGATGACTGCCGCGCGTACGGCACCTAAAGGGAAAGGCATAGATATAATTGAGACGGCATTGGTGACAGGTGAAGACTTGAAAAAGCTTTCAGAAAGAATGATTGTCATGGCTGAAGAACTGGGTATGAAGTTCTTTCTTCGTGATGCTGCAAACGTTTTGCAGGCAGAATGTGTCGTTATAATAGGTACGCGCGAGCAGGCACAAGGATTGAACTGCGGACATTGTGGTTTTCCAACTTGTGCCGGACGCTCTGAAGGTGTGCCATGTGCCCTGAATATGATTGATGTGGGAATTGCAGTTGGTTCGGCTTGTGCTATGGCTGCTGATATGCGGGTAGATACCCGAGTTATGTTTTCTGCGGGGTTGGCCGCACAACGAATGAATTGGTTGAAAGATTGCAAGGCTGTATTCGCTATTCCGGTCAGTGCGTCTTCTAAGAATCCGTTTTTTGATAGGAAGCCTAAGGAAGAAAAAAAATAAGTGCATTCCGGACTTGAAGTTGAGAACTGTAAACGTAAAGTTGAACTTTAGAACTCTAAAGTTCAACTTTGGAAATGTAGAATAGAACTCTACGAAAATTAGGATTTAGGAGCATTTGTACTCAGACTTCATTATCTTACTTAACAAAGTAAATAACTTAGAATTGATATGGGATATTTTGTTGGGCTTCCATTAGGTGGAGCTACCGAAAAAGATTGCCAAGTGCGTTTTGGTAAGAATATGACCTTTCAAGTGGAAATGCGTACCCCTCATCTGCCTGCAGAGTGGGCTTTACAGAGTGGTATACAGCTTACATGGCCTCATGCAAATACCGACTGGGCTTATATGCTTGAAGAGGTACAGCGATGTTTCATTACCATTGCTTCCGAAATAGCAAAGCGGGAGTTACTGTTAATCGCAACCCCGGAACCAGAGGAAGTGAAAAAGCAAATCTCCACGACAGTCAACATGGAAAATGTTCGTTTTCTGGAGTGCGAGACGAATGATACTTGGGCGCGCGACCATGGAGCTATCACTATGATAGATACAGAAGGACCTTTTTTGCTTGATTTTACTTTTAACGGTTGGGGACTGAAATTCTCTTCGGATAAAGACAATCAGATAACACGCCGGGCTGTAGAAGCCGAAGTTTTAAAAGGTCGATATGTGAACCGTTTAGGCTTTGTCCTGGAAGGCGGTTCCATTGAAAGTGACGGAATGGGAACATTGCTTACCACTTCAGAATGCCTTCTGTCGCCTAACCGTAACGGTCAGCTAAATAAAGTGGAAATTGAAGAGTATCTTCGTTCTACATTTCATCTTGAACGGGTGCTTTGGTTGGATCATGGTTATTTGGCAGGGGATGATACGGATAGCCATATAGATACCCTTGCCCGTTTGTGCTCGCCGGATACGATAGCTTATGTGCAGTGTCGTGATGTAAATGACGAGCATTATGAGGAATTGTATCAAATGGAGGAGCAACTGAAAACGTTCCGGACGCTTGCTGGAGAACCTTATAAACTGTTGGCGCTGCCAATGGCTGATAAAATAGAAGTGGAGGGCGAAAGACTTCCGGCTACGTATGCCAACTTCTTGATAATGAATGATGCGGTGTTGTACCCTACGTATAATCAACCCAAGAATGATATGCGTGTCAAAGAAGTGTTGCAGGAAGCTTTCCCTGAACATGAGATTGTAGGTATAGACTGTCGCGCTTTAATAAAACAGCATGGTTCGTTGCATTGCGTCACAATGCAATATCCGATAGGAGTGCTGAATAAATAAAAATAGAAAGGAAATATAGATATGAGGAAAATAAAAGTGGGTATTATTCAGCAGTCCAATGTGGCGGATATGCGTACTAATCTGATGAATTTAGCTAAGAGTATTGAAGTATGCGCCGCTCACGGTGCACAATTAGTGGTGTTGCAAGAACTGCATAATTCTCTTTATTTTTGTCAGACAGAAAATACCCAACTGTTTGACTTGGCAGAGTCTATCCCTGGACCGTCAACCGGTTTTTATTCAGAGTTGGCGGCAGCCAACAATATTGTACTGGTAACTTCATTATTTGAAAAGCGCGCGCCTGGTTTGTATCATAATACAGCTGTCGTTTTTGAATGTGACGGTAGCATTGCCGGGAAATACCGTAAAATGCATATTCCAGATGATCCTGCCTATTATGAGAAATTCTATTTTACTCCCGGAGATTTGGGGTTTGAACCAATACAGACATCTTTGGGAAAATTGGGTGTTTTGATTTGTTGGGATCAATGGTATCCTGAAGCTGCGCGTCTTATGGCTCTGAAAGGAGCTGAATTATTGATTTATCCTACTGCTATAGGTTGGGAAAGCAGTGATACGGATGATGAGAAGATCCGCCAACTCAATGCGTGGATAATTTCGCAACGCGGGCATGCCGTAGCAAATGGTCTTCCTGTTATTTCGGTGAATCGTGTGGGGCACGAGCCCGATCCTTCCATGCAGACAAACGGTATTCAGTTTTGGGGAAATAGCTTTGTTGCCGGGCCGCAAGGTGAATTCCTTGTACAAGCGGGTAATGAACAACCGGAAAATATTGTAGTAGAAGTAGATTTGGAACGTTCGGAGAATGTTCGTCGTTGGTGGCCGTTCTTGCGCGACCGTAGAATTGACACTTATGAGGGGTTGACAAAGCGTTTTTTAGATTAAAGAAAGGAGTAACTTCATTTGAATGTGACCTTTTTGTTCATCAAAAAGTTGACTCCACCATATACAAATAACCCTAAGAACTGAGCGAGATATTCATCGCATTTCAGTCCCTCTACCAATCCGATAAGAAAAAGGAACTGTGCACAATAAGCCATTCCGAAAGCTATGGAAAAGAGCAGCACTTGTCTCCAAGTGTTGCTCTTTTTTTCTGTTGGGAATATCCAATACTTGCACCAGATAAAATTGTGAGTCTGTGCCAGTATATATGCAGTAATATTGGAGAGCATGTAATTGATGTCTAACTCATCCATCATTACCCAGATGGTGATTGCTGTTATTAAGGCGTTTAGCGTACCGATTACTGCAAAACGGAAAATACGTGCGGACTCTTTCACTCTCTCCTATTCTCTTGTTTTTATTCTTTTACCTCGACAATAAGGTTCAGTTCATCCAATTGCTTTTGGTCAATGGTCGAAGGCGCATCCAGCATAACATCACGACCGGAGTTGTTTTTCGGGAACGCAATACAGTCACGGATACTGTCGAGACCGGCAAAGATGCTTACCCAACGGTCAAGGCCGTAAGCCAAACCGCCATGAGGAGGTGCTCCGAATTTGAAAGCGTTCATCAGAAAGCCGAACTGTTCTTCAGCCTTTTCCGGTGTGAAGCCTAATATCTCGAACATCTTAGCCTGCAATTGGGCATCATGGATACGGATAGAACCTCCACCGACTTCAATACCGTTACATACCATATCGTAGGCATCGGCACGAACGGCTGCAGGATTTGTATCCAACAAAGGAATATCTTCGTCTTTGGGATGAGTAAACGGATGGTGCATAGCCATCAAGCGACCCTCTTCCTCACTCCATTCGAACATCGGGAAGTCAACAATCCAAAGCAGCGCAAACTTATTCTTGTCGCGCAAGCCTAATTGATTACCCATTTCAAGACGAAGTTCGTTCAGTTGCTTGCGGGTCTTCATTACGTCTTCACCGCTCAATATCAAGATTAAGTCACCCGGTTTTGCACCAAAGGCGGCTTTCATCTGTTGCAGCACTTCTTGCGTATAGAATTTATCGACACTCGATTTTACAGTACCGTCGGCCTCGATGCGGGCATAAACCATTCCCTTTGCTCCAATTTGCGGCTTCTTCACAAATTCGGTCAAGGCATCCAGTTGCTTGCGGGTATAGCTTGCAGCACCTTCGGCACAAATACCGCCGATGTATGCAGCATTGTCGAATACAGAGAAACCATGGCCTTTCATGATGTCCATCAGTTCTACGAACTTCATGCCAAAGCGGAGGTCGGGTTTGTCGCTACCATAATACTTCATGGCATCTGCCCACGGCATCCGCATGAACGGTTCTGTCAACTCAACACCACGAATTTCCTTGAAGAGATACTTTGCCATACCCTCGAAGAGTTCGATTACATCGTCTTGCTGTACAAAAGACATTTCACAATCGATTTGTGTAAATTCCGGTTGACGGTCGGCGCGAAGGTCTTCATCACGGAAGCATTTTGCAATCTGGAAGTAACGGTCGAAACCTGAAACCATCAGCAATTGCTTCAATGTTTGAGGGCTTTGCGGCAGTGCATAGAATTGTCCGGGATTCATACGTGAAGGAACAACGAAGTCGCGTGCACCTTCCGGAGTAGAACCGATGAGAAGCGGAGTTTCCACTTCGATAAATCCTTTGCTATCCAAATATTTACGGACTTCAATTGTCATTTTATGGCGTAACTCCAGATTCTTGCGTACAGTAGTGCGACGTAAGTCCAGATAACGGTATTTCATGCGGATATCATCACCGCCATCTGTATTATCTTCGATTGTGAAAGGCGGAGTTAAAGCTGAATTTAGTACATTCAGTTCCGAAACAATGATTTCTATGTCTCCGGTAGGAATATTTTTGTTTTTGCTGAAACGTTCGTTTACCGTTCCTACTATTTGGATTACGAATTCGCGACCCAAGCGGTTAGCCTGTTCGCAAAGTTCGGCATCTACTTCCTCATTAAAAACTAATTGGGTGATTCCGTAACGGTCGCGAAGGTCAATGAAGGTCATACCTCCCATTTTACGGCTACGCTGTACCCAACCTGCCAGCGTCACTTGCTTATTAACGTCGGAGATACGTAATTCTCCACAGGTGTGTGATCTATACATCTTATTATATACTGTTTTACAATTTACATTTTACCATTTGGTGATGCATCACCAAGATGTGTCATCGCTAAAAGCGGATAAATATTGTGCAAAAATACATAAAACATATTACAGACGTATCAAAACAGAAGAGTTTATTTTAAAAAACGACTTTGCAGGGCAGTATAACACTAAAACGGCTGCCTTTTTCGAGTTCCGACCGCACTTCTATTCTCCCGTTCAGCTTCTCAATGATGCTTTGGCAAATAGAAAGACCTAACCCCGTTCCCTGAGAGAATTCATCATGTTTATAGAAACGGGTAAAAATCATTTTCAGTTCTTTTGGTTCAATTCCTTGCCCGCTGTCTTCAACAAAGATTTCTACCTCTTCTTTGTCGGGAATAAATTTATACCCCAATTTGATATGCCCTTGCTTGGTAAATTTACATGCGTTGTTCAAAAAGTTGATGATGACTTGGGTCAACCGTTCTTTATCTACATTGACTTCCGGTATCACACTATAATCTTCCTCTTTAAGGAATTGAATATGAGTTGGTATCATCATTTGATAAGAGTTGTAAATGCTGTTTATAATATCATCTACCCGATATTGTCCGTAAGTAAATGACATATATCCGGATTTGATTCTTGACAACTCCAAAATATCATTGATGAGTTTTAATAAAAGCTTGTTGTTTTCATGAATGCTTGCGATATAGTCTTGTTTATCTTCCCAATAAAGGTCCTCATTGGATGCCAGAAGCGTAGAAAATCCGACAATAGCATTTAAGGGAGTACGGATTTCATGGCTCATGTTGGCAAGAAAGGACTCTTTCAATTCCGCTTTTTCTGCCAGTTCACGAGCTTCTTCCAATTCTTGTTCACGTTCTTTGAATGTCTGAATGTTGAGGAGCAATCCGGCAGTGCGGCATTCTCCTGTGGGCAGACAAGTGGTTGTATAGCGAAACTCCCACCATTGATAACCTTTTTGGTTGAAATCACATTGTAACTGTACTATTTCCTTTTGAGCGAAGCGTAATTCTTTCCAATTTAGAAAGAAAAGTTCTCGTTGGTCGGGATGGATACATTGTGTGAAGTCATCTATGGATAATACTTTAGTTTCGGATATCCCTAATGAAATCCAAAATGCTTTTTCAAAAATTAAAAAATTCTTCTCTAACGTCCATACATAAGTCGCTCCGCCTTCTACGGCTAAGGCTAGAGTCTCTTTCTCGTTAGCTAAATCGGACAATGCCTTTTTCTTTCTTTTCTGTTCGCGTCGATATAGAAATATAAGCCACAATATGACGGTTATCAATGAGCAGCTTATCGCGACAAGGCCGATAAACCATAGTACATAATGCTTTTCGCTGAAGGGGATATTGATAACTGTATACTCAGTCGGAATTTCTTTGAGAGAAAAACCCAATTGTTTTGCTACTTTCCAGTCAATTGTATATTGTTTGGCACTCTCTTGCACAGGAATATCTGCAGGAGTTTCTCCACGCAAAATCCGACAAGCGGCTTTTACTTCTTCCGCCACCTGTGTATGTAATGTAGTGAAATATCCGCCCAAGTATTTTTCATCCATATCAAATGCCTCATTTATGGTTGTAAGACAAGGACTGGATGTGAGATTGCTGACTTTCACAGTTGTGTAGTCACGTTTGGCCTGTATGTAACAGCGGCTTTTGGCATATTGGCTTAGGAACCATAATAATGAGCAGCTTCCTTGCTCATTGACCGAGCGTATAGGTACTTCTGTGTAGACGGTATATCCTTTCTCTAACAGTTCTTTGAATTCAAAATTCTTTAAGGTGTGATCTGTATATAGTATATTCTTTCCTTTTATTTGTTCTTGAATATCATTTCTGATCTTCTTGTCTAAATAAGTCATATCCATTAATGAGAAAAAACTTATTTCTTGCCCAAACAGTCTTCTGCCCATATTGATATTTGCCATGAAGTCTATTTTATCATGAAAGCCGGTAACATTAGAGTATTCTTTTATCAGTTCCCAATTGGGATAATTGACTCCGGCAAAGACAATCGGGAGCTGTTTGACTAAGGAATGCCCACATTTTAATAATGAGTATGCAGCTTGGTCCTCATTAACAAGAATTATTTCGGGTTTCCAGTTAGAAACAGAATCCAGCAACAGGCTCATTCTGGCCAATTCTTCTGTATCCAGATAAGCTTCACAGTCCAAATACTGTATGAATAACTCAGCATGTATCCCTTGCTTTCGAAACTCTTCTTTTATCAAATCGTTGAATAGAGGATAACCGGCATAGGTTTCTTCATATGAATGGATTACCAATATGCGTTTTTCTTCTTTCGGTGTGCTGCAAGCAGAGCATACTCCCAGCAAAGTCCAAAGATATATCAGACAGGTTATGTGATTCATTTCATGAGTTTATTATTCATCCTTACATCTATGGACTTTGTGAATTCTTAATTCTTTCTGAGCCTTTTTATTTGTTCCTTACCTTTATCTAATATCATTCTGTTTGTATGGGTAATGTCTTCCATTATGGCTTCGTTTATCTGTTTCAGACCGTTGATATAGTCTTGGGCACGTTGTAATACGTTTGAAGTATCTTTTTCTGCATTCTTAGGAACGATGACTTGCAATCCCCTTTTTATTATATTCACATCTATATTCTCTCCCATCATCATCGGGTCTCCGTCGAAATGTATTACTCCCGGTTTGGAACGATGAATGCGAAGTGTTTTACAACGGAAGGTTTTTATACGGCTGTTTTGGTCAATGGTTTTGTTGAATAACTGGAATGACAAAGCCGGTACATCCAGCACGGTAAACGGTTCAAGAATAGTAACATCCAATAGCCCGTCGTTTAGTGTAGCTTGCGGAGTTATGTAAGCATTGTTGCCATATTGCGAAGCATTTCCACATGCTATCAGGAACGCTTTATATCGCAACGTGCTACCATCCATTTCCAGTTCATATGTTTCCGGTTTGTACTTCAAGCTTTCAAGCAACGTCTTTTCCAAGTATATGAGCGGGCCTCTCCTGCCGGCTTTGGAAAATTGCAGGCTGACAAATGCGTCGAATCCCACTCCGCTTGTACAGAAAAAAGGAATGTCATTGATTTTGCCATAATCAATGATATCTATCAGTCCTTCATTGATAACGTCGATTGCTTTTTTGGCTTCCATCGGAATTTGCAAATGACGCGCAAGCCCATTTCCGGAACCACACGGGATAATACCTAATGCTGTTTTTGTATGGACTAACGAACGTGCTATCTCGTTGATTGTTCCGTCTCCGCCAATAGCAACAACGGCAAAAGCTTCTTCTTTTGCTTTTCGGGCAGCTATCTCAACTGCATGCCCTGCCCGCTCCGTATAGATTACCTCCGGTATATATCGGCTCTTGTCTAACCTTTCATCAAGCCATTTCAAAATCAACTCCTTACCCTGCGTACCGGATATAGGATTTATTATAAATGATATTTTCTTTTTATTATCGTCCATTTAAACGGATATTACATGGGATTTCTTTCATGCAAAAGTAATATAAATCCTTTAAATTTTAACCATGTGAATCTCTTAAAACGAGTTAGAGTAGATTTTTTGGAGTAAATGGAACATATAACAACATATTTTGCTATCTTTGCCCCCTGTTTTTAAGAACTTGTTTTTAATAGAATTAAATATTCATTATATAAAAGACATTTCATGGGTTTACTGCAAGACAAATTCGCGAAATATGATTTGCCGCAACAATTTATGGCAAAAGGGGTATACCCTTATTTCCGCACAATTAACAGCCATCAGGATACAGAGGTGATGATGGATGGCAAGAAAGTTCTGATGTTCGGTTCGAACGCGTATATGGGACTGACATATGACAAACGAATCATTGACGCTTCAATAGCCGCCACTGAAAAATATGGTACAGGTTGTGCCGGTTCTCGTTTTTTGAATGGCACTCTTGATATACATGTTGAACTGGAAAAAGAATTGGCCGAGTTCGTAGGAAAAGATGAAGCACTCTGTTTTTCTACCGGTTTTACGGTGAATGAAGGTATTATTCCCGCAGTGGTAGGACGCGGCGACTATATCATTTGTGATGACCGCGACCATGCTTCTATCGTAGACGGGCGCCGTCTTTCATTCGCTACACAATTAAAGTATAAACACAATGATATGGAAGACCTTGAGAAGGAACTCCAAAAGTGTGAACCGGATGCTGTGAAGCTAATTGTTGTAGATGGGGTGTTCTCAATGGAAGGTGATTTAGCTAATTTGCCGGAAATCGTCCGTTTGAAAAAGAAATATAATGCCAGCATTTATGTAGACGAAGCTCATGGTTTGGGAGTGTTCGGTAAGCAAGGTCGTGGTGTTTGTGACCATTTCGGAGTTACCGAAGATATCGACTTGATAATGGGAACATTCAGTAAGTCTTTGGCTTCTATCGGTGGTTTCATTGCAGGCGACAAGGAGGTTATCAATTGGTTGCGTCACAATGCCCGTTCTTATATATTCCAGGCAAGTAGTACGCCGGCAGCGACGGCAGCTGCTCGTGAAGCTCTCCATATTATTAAATCCGAACCGGAACGTATTCAACGTTTGTGGGATATTACCAACTATGCATTGAAGAGTTTCCGCGATGCAGGCTTTGAAATTGGTGAAACCGAGTCTCCTATTATACCTCTGTATGTACGTGATACGGAAAAAACATTTGTTGTAACAAAGATGGCTTTTGATGAAGGTATCTTTATTAATCCGGTTATTCCTCCTGCATGTGCTCCTCAAGATACATTGGTACGTGTAGCATTGATGGCTACTCATACGAAAGAGCAGGTAGACTATGCTGTTGAAAAGTTAACAAAATGTTTTAAGGCATTGGAGATTATTAAGTAAGAGAATACTTATAAGCAAGATATAAAGCCGTTTAATCGAGGTTCGGTTAAACGGCTTTCTTCTATAAAAAATAACATGAGTCCTACTCTATGTGCAATGCTTTGAATTAAGTTACTGAAACTTTCGGTATGCTTTGATATTGGATTCATTTTAGTAAGTATGCAGCTATTGTTAATGAAAAACACAATATTTGGATGAAAAAGCAAGATTTTATTTTCGTGTTTATTTTAGTCGTAATCTTCTTACCTTTTTTAGTGAGTGATACTATCTACGACTGGTATAAATCTTTCAATGCTGCACATGGCATGATAATGAGTTTTCTGAAATTTGGAGTTCTTGCCACTTTGGGTGAAATGTTGGGACTTCGTATCAGCGTCGGTGTGTACAACAGAAGAGGATTTGGACTTCTCCCTCGTGCAGCTGTATGGGGGCTCTTAGGTATGGGGATTAATATGGCTATGATTGTTTTTTCTAAAGGTGTACCGCAATTCTTGGAATATATGGGAATGGTAAATGCTTCGGTTATAATTAATGAAGATTTTGGCTTAGGAAAGTTATGGATTGCTTTCGCTATATCTATCACTATGAACACTATTTTTGCTCCTGTATTTATGACGTTTCATAAGATAACGGATATGCATATTTTGAACTGTGGCGGTTCGCTTCGTAGTCTTGTTACTCCTATTCCTATGACACGCATCATTACACACCTTAATTGGGATGCGCAATGGAATTTCGTCTTTAAAAAAACGATTCCTTTCTTTTGGTATCCGGCTCATACCATTACTTTTTTGTTACCGGGAGAGGTAAGAGTGCTGTTTGCCGCTATCTTGGGTGTTGTACTCGGGGTATTGCTGGCTGTTGCTGCCAGAATGAAATAATCTTCTCCTTTCTGTATAGAAACAGGGAATGCAGATTAGTCCACATCCCCTGTTATTTTTTATTTTTCTCTTATATAGCGTAAGATGTAGCCATAGTTGGAATTTAAAATTAATGAATCGGCCGTGAGTTTCTCAATTTTTAGAGTATCTATACCTTCTATTTCCATACCATTACCAATACTTTTTACTGTAAGGTAGAGATCGTCTCCTTGTTGCTTCCAATATTTATATACCAGTGTAGCCATATTAATGGAAAAGGCCTCTCCGTTTTCTTCCAGTTTTATACCTTGCATTTTCCCAGGTTGACCTTCAATAGGCATTACCCATGAACCAATAATAGAGTCTTTACTCTTTTTTTCATTGCAAGCGACCATTGCAATCATTAATACGGCAGCTGCTAATAAAACTTTTTTCATTCTATATCTTTTTAAAGTGAGTTAATCTACCTTTTATTAGGACTATTTCTGCAAAAATAGATATAAAAGAGGATGTATCCAAAGGAGAAGGCGATAATTTATTATTGTTGACTATTGTTCCTCAGACTTTTATGATTTTATTTTAGATAAAACTATAAAAATGTTTGGTCTTTATCAAAAAAGATTTTACCTTTGCACTCGCTTTTAAGAAATAAGGCATTCGGGGTGTAGCGCAGTCCGGTTAGCGCACCTGCTTTGGGAGCAGGGGGTCGTGGGTTCGAATCCCGCTACCCCGACAACAGAAAATCAAGGAGTTACGATAAAAAGTAGCTCTTTTTTTTATTGCTTGATTTGAGTGGTTGAATTGGCAGTTGACTTAGGTAATGTCAACCAAGATGTCAACCATTAAAACAATGAATGCAACTGTAAATGTAGTATGCTACAAATGGAAAACATTATCCAATGGCGAACATCCGTTGATGCTTCGCATCTGTAAGGACGGTAAAAGGAAATACCAAAGTTTGGGAATATCGGTTAATCCAAAATATTGGGATTTTAAGAAGAACGTACCAAAATCTAAATGTCCTAACTTAGAATATATCCAAAAGATTATTCTTGATAAGAAGCTGGAACTTCAAGAACGAGTGCTTGAAATGAAAGCCGACCAAAAGGACTATTCGGCTGAAACGCTTGTCGCGATGCAAGAGCAAACGACAAATCTAAAAACAGTTGGGTGCTTCTATCAAGAAATCATTGCCCAATGCAAAGCAGATAATAAATGTGGAAACAGGTTGGTTTATCTCAATTCTTATAATTCGTTGATGAGGTTTACAAAAGGGAAGTTGGAAATACCGTTTGACATAATTAATGTGGCATGGCTTGAAAAATACGAGAAGTGGCTTCGAGCCAATGATAACAAGGAAACAACAATTAGCTTGATGTTTCGCACTTTGCGCAGTACATATAATAAGGCTATCAATGCCAAGTGTGCCCGAAAGTCCGACTATCCGTTTGATGAATATAAAATATCCAAGTTCGATGTCACCACTCAAAAACGAGCCATAGCTAAAACAGAAATGTTGAAATTCACGGAAACTTCCCAGCCGATAGGACAGAAAAAATATGTGGAGTTAAGTAAGGACATCTTTATATTCAGCTATCTGTGCGGTGGAATCAATTTTACCGACATAGCTAATTTGACACGGGCGAACATAGTAAACGGCAGATTACATTATATCCGTCAAAAAACAGGAAAGCCGATAAAGATTGGAATACCGAAGGAAGCTATGCTAATAATTGAGAAATACTCAAAAGAGAGCAACGGATACTTATTCCCGATTTTGGATGACAGAGTACATAAAACAGCTTTGCAGAAACAGAATCGGATTCATAAAATTCGTGGCAAGGTGAATGAAGTTCTAAAAATACTCGGTGAGCGATTGGGGATTGAAGCCAACATTACGACCTATGTTGCAAGGCATTCGTTCGCAAGTGTCCTTAAAAAGTCGGGAGTGAACATTGCATTAATAAGTGAAGCATTGGGACATTCGGATTTAGCGACTACTCAAATATATTTGGATAGCTTCGACAACGAGCAAGTAGATGAAGCGATGAAGAATTTACTTTGAAACCATTGCAATATGAATGAAAAGTTATATCTTTGCATCAATTCTACAACGTGGTAGAAGATACGGGCTAAGACTTAAATAAGTCCTGTTTTTACTAATGGTTCACGTGACAGTGCAGTTATCAAGTGAGATAATCAAGAAAGGCAACCATATAAGAAGTCAGTCAGCAATAAATTCTACTATATAAGTAGCGACTTCTGCAACTAAGTTCTCGGAGCAATGACCTCCGAAACTTATTATTGGATGAAGATTCATTCACACTTTGTAAGGGTGAATTATATCCAATCGTAAGGGAACTTGGTTGCAGGAGTTTTTATTTATCCCCCCTTAGTCCAATTGTTAAATTTCTAAATTCATCAAATTATGCCAATGAATTTAAGAATCCGAACAATTGGATTGAGCCGCCAATCGGTGCTTGTCACTCCGACAAGTTTTAATCGGCTCACGAGTTTTACAACTTTATATGGGTCTGAACTCCATTCTTCGGGTGGGGTAACAAAATCATCATGCCCATATAATAACAGGTTCTTCCAAGTTTCTTACCCACTAAATCCGATGCGCCATGAATGACACTAAACACAAGACATTGGAAGTGGAGGTACTGAATATCCATAAGGGAGAGTATCTGTCCGAAGCCTTAAAAAGACAAGGCTACCCCATGCTACCGAGCAATGCCATTATTAATAAGGTAATGACAGGAACGGGTGCTACCTACATGGAGTTGACCCCGAAGTTAAGCCCGAGAAACTCTATCGTGATTGAGCCGTTTAAATCTGCGGTAGAGAACAAGGTGCAGGTGTTTAACAAAGCCCAGGGGGTGTTCAAGGAAGTAACTGTCAGGCAACTGACCACCTACCTCAAGAATCCCAATATCAAGTACAAGAAGATTATCACTACTCCTGAAGGATTTCAGAGCAAAGTCTTAACAGCAGCAAAACAACTTGGGATGAACATTTACAAGGAGTACTTCTGCCTGTTCGATGAATCCGAGCACATTACGGAAGATACAGGCTATCGCAGAAGCATATCCGCCCCAATGAGGGAGTTCTTCAAATTTGAGAGAAAGGCTCTCGTGTCTGCCACTCCCTTAAAACCGAGCAAGTACACCTTAACCCTGTTCCTACGCCACCAATTCAAGTGGGTAGAAATTAAGCCCGACTATGACTATCGGGAAGATATGACTTTAATAACGACCCGTAGCTTTTACAGGCGAGTGAAACAGGAGGTGAAAAGACTGTTGGATAACGGCTCTCCCCATGTGTGCATCTTCTACAAGACAACAGAGGGAATCAATAACATCGTGGAATCATTGCTGCATGACGGAATAATAACAAAGGACGATTACAAGGTGTTCTGTTCAAAGAAAAGTGCCGATGAGCTAAAGAGCCGTTTCTTGGAACACAGCACGGACAAGTTGGAGCTTCCTCTAAAAAAGGTGAACCTGTTTACATCAAGATTCTTCCCGTCAATAGACATCAATCTGAAAGAACTTTGCGATGTGCTGATACTGTCGAACTACGACCATGTAAAGCACACCCTAATCAATCCGTTCACCGAAGCTATCCAATGCCAAGGCAGATTCAGGCACGTGTTTCCCAACGGGAAGAGGTACAACTCGCTTACGGTTATAGCTTCAATTCCGAACGAGCTTGAAGTTAAATCCGATGCAGAAATACAGGCGGACATTAAAGCGAGGATTAAATGCTACCGCGCCATTCAAAAAGAAAGACTGAAAGCTGATGACTCCACATATTATGATAAGGAGCTAAAACGGTTACGACTGAATGAAGTCTTAAATCCCGAACGGAACGGATTTGACAGGTTCGCCATAGAGCAACTGTTACTTGACGAGCAGGTTAAGAGATACTACCTCTCACCCAATGCACTTAGATGGGCATACGAGGACACGGGATATTTCAATGTGGACTTCCAGCCCGAAGATGAAGCAGTCGGTGAAGATGATATTTACAGAATCAAAGTAGCCAAGACTAAAGAAAAATGGCAATCCATCGTATCTGTTTTAAGCAATATCAAGGAGAATGAAACTGCCGTGCAATTTCTCAAAGCCAAGTGTGTGGAGGAAGAATGGCTTATAAACGCATTCTTCAAATTGGGGCAGGAAGTTATCGAACAACAGAAGTACAGCAAGACTGCAATCAAGAAACTACTGTTGCAAGCCGAACAAAAAGAGACCGAACAGAAATTAAAAAGTCGGGAATTTCTCCTGGACATAAGAAGTGAATTTGAAGCCGACACGGGTAACGATTCATATCTCCCCCTAAATAACGTGCTTGATAGAATTTCATACCTGTTAGAGCGTCACGGGATAACTTGCTCCCGATATGGGGACGGTAAAAAAGGCACAATGTGCAAGTTGTCCGCTCCTTTTATTGAAGAATATTTCGACAGTACACCCAGTAATCGGAACGGTGCTAAAATCAAGTTGGATAGATTCAAAAATGAACTGTTAGAACAAGAGTAAACGAAGTGCGGAGGGCGCAGCCATCCGGCACTTCGTGCCGTCTGACTGCACCCCTATTTTAGCCCCCTCTCACCAAGTAAAAGGAAAATGAGAATTGGCAGATAGCCACCCACCCCCTCAAGCATTATAAATTCTACTATTCACCTCACATCATTCATGGACTTCTTAAAGCGATACACAATACAGACATAATGGTAATATAGTCTAATTGTAATATCACTTAAAAGTAATTCAGCGAATTGTAGTGAAGTCAAAATCGTTATGGAGCAATCCAAAGCGATAGGAACTTTACCAATTCCAGAGTTAAATCCAATCAATAACCAATTTAACAATTTTATCATTATGAGAAATTTAGTTATTATGCCAGCTATGGCAAACAATCGTGAGAGAATGAATTTGGGTGAATATGCAGAGGAAGCAACAATCATCATGGATGAACCTGTAAAACCTGCCAACCATTTCATTGAAGCCAACACACAGGAAGTAACCTTGCATCATCTGAAACATGACTGCATTACCCCTGTGTTCTCTAAAGACAACGAACTTACCATTAACCATGCCGCATTTGTGGAAACCATACAGGATGCAGCCCAATCATTTTTTAGTGGTGAGAAAGTGGAACAAGCAGATATTCGTGTGAGCCATATTATCAAGGGCAGAATCCCAGCAGCCATCCACAAACCTGCCAATCAACTTTTGGAATCTGACAAGACCATTTATTATGAACGGTGTGCATTCGCCATTGATATTCCTACAATATTCGAGACAGTAGGCGGCAACAAACTGAATCTCTCCATTGTAGGGGTACGTGCGTACAATCGTGAAAACCTGTACAGCAGAAAGACATTGGAACGGTTCAGCGTAGCTATCGGCTTTGTGAATCAAGTGTGTTGCAATATGTGCGTGTTTACTGACGGCTACCGTTCTCAAATAGAGGTCAGCAGTACAAAAGACTTGTACCGTGCTTTATTGGAATTGTTTAACCAGTACAACCCTGCAAAGCATCTGCATCTGATGCAGTCTCTTGGTAATACAGTGATGACCGAACACCAGTTCGTTACCTTGCTGGGGCGAATGCGGCTGTATCAGTGCTTACCACAAGGCTATCAAAAACGACTACCAAGAATGCTGCTGACCGATACGCAGATAAACTCCGTAGCAAGAACATACATCAGTGACGAGAATTTCGGTAGCTTCGGTAGTGAACTGGATATGTGGCGGTTCTACAACCTTCTGACTGGAGCTAACAAGTCAAGTTATATCGACAGCTTCTTAGACAGAAGTCTGAACGCTACTGAAATGGCGGTAGGAATAAGCAGCGCATTACATGGTGATGAACGATATAAGTGGTTCATTGATTGATGAACTCGATTGGGAGGAAAGAAGGGGCATGCTTTATGCGATGTCCTTTCTTTTAATCCTGATACTGATATGAAGTTCTGTTATGCAATCAGGCTGTTACCTGAACAAATTATACAGGATTGAAGATGTATGTAAATAAAGAAAGGATGATATGACATGAAAATTCACATCATATCACCCTTCCAAACTGATAGAGAACTAAGTAATTGAAGTCCTCTGAAATAAAGGAAACTTTCGCTTACTATAGAAGTTCTTTAAAAACCGTACATTTTCCTCATCAGTTCAAATGCTGCATCCAGTTCTTCAATATGACTGCTTTTCTGAATGAAGGATTGGTCGACACTGTTAGCCTCACTAATCACAGACCGTAGATAGTCAACCTGTCCAGAACTAATCCGTCCAGTCTTCTGTTGTTCGCTTATCATCTTCTCCAAGGGAACATATCCTTGCACCTTCAAGATGTATGCAACCAAAAAAATACGGGCGTCCTTTTTGCCTTTTACAGCTCGCAGGTCTAACTGCACATCATTGACCTTCTCTATTTTCTTGTACCGTCCATAGAGCATTTTAACAAGATTGGTAAAGAAAGTCTCGTTCAGCAACATATCAACTAAAACGGTTTCAGTTCCAAAGCGCTTTTTCCAGTCCTGCTTCCCATAGGAAAACCTTAATTCGATACGCAGTATATTTCCATTGAATCCAAAATCGAAAAATTCTCTTTTACGCTTCATCTCTTTATTCTTGTCATATACATGCAAAAGAGTTTTAGACTGTTTGTAATAAAGAGAATCAGGTTCTTCCAGCCTATCATGCCTACTCAAACTCCCAAGTCGATTAAGATACTCCTTAGGTTTTTGAGATACGATAGCATTGTAGGCAACATCAATCCGCATCACACGAGCCAACCTTAAAGGTAAACACAACTTTTGCGAAAGAAAATCAATCGCTTGACGTGTTTCCTCCATGCTAAGACCTTGAACGTTGTTTCCTTTCAAATACTTGCATAGACTACCCATGATAACAATCTTTTCAGGATAGACAGTAATGCGGAGGTTTTCAACTGTTCCACAAATTTTCATATCATCAGAACCATAAGGAAGCGTTTTCAGACTTCCTGTGTCTAAATGTTGCGGAACACTTTTTTGAAAAGAAACATCGCTTTGCTGCTGATACAGCACCATTGTTATGGTATCATACGATACCATGTTCAGAACGGGTTTATCCATCCTGTTTCCAATAATTTTATTAACCATATAAAATGGATTAGATTTATTGAAATCTCTTTCACTGAATCCGTGAAAGTTCACTGAACATCTGCCATACACGCATACGCTTTACGTAGCATGGCTACTTCTGAAGAGTCTAAGAAAGAGAAAATAAAGCCTCACTAATAAGGCGTGAATCCTCTCTCATTGAAGTTTACAAGCGTTTTCAAGGTATCCAGACCATATCCATAACGGTAAGAGCTTGGATTACTCTTAAACAAGAAACCCACTCATCACCCCCATTAGAGGGG
>OGEG01000613.1_pt1 | contig 35316 bp, 34 predicted proteins | sample 1570621 | NCBI WGS metagenome assembly OGEG01 (sample SAMEA2582130, study PRJEB24529) | metagenome | biome: Human gut stool | place: China | collected 2011 | reverse complement strand
ACTCCTCACATTTTTATTGGAGTTTTATGCTTTATAATCACACTTTTATTATATGTGAAATTCATGAAAATCACAAGCACAATCACATAATTATTTAATTTTAATGCCATTCAATCACACTTTTATATAAAATAACGAAGAATAGTTTCTATAAAAATAGCCATAGCCTTCGGCAGGATTGCTTATGATGCGCAAAAGAAGTATGTCATGCTTTGCATGATGCGAATCTCGCAGCAAGAATGCTTCGGCATTCTTGAATACATCTTATCATTTCTTTTCCATTCCGGATAGGGAAGGAAAAGATCAGTAACACTATAATTTATTCTAACCTCCCGCAGAACAAACCCTGCCTTGACAAAAACAAACTCCGCACATTTTCCCGTGCGGAGTTCTTGTACTACCCGTTTCAATTGTTGTTCTCTACCCGATCAAGCTCATTAAGTATCCTACAAATGCGCCGCCCGGTGTTCCAATAATATTGCCAAGAAGAGCCATCAGGATACCAATCGGAACCAGCGCGCTGCTGTATGCACCTGCAAGTACCGGCGCTGTCGCAGTTCCTCCGACATTCGCCAGAGAAGCAACCGCACAGGTAAAGATATCCAGTCGGATCAGCTTTGCAAGGATTACCATAACCGCTATATGGATCAGCAGGATCAGGAATCCGGCAGCCAGCCATACCGGTGCATTTCCCATAGCAGAAATATCTGCTCTGGAAGCGATCATCGCGATGACAATGTAAAGCATGATATTGGAAACTTCTTCCGTTCCCTTAATCTTTCCAAAAGGAGTCATTGCTACGATCAGACCTACAGCTGTTACAAGAAGAACTGTCCAGGTTGCCTTATCAAAAACAGGCAGAACAGACGCAACCATAACACCGGCATCCTTGGACAGAGAGGATATAAAGAAGGATACGCCGATTAAAAGAAGCATGTTTTTCCAGGTAAGAGGTCTCTTGTCCTCCCTTGCCTCTTTTTCCAGAGATGCTCCTACTTCATCGATCAGACGTACATCTGCCTTTGTCCAGGCGTTGAATTCCTTAGAGAAGTTGATCACCCACAGAAGGAACATAACATAGATTACTGCACAAACCGAATCCATTACCAGCGAATATGCCAGACTTTCTTCACTTACATCCAGAATTGCCTGAATCGCCAGCATATTACTGCCGCCGCCTAACCAGCTTCCGCACAGTGCTGCAAGTGCTTTCCAGCTTTCCGGACCCAGTAATTTATGGAAAATGCCATAGCTTACTACAAAACCAACGCCGATTGAAATACTTGCTGAGAAGAAACCGATCAGCATTTTCGGTCCTAATTTAATGATCTTTTTCAGATCACAACGCAGCAGCATTAAAAACAGCATTGCGTAGAGTAACGGATTTTTGATCGCTACGTAAATGTCTGACGTATCCTGCAGATCCCATACTTTCATAGTACATAAAAGCATCATGCCTAAATAGATCAGAACGATCGGCGGTGCAAATTTAAAAAAGGTCTGTGCGCCTTTTCCCCGCAGGTACACAGGAAGATTGACCAGAATTGCTGCTAACAGCATTAAAGTGGCCAGATAGATAAATCCATCATGAATCATTTGAAATGCTCCATTCCGCCACCGGATATCGGTGGGCTTAATTTTCTTATTCAGAACAAGTCAAAACGGGCGGTTAAAGTTTTCAGCTCCCCCTTCCTTCTCCTTTTCGATACCTTTTCACGAACCGCAGGGCAATGCGAGAATGGCATAAGCAGTGTACTGTTTCTCCTTAAAACTTCCGCAGAAGGCTAAAAAAGGGTCCAGAATAATGTTCTGGACCTTTCAATGACTTCTCGAATAGTGTACTGCCCTTCCACATTGCTGTTTCTTTTTTTGACTTTTCCTCTACGTAGTATAAAGGGTGTCAGCAAAAAAGTCAATTTTCAGACATAAATATCCTTAAAAGCCCTTTTGATTCAGCTTCTTGTATTTTTCCAGCTTTCAGGAAAAACAAATTTCTTTTCTTATTTCGATTTAATGTTAATACCTGTCATAACTCCATCTGTTCAGCGCGATCTTCGCGCGAGTGCACATCATCGGCATGTAGTGCCTTTTTGTGTAACAGGAAATTTCTGCTACGCAAAAAAGGATCCCACATGATCTCTCATATGGAATCCTCGAATGATGCTTCAAATTAATTAGATAAAACCTTACTTTATCAGTGAAAATCCTTATTCTAAGGAATTATTCACATGTGTACGGCATAAGAGCGATATGACGTGCTCTCTTGATAGCTACTGTTAAAGCTCTCTGGTGCTTTGCGCAGTTGCCTGTGATTCTTCTCGGGAGGATTTTTCCTCTCTCGGATACGTATCTCTTTAACTTGTTTACGTCCTTGTAATCGATTTCGCCGTTCTTATCGCCGCAGAATACGCAAACTTTTTTTCTTCTATGCATGCCGCCTCTTCTTACTCTGGAAGAATCGGACTTGTCACCTTTATTGAATGCCATTTTAAATTACCTCCTGTTAGTTTCGTTGTCTGTAACCGTCCAACGCTTGTCCGGTCACGTGCAAACTCAGTCTACTCACAGCGAATTAGGAGTAACGCACTGTATTGCCTCAGACTGATATTTAGTTGAATGGAAGTCCTTCGTCCTCGACTCCATCCGGGATATTCATAAATCCGTCGCCGATGGCACTGGACGGAGCAGGTCTTGTCCCCTGCTGGTAGCCGCCGCGGTTTCCGCCGCCGTAGCTGTTTCCGCCGCCAAAGCCGCTGTTATCGCCGCCCTGACCCTTGCTGTCAGCGAATTCCTGGTCATCTACAATAATATCTGTTGTATAGACCTTCTGGCCATCCTTATTTACATAGCTTCCGGTCTGGATTCTTCCGGAAACCAGTACACGCATGCCCTGACGGAAATATTTCTCCGCAAATTCACCGGCACGATCAAAAGCTACGATGTTGATAAAATCGGCCGTCTGACCCTGATCGCCGTCCTGGCTTCTTCTGCCTCTTCTGTCAACTGCAAGCGTATATCTTGCGATTGCCATGGAGCGCTCGCCCTGGGAATAGCGTACTTCCGGATCTCTGGTTAATCTACCCATAAGGATAACTCTGTTCATATTCTCACTCTTTCTTTATTAAGCGTCCTGTCTTACGCAAAGATAGCGAACAACCGGCTCCATAATACGGATGTGAGCCTCAACCTCGTTCGGGCAGTTTGCCTCACCCTCGAAGTGGATGAAGTAGTAGAATCCCTCTTTGCTCTTCTGGATCTCGTATGCAAGTCTCTTCTTGCCCCATTCGTCCACATCGACGATATTGCCGCCGAAACGTGTGATATAGCCTTTCACTTTCTCAAGTGCGGCTGCTCTCTCGTCATCTTCAAGTTTTGCGCTAAGAACAACTGCTAACTCGTATTTGTTCATAGTTTCATAAACCTCCTTCTGGTCTTCCGGCCCCCGATTTTCAGTATCAGGAGCAAGGATTTTTTACATGTCACAGGTAATAATCTTAGCAAAAAAGAGCAGGAAATGCAAGCACTTTTTGCCTGATTTCCTGCTCTTTTTATACTTTTTTCATTTCTCACCATCTTTCATACCGGTGAGAAATCCTGCGCCGGTCGAAATTTGGTGATCCGGCCTGTTTTTCAGAAATATTATCTGAAATTACGCCGTTTTTCTTGAAAAGATGCCTTTTACCTTATCGATATACGGCTTCGTCCACGGAATATTTCCAAGAAGGACGAATAATGTACAGATTGAAAGAACGATCGTGATCGGATGTCCGAACATCGCCATAAACGGGTTGTCGGAGGACGATGCCAGGGACACTGCCTGACGGAAATTGGAATCCATCATCTTTCCGAGTACCATCGCAAGGATCAGCGGGGCAACCGGATAATCGAACCGGCGCATCATGAATCCCATCAGTCCGAAGAAGAACATGAGTCCCACATCAAACAGACGGTTGTTGCACGCGAAGGAACCGATCACACAGAGGCTCGTTACCACCGGGATCATGATGTTCTTCGGGATCGTAATGACCTTACAGATCCTCGGGGCAACAATCAGTCCTAACAGTAAAAGCGCAAAGCACGCGATGATCCCCGCTACTACGATCGAGTAGAAGGATTCTTTGTTCTGGGTGATAAATAACGGACCCGGCTGTAATCCATGGACATAGAATACGGAAAGGATGATCGCGGTAACTGCGTCGCCCGGAACCGCCAACGTCAGCATCGGGATCAGTGCACCGCCGATACATGCGTTGTTGGAGGACTCACTGGCCACGATTCCTTCCACCGCACCCTCACCGAAGGGAACCTCCGGCTTCTTTACGAGACGCTTCGCCTCATTATATGCGATAAAGGATGCCACCGGTCCGCCTGCTCCCGGAAGAGCGCCGACTAAAAGACCGATCGTGGATGTATATAAGGAAAGCTTCCAGCTTTTTAAGATCTCTTTCAGGCTGACCTTCGCCTTTTCCATCGCAAGGACATTCTGCTCCTGCTTCATGTTGTATACAACAGAGAGCACTTCTGCAAAGCCGAAGAAGCCGACAAGCGCCGGGACTGTGCTGACACCGCCCGCGAGGTTCTGGATTCCGAAGGTCAGGCGCTTTGTTCCCATCAGCGGATCCAGTCCGATCATGCTGATCACAAGACCGATCATAACGCTGATAAGACCCTTCGCGTAGTTCTTCGTGCTGACGGAACCGACTGTCGCAAGTCCGAAGAGAGCCAGAAGGAAATAGTCCATCTTTGTAAATTTGATCGCAACTCTCGATACCGGCTCCGCTAAGAGTCCCAGGGCCAGAAGACCAAATAAGCTTCCGATAAACGAGTAGATCGTTGCGGTAAAGAGCGCCTTGTAGGACTGACCTTTTTTCGACATCGGATAGCCGTCCAGTGTCGTTACGACCGATGAAGGCGCGCCGGGGATATTGATCAGGATCGCCGATACCGCGCCGGAGAAGACTCCGACTACATAGACACCCATGATCATCGCCAGGGCATCTGAATGTTCCCAGGTATAAGTAATGGATACGAGAAGCGCGGTCGCCATGGACACGGAAAGTCCCGGGATCGCTCCTACGAACAGACCAGCCACAGAACCAAGGAGAACCATAAGGATAAACCGCGGATCGACCACGGATAACATCTGCATCATTTTCCTTTCTCCTTTCTATGGCAGAAGCACATGTAAGAATGTGCGGAATGCGAGGCTTAAGAACAAGGTGGTTCCGATCGGCACGAAGACAAGGACCGGAATTTTTCTGACACCCATGAAAATCATCATGGCGATCAGGAATACCACCGTCACAACCTCAAATGTCGAAAATGTATACGCAAAAGATAAAATTCCGATGGTGATATACGGAATTTTAATGAAGGCGAGAGCCGCATAGTAGATCGCACAGATTATCAGGGCGATCACGACCCAGCGCCTCTTTTCTGTTTTTCCTGCCTTTTCCGGCTTCTTGTCATCCGGATTTGCGGCAGCCTTTTTCATCGCCGTAACTCCCTCTCCGACGATCCATAAGGACAGACCGATCATGGCGATCGCCACGATCAGCGGAAACAGGTACGGGGACTGTGCCCAGCTTTTGTTAAACCCTTTCGCGTAGGATGAAAGAGAATACGAGAGCAGCACAAGGCCGCTCCCGCAAAATACAATTCCTTCGACGATCAGCGAATGAATCTTATTCTTCATTGATTATTCTCCAATTCTCTTGATGCCGAACTCTTCCGGACTCTTCTCGGCAACACCGTTGTCATACTGTAACCAGCAGATTACGGATTTCCAGTTGTCATAGAATGCCTGGATCGATGAGTCATCTTTGTACTCGTCATATACCGGATCCGCTGCGTTCTGTTTTACGAAGTCGGTCCACTCCGGATCTGCGAATACCTTCTCAGATGCTGCCTTTAATACATCAACGACCTCCTGCGGTGTATCGTTATTTACAACGAAGGAAAGGAGTGTGTACGGGATATTTAAGTACTTTTCAGCTTCCGGAACTGTCTCTGTAAACGCCGGGATATCCGGGTAAGCGTCCATTCTCTTATCGGAGAATACTGCTAACGGTTTCACATCGCCGCTCTCGATATAGCCGCCGAGGGTGGAGATATTCGGGTTTGTGAAGTCAACCTGTCCGCCGATGACACCGAGAAGCGCGTCGTTACCGGAGTCAAAGCTTGTCATAGCAACTTCATAGCCGAGCTCTTTTAATACAAGTCCCTGATTGTGTCCGCTTCCTCCAGGGCCGGAGTGGGACATTGTGATCTTTCCCGGGTTTTCCTTGATCGCATCAAGAAGCTCCTGAAGTGTGTTGTACTTGGAGTCTTTTCCGACTACAAGAACCTTCGGATCACCAACTAACGGAGAGATAACGGTGAAATCATCGTATCCGAGGTCGCAGATATTCATGGTTCTGTAGGTTCCCATCGTCTCCGCGCAGACAAGAAGTGTGTAGCCATCAGACGGCTGCTCTTTTACGAACTGGCTTCCGATGGATCCGGACGCGCCGCCCTGGTTTGTAACGGTAATCGGCTGTCCTAAATATTTTTCAAGCAGAACTGCAAGCTTTCTGCCCCATGTATCGGTTGTTCCGCCTGCACCGTAAGGAATGATCATTGTGATCGGTTTTGTCGGATAATCTGCGGTCGCAACAAGATCGCCGGCAGCCTCTGCGGTTGTCTCGCTGTCTTTTGCTGCTTCTGCAGTTGTCTCAGCTGCTTCTGTTGCTGCTGCGGTCGTCTCGGTCTTGGAAGATGTGGAGACACTGCATGCAGTCATGGACAGGCACATCATAGCGGCCATGCCCAGTGCAATCATCTTTTTCATTGTGGTACTCTCCTCTTTTTTGTATTTGCGATGATTATTATAACACAGGTTATTTCGATATTCAATACAAAAGCTTTTACACTTTAAAGTTTTTATGTGCATATCGCATTAAACCGGTAAGTTTTTCATGAATTCCTGTCTTTTTATGAATTTCGTGCATACCGGTCAGTCTGTTATCCGATCAGTCCCTGGATCAGGATCACCAAAATCAGCACCGGAAGAACATACCGGAAATAGATCTTCGCCCAGTTCGCCCCCGGCATCTTAAGTCCCGCTCCATTGTTTGCCTCCGCGAGATACTTATCATATCCCCATCCCCACTTGCTCACGCAGAATAAGAGATAAACAAGGGATCCAAGCGGTAAAAGCAGGTTGCTGACTAAGAAGTCCTCAGAATCCAGAACATCTCTCGTGCCGATGATGTGGAGATTACTCCATACATTGTAGCCCAGAACACAGGGCAGGCTGGCGATCAACACGAAAATGCAGTTGATCACGGAAGCCTTCCTTCTGCTCCATCCGATGTTATCCATGCAGCTGGAAAGCAGATTTTCGAACACGGCGATAACGGTTGAGAAGCTTGCCGCCGACATAAACAAGAAGAACAGCATGCCCCAGATCCGTCCACCTGCCATGTTGGCAAACACGTTCGGAAGTGTGATAAAGATCAGCTGCGGGCCGGCATCCGGCTGTACGCCGAAGGAAAAGCATGCCGGGAAGATGATCAGTCCGGCGGAAAGGGCTACCAGCGTATCAAGGCCGCAGATCCGTACCGCCTCACCTGCAAGCGTATGTTCCTCGGACATGTAGCTCCCGAAGATCTCCATTGCCGCAATGCCAAGGCTTAATGTAAAGAAGGACTGGTTCATGGCCGCCATGATCACCGATCCGAGCCCGACCTCCGACGCGCGTTTGAAATCCGGGAGAAGGTAAAAGCTCAGTCCCTCTTTCGCGCCCGGAAGGATCAGGCTGTGTCCCGCAAGCACCAGGATCAACAATAGCAGCGCCGCCATCATCCATTTTGTGATCTTCTCAAGGCCATTCTGAAGACCTCTGCTGCAGATAAAGAATCCGACGATAACGGTCACCGCCATCCAGAATCCCATCTCACCGGGATTGCCGAGCATATCCCCAAATACTCCCGCGACCTGATCCGCATTCATTCCGGTGAATGTTCCCGTCGCGAACTTCACGAAATAGCTGAGCATCCAGCCGGATACGGTCGTGTAATACATCATTAACAGATAACAGCCGAGGATACAGAACCAGCCGTGTACATGCCATTTACTGCCCGGCTTTTCCAGCGCCCGATATGCGCCGACTGCGCTCTTTCGTCCCGCACGTCCCACCGCAAGCTCCATCGTGAGGACCGGAACGCCCATACACAACAGAAACAGCAGATAGAACAGGACGAATACACCGCCGCCGTTCTGTCCCGCTACATACGGGAACCGCCACACATTTCCAATTCCGATCGCACAGCCCGCGCTTACCAGTAAAAAGCCTAAACGTGAGCCAAAATTTTCTCGTTTCATAAGCATAACTCCCCTCTTACGGCTGCGGCCCGCGCCTGTCTTATCCGCAGCTCTTATCCTGCTGCCTTCACTGTATTCGGTATGGTACAGCATGTTCCGTTTGGAACATATCTGCCCTTGTACCGCCATCCAGCATCAGTAGTCTTATGATACCGCCCGGTAAAAGGATTTGCAACCGCGCATTTTGTATGATATCATAAGAAAAACTTATGTTTTACGAAGAGTAACGATGCTTCCCACAGAGTGGGGCGATTTATTCCTATTTTTTAGGAGGAGCTTATGAACACAAACCAGCTGCGCTACTTCGTGACCGCCGCTGAATGCCGCAGCTTCACGAAAGCCGCGGACCAGTTTTATATTACCCAGACTGCCATCACCCAGCAGATCCGCGCGTTAGAAGACAGCCTCGGCGTCCCGCTCTTTGACCGGTCGAGCCGCCCGATCTCCCTGACTCCGGCCGGAAGCGCATTTCTAAGTGATGCAAGGTCGATCCTCGGCCGCATTGATCAGGCGGTAAACCGGATTCAGGAGGTTTCAACCGGTATGGTAGGAACCCTGCGGATCGGATATACAAAAGGCTTTGAGCGAAGCAATTTTTCCAACTCCCTGCGTTTCTTCCATAATAAATATCCAAATATTCTTGTCTCCTGTTACCGCCGGAACACCGATCTTCTCGCCGCGGGGCTATTGAAGGACGAATATGATATTATTTTTACCTGGGACAGCACGGAGCTCGTGAAAAACGAGTCCATTGAATACCGGCTCATTGAACGCAGTCCTTTGATGGTCGCTGTTTACAGCAATCATCCACTTTCCAGGCGGGAATCCCTTCAGCGGTCAGAGCTCCACGGCGAACGCCTGTTGTTCATGACCCCGTCCAGCACCGGGGATTCCGTCAGTGACCTCCGCTTCTACGAGATGTATGAGCAGGCCGGATATCATCCGGACATCTTCTTCCGTTCCAACGATGTGGAGAGCATTCTCATGATGGTATCCATCGAGGAAGGGATCTCCATTATTCCATCCTATGTGACGCATAAGCTGACAAATGCGGAAAACCTTGTGTTTATCCCGCTGATCGGTGAAGAGGAGGTCGTTGAGATCATTGCGGCGTGGAAAAGATCCTCCGGGAATCTGGCGCTGCAACAGTTTTTGGGGCATTATCCATTGTTGAAGTCGGAGTAATATTGCGTTTCTACTATATTTATGATATTTTAAATATGTTTTTATTTACGAACTGGTACATCCAGCTCATTTTCCATCAACCGAAGCAAGATAGAAAACGCAGAATATTTTCGCCTGAATACGCGGGCCTTTCGAGAGGAACCAGACATGACACCAGAACATCCAATTATTTTATGCGGCTTCACAAGCAGCGGAAAGACCACTATCGGGAAACTTCTCTCCGAACAGCTCGGTCTCCCCTTTTACGATACGGATCAGATGCTGATCGAACATTACAAAATGACGATCCCAGAGATCTTCGCAAAAGGCGGGGAGTCTTTGTTCCGGGACTATGAACATGAGATCGCCCATCAGGTATGCGGCCTCGGCCCGTCCGTGGTCTCCACCGGAGGTGGAATGCTGACCTTTGACCGGAACGGAGAGATCCTCGAAAAGAGCGGCACGATCTTCTATATTGACCGCCCGTTTGAGGACTGCTACCGGAATCTTGCGTTGCATCCGGAACGGCCGTTATTTAAGAACCACACAAAAGAGGACATCGAGAATACCTATCTCACGCGACGCGGATTATATAAGAAATATGCAAAGTACGATATCCCGAATACCAAGGGGCCGCAGGACGCGGTTGAGAAGATCTGTGCGCTTTTATAGTTGCCTCCGAACTCAAAAACCAGCCACATGTTTTCCATTACGCTTCCCGCTCTAATGGATCCCATGTGACTGGTTTTTGTTTTTCAAGTTTCCTTTATTTTACTTCCGTCCCATCCGGCTTCCTGAGTCCTCTGGTATTCTTCTCCACCAGCCGTCTCGTCACCATGACCATATGACCGCAGCCCATGCATTTTAAACGGAAGTCTGCGCCCACGCGCAGGATTTCCCATTCCTGACTGCCGCAGGGATGCGGTTTCTTTAATTTTACGATATCGCCTACTTCATATACCATTCTCTATGTCTCCTGTTGCCTGAAACCTGTCTTCTCAAACGATCTCTTATTTCTTACAAATTTTCACGCTTCATACGTTTTCTGCGTGTTGATCCTATTCTAAGTTCTTTTATGCCAGAATCTCGTCGATCCTTTTCAGCTCATCCTCCGAAAATCCCGTGCACCCAAGCGCCGCAAGACTGTTATCCAGCTGCGAAACTCTGCTGGCGCCCACCAGAACCGTTGTCACCTCCGGGCGGCGTAAGATCCAGGCGATGGCCATCTGCGCCAGCGTCTGTCCACGTTCTTCCGCAAGTTGGTTTAATTGTTTGATTTTTTCTAATTGTTCATTAGAAAGGTACCGCTGTGCCACCGTCGTTCCCTCACGGGATGCGCGGGAACCTGCCGGAATCCCCTTCAGGTATTTATCTGTCAGTGCGCCCTGAGCGAGCGGGGAAAAGCAGATACAGCCCACTCCGTTTTCATCAAGCGCGGAGAGAAGTCCGTCTTCCACCCAACGCTCCAGCATATTATAGCGCGGCTGGTGGATCAGGCACGGCGTTCCGTTTTCCTTTAGGATCTTTACTGCTTTTCTCGTCTCTTCCTCTTTATAATTGGAAAGTCCGACATAAAGCGCTTTTCCGCTGTGGACGATATCGCTCAGTGCTCCCATCGTCTCCTCGATCGGTGTCTCCGGGTCCGGTCTGTGATGGTAGAAAATATCGACATAATCAAGCCCCAAGCGCTTCAAACTCTGGTCGAGACTCGCCATCAGATACTTTCTGGATCCCCAGTTGCCATACGGTCCCGGCCACATATCGTAACCGGCTTTTGTGGAGATCACAAGCTCATCCCGGTATGTACCAAGGCAGTCCTTTAATGCCTGTCCGAAATTTTTCTCCGCAAGCCCGTTTGACGGATGACCGTAATTGTTCGCGAGATCGAAGTGTGTGATCCCGTGGTCGAATGCATGGCACAGGATTTCCTCCTGTTCCGCGATTGTCTTCTCCAGCCCGAAATTCTGCCAGAGTCCCAGCGCGATCCGCGGAAGCTTCAGTCCGCTCCTTCCGCATCGCTTGTATTCCATCGTATCATACCGATCTGCTGCCGCCTGATACATATCTCTGCCTCCCGTATTCCGCATTTATCCCGGCATAGTCCGCTATTTCCAGCCCTGATATTCTTTCCGGAATCACACTCCGACTGCGTCCCCAAGCACTTCACCGATCGGCCCGCTGATCACGAGATCCGCGCGGTTATCCATCGGTGTCACGGATTTATTGATGAGGACCAGCTTATGTCCCCGGTAATAATCGATGAGCCCTGCTGCAGGATATACCGTGAGGGACGTTCCGCCGATGATCAGCACATCCGCATTCGCGATATATTTCACGGATTTTTCGATGGTCTCCTGATCCAGACCTTCCTCATAGAGGACTACATCCGGCTTGATCGTTCCGCCGCAGGTACATTTCGGAACTCCCGTAGAATTTAAGATTGCATCCAGTCCATAGAACTTTCCACAGCGTGTGCAGTAATTCCGCAGTACGGAACCATGGAGCTCCAAAACCTCCCTGCTGCCCGCTTTCTGATGCAGTCCGTCGATATTCTGTGTTACGACTGCCTTTAATTTTCCCATTTTCTCTAACTTTGCAAGTGCCTTATGAGCTCTGTTCGGCTCCGCGTTCGGAAACAGCATCTTGTTCCGGTAGAATCGGTAAAATTCCTCCGGCTTTCTCATATAGAAGGAATGGCTTAAGATCGTCTCCGGCGGATAATCATACTGCTGGTTGTACAGTCCGTCCGTACTCCTGAAATCCGGAATATGGCTCTCCGTGGACACGCCGGCACCGCCGAAAAATACGATATTGCTGCTCTCATCCAGCCATTTTTTTAATGTTTCCCGCTCTGTCATGACAGATCTCTCCTTTCTGTATTCAAGAACGTCTCGGCATTCTTGCTGCTCGCCACCTAAAGAGGTGGGAGTCATCTCATATCTGATATCATGCGCTTTTCTGCTTTGCTGTCAGCGGATCATGCACCGTTTGACCCTGATATCATTTACACAACTTCATCTAAGAACACTCCGCGAAACGGCTCAATATACTCCCCATACGGAATCTTCGCCACCTGCGCCGGTGTCCGGTATCCAAACAACCACTCGGTAAGCTCCGAGATCGTCAGGACCTCCATTTTCCCCTTTGCGATAAACCGGGATTCCTGGATCATCCTCGAGCCTTCCTTTGTCAGCTGCCACAGCCATGCCCCCTGATTCTGCGGTACGAAGAGATCGTTGATCCCGATCTCCACCGTCACTTCATCCTGCGGACAGTTCTCCGCTAACCGGATCGTCTTTACGAACTCCGGCATGCAGACGATACGCGCCATGATCGCCGGCTTCCGTCCCGCCTCGCTCCGGTAATGTTCTCCGGTGTAGAGATAACGCATCTCCCGTTCCTTTAAGCCCCACTCACTCTGCATTCCGATAAACCAGTCATCGTCATAGAGCAGTGTGCAGGTTCCGTTTTCGCTGGCAAGCTCCTTCTCCATCCGCTGTAAATATGCCTCATCGCGGATCGCAAAGACCTCATATTTTCTCTTTAACCAGGCAGTCTGCCACTCCGCCAGATCTGCACCCAGCGTCTTCAGGTTACAGGGCTCTCTGTGGATGTGGGGATTATATTTGAGGACCCAGCGCGGCTGATCATAAATATACCGAAAATCATAAGGACGGTACAGGGACTCTCTCGCCGGCATCAGGAACGTAAACGGCATCCGTTCTTCCTGCATATCCCGCAGCATCGCCAGCATGAGACTTCTCATGTATCCCTTGTGGCGCTCAGCAACCAGTGTGGAAACGCCGACGATATAGTCGCACACAGCCTCACTTCCCCGCATATAGATCCTGTACGGGTTCCGGTGGAGCATGGATACAATCTCACCGTTCTCCTCCCGGACAAGTACCTTGTTGTCCTTCATTTTTTCCTTAAAATAATAATCGCAAAATTCCGTGGAATCTTCCGGGAACGCCTCTCTCCAGAGATCCAGGCATCTTCCCTTTTCTTCTGTCTCCAAATACCGTATCATACTTTACTCCGCGCTCTGTGCTTCATAATCTAACTGCTTAATTCTATACTTTCTTGCGAAATCCATCGGCGCATAGGACATCTTTGCCTGCCGAAGTCCCGGGAGTCCCATATCATCCTCGCGGTTTACGATCTCCGCCTCCGGGAATTCATGAATCAGGAACTGCTGGTTGATCATCTGGTAAAGGCCTCGCATTTCCGGGTTTGCCTTTTCGATGTGGATAATCGCCATCTTTTCCTTACTGTTATAGCTTCCGATGGAGAACGCCTCCAACTGGTCATCCACATAAATTCCGCCCATGCGGACCGAAAGCATCGAGCAGTTTCTTAAGATCTCGTGGATTCCTTCCACTTCATAATCCAAGTGTCCCTCGACCTCCTGGCCTTTTCCCTCTCTCCATTGATCCAGAAACTTCCAGATCTCGCAGCCGTCCGAACAGCAGAGTGTCCGGTACTCATATCTTCCGTCATATGCTTTTTTGAACGCGTTCAGGTTGTTTTTCTTCTTGTGGAGTGCCTTTCCGGACAATGTCTTCAACGCCTCCGCGCTGTAAAGGTAGTCCTTTGCGTCCGGAAGCTCCGTCACGGAGTAGCGGTCTGCTGGGAGATTTAAATAGTCCACCGCCTCCTGGTCCGCCAGATAGATCTCCAACGGCAGATGAAGGTTCTCGTTGAAATACTGTTCGATCTCTTTAAAGTAGTGGGGCATATCTTCGATGGCACACACAGGAAGAGAGGCATACATTTTTCCTAAAATCTTCATGATCCAGAGAACTGCCTTGTCATCTCTCTCGCAAAAGTGGACATGATAGTAGTCCGCCCAGAGGAAATTGTCAAGCATCACACTGTCACAGGTATTGTCGTGGCGCCTTCCATAATACTTACTGAGTTCCGCAAAATTCTCGGCGCCCAGCTTCTGAAACTGTATATCCATATAATTGTTTTTTTCCTTTCTAACTGCCGCTCATCTCCGGCAGCCGTTCCCGGTCTTTCACAGGAAATATTTTTCTGTTCTTATGGTTCCCTTGTTTTTTACTTTTTATAGTTTACCACACTTCCATAATAAAATGAAGCAATTTGTTTTTCGGCAGTTTTACTCAGAAAATCCAGTAAAATTAGGCTTTTTCGCTATTGACAATTCGAATCTCATGAGTATAATCTAATTTAGATGATACCGCAATGCGAAACTTAGTTCCGTATTATGGAACTCGGTATTAAGACTCAATATGATTTGATTATTGACTAAAACTGAATTTCCTAAATTTATAAAGCAAAAAAGGAGACAGGAATCATGAACGAAGTTTTAGAGAAGATCCAGAAAATTGGTATTGTTCCGGTTGTTGTACTTGACGATGCAAAGGATGCAGCACCGCTTGCAAAGGCACTTTGCGAGGGCGGTCTTCCGTGCGCTGAGGTTACATTCCGTACAGCTGCAGCAGAAGAGTCCATCCGTATTATGGCAAAAGAATTCCCGGAGATGTTAGTTGGCGCAGGTACTGTTCTTACAACTGAGCAGGTTGACCGTGCAGTAAACGCAGGCGCAAAATTCATCGTAAGCCCGGGCTTAAACCCGACCGTTGTTAAATACTGTGTAGATAAGGGAATTCCGGTAACTCCGGGTACTTCCAATCCGAGCGATGTTGAGATGGCGATCTCCCTTGGCCTTGATGTTGTTAAATTCTTCCCGGCTGAACAGGCTGGCGGAATCAACATGATCAAAGCTATGGCAGCTCCGTACACACAGATGAAGTTCATGCCGACAGGCGGAATCAACGCCAAGAATATCAACTCCTACCTTGCATTCGACAAGATCCTTGCTTGCGGCGGAAGCTGGATGGTTAAGAAAGACCTCGTAGCTGCCGGTGAGTTCGATAAGATCCGCGACCTCACAAAGGAAGCTGTTCAGACAATGCTCGGTTTTGAGCTCGCTCATATCGGAATCAACTGCGACAACGAGACAGAAGCTGAAAAGACTGCTGACGCATTCGACGGTCTGTTCGGATTCACAAAGAAGGTCGGCAACAGCTCCGTATTCGCAGGAACCGCTGTTGAGGCTATGAAGTCCAAAGGACTTGGCTCCAAGGGTCATATCGCCGTTGCTACAAACTCTGTAGTAAGAGCTAAGAACTACCTTGAGATGATGGGCTACAAGTTCAACGAAGAGTCCGCTAAGTTCAAAGGCGACAAGATGACAGCAATCTATCTCGCAGATGAGATCGGCGGCTTCGCAGTACACCTTGTTCAGAAATAAGTAAAAATTTCGGGAAGCGAAATTTTTACGCTGTGCAAACGAAACGAAGTGGAGTTCGCACTTCCCGTTTACGCTACGCAAACGTAGCGCAGCGGAGTTCGCGGTTCCCGTTACGCTGTGCAAACGAAACGAAGTGGCGTTCGCACTTCCCGTCATGCTACATTATCTGATTATAAATTATATTAAAATTTAAGGAGAATCCTCATGTCCAAGAGAGTTATTACATTTGGTGAAATCATGCTCCGTCTCGCTCCGGAGGGATACTATCGTTTCGTTCAGGCTAACAACTTCGGCGCTACTTACGGCGGCGGCGAGGCTAACGTAGCTGTTTCCCTTGCAAACTACGGTTTTGACGCTGCATTCGTTACAAAGCTTCCGAAGCACGAGATCGGTCAGGCTGCTGTCAACGAGTTAAGAAGATACGGCGTTGATACTTCCACTATCACACGCGGCGGCGACCGTGTAGGGATCTACTTCCTTGAGAAAGGTGCTTCCCAGAGACCGTCCAAGGTTATCTATGACCGCGCACATTCTGCAATCTCCGAGGCTACACCGGAAGATTTCGACTGGGCTAAGATCTTCGAGGGCGCTGACTGGTTCCACTTCACAGGTATCACACCGGCATTAAACGATACTGTTGCTGCTATCTGCCTTGAAGCTTGTAAGAAAGCAAAAGAACTCGGCATCACTGTTTCCTGCGACTTAAACTACAGAAATAAGCTCTGGACAAAGGCTAAAGCAGGCGAGGTTATGGGTGAGCTCTGCAAATATGTTGATGTCTGCATCGCAAACGAAGAGGATGCTTCCGATGTATTCGGTATCAAGGCTTCCAACACAGACGTTACAAAGGGTGCTGTAAACCACGAGGGTTACAAGGACGTTGCAAAACAGCTTGCTGACCGTTTCGGTTTCCAGAAGGTTGCTATCACACTTCGTGAGTCCATCTCCGCAAACGATAACAACTGGTCCGCTATGTTATACGATGGCAAGGACTACTACTTCAGCAAGAAGTACGCAATGCACATCGTTGACCGTGTAGGCGGCGGCGACAGCTTCGGCGGCGGACTGATCTACGCTTGCTTAAGCGACATGGATGCTCAGAGCATCATCGAGTTCGCAGTAGCTGCTTCCTGCTTAAAGCACTCCATCGAAGGTGACATGAACATGGTTTCCGTAGACGAGGTTAAGAAATTAGCTGGCGGAGACGGATCCGGACGTGTACAGAGATAATCAAAATCTTTGATCCTGCATCACCTGTATATCGGGTGATGCGATCATGAAATAGTTGCCCAATTTGCCAATAAGGGCAAGTTTATTCCTCAATATATACCATAAAAATAAGGACCTCAGCGGCTGCCAATCGCTGAGGTCCTTATCGTTTTCTGCTTCTAAATTTCTCTGACGAGGCAGTACTGCTTCAGCCCCATCCCTTTTTCGACGATCCCAAACACCTTAAATCCAAAGTGTGCATAGAACGCGACGTTCTTCTCATTATGTGTCTCCAGAGAGATCATCATCCGGTGTTCCTCAGCATAGCGGATCGCGTCATCCATAAGTTTTTCCGCTACCCCGTGATGCTGCGCATCCGGGCTTACCGCAAGATAGATGATATGTAAGCGGTTCTCCTGATGGAGCTGGGCGGTCCAGTGGGAGTTTAAGTAATCGCGGCCCCTGATAAAATTCCACAGCGTTTTTAAACTCTTGTCCTCCTTGATCAGATACTCATCTGTCTTTAAGGATGCCCACGCCTCGGTAAGGTAAAAGCGGACCGGATCATACTCTTCCGCTTCATCGGAGACAACTAAAAGTCCGTTTAATTCCGGGCTGTCCGCAAAAATCTCACAAGTCTCATAAAATTCATTCAGATCACACTCAAAAAGCTCCGGCATCAGCCGCTTTCTCGTCTCGGCATCCGGGATCAGTGTCTCATAGAGCGGGTCTCTGGCAAAACATTCTACCAGCATCTTCTGGAGCCGGGGCAGGTCTTCTCTCTGTACCCGGTACAATATCTGGCTGTCCATAACTAAAAATTCAACACCTCTTTCGCCGTTTTTAACCCCGCCGTCAGCGTATCCACAGCCTGGGTCATATATCGTATATCATCGTCAAAGCAGGCCAGCTGCTCTTCTTCCATTTTCCGGAGTGCTTCCAGCTCCTCCCTCGCATCCTGTCCGCCGTTTCTGATCTTTCGCTGCAGGCTCTTGACCTCCTTCGCGAGATCCACATGATGGACGATCCGTCCCGCGCCCCACTGCAGGCGGTCACGATCCTGATTCAGGACATACTCTGTAAAATAATGGTATACTTCATCGTCAAACTGGAATGCGTACTGGTTGTTATCTACCAGATACAGGGCATCCAGCGCCGCCGTCATATCCTTGCTTTCCAGACTGCGGATCGCGTCACCGATATGGCGCAGATTGCTCTGGGCGGCCTCGTGGGGGAACAGGACCTCATCGTGCCAGTTCAGCCGGACGAAATAGTCCTGACATTTGCGGAATAAGTAGAGAAGCTGCTTCTGCAATGCTGCGTTTCTCTCGTTCGCTTCTGTATGAGATTCCTGACCGCCTTTATGTATACAAGATGCAGCATCGGCATTCTTCACACCATTAATTTCTTTTACCTTTCGGTACACCTCATCCGCAAGCTTTTTCGCCTCTGCCGTGCGTTCTAACAGGATACAAATTGCCTCCCGGTCTTCACGCCCTGTAACCGGTCTCACGCTCTCCTGAAGTGCCTGAAGCGTCCGTCCAATATTCACCGGAGCAACCCTGACCCGGTCGAAAGCCATGACGAGAAGTCCGTAAAGTTCATGGTGGAACCGGAAGACATCCGCATTATAATACTCGTCATTGTCAAACTGGGAGTGGTAGTGGGTTTCCATGAACTCTGCGCTGCTGAACTCGTTCACCATGGATGGGATCCCGGAGATCGCCACAGAAAAGTCATCCGACCATGTCTCGATCGGGCACTGGACTTTTAGACCTTCCGAATAGACTTTCTTTGCATCAACCGGAAATGTTTTCACAAACTCTGTCAGGAAATCTTCATATTCATAGGTTGACCGGACCGCGTCCCACGGATTATGGGCATAAGCCGGAAGCTCAAAGTTCAGATCCGCGATAACTTTTCCCTGCCATTCCGGACGTACTTTAAATACTTGCTGCCATGCCCCGGTGGACCAGTCATACTTGGAATTCTCAATTCCCCACTCTTCCGCCGCCATACAGCAGAAAACGATGGTCTTCTCAGGTTTATATCCAATCTCTAAAAGCGTCCTGGCGATCCCAAACATCAACGCGATAGCGCAGTTATCATCCTGAAATCCATCAAAATAAGAGTCATAATGGCCGCTGAGCAGGATCATGTCCTCCGACCTTCCGGGAATGGTTCCCCAGACATTATAGGATGGCATATTTTCCTTCACTACGGATTTCGCGTCAAACTGTACCGTGATCCGCGGTTTCTCCTTTAATGCCGCTTTCAGGATCTCCGCATCCTTTCTCGACATGGAAAACGCCGGGGCGTCCTTCGGTCCTGCGATATCCTGGGCATTTAACGCCTCACTGTCGATCTCCCCATAGCCGTTGTCCTGAACCGCGATCACCGCCGCCGCGCCCTTTAAGCGGGCCTGATATACCGGATAGTTGATCCACCACTCATCTCGCTGATTGATATCCACCATCACAAGGCATCCTGTCACATCCACGCCGTCATAGTCCGCTTCCTTTCCGCGTCCGGCATAGACAAGCGGATAATCTTTCCAGCCATCCGTCACAAACTCTGTCTGGTAAGCACCAAGCTGGATTTCATGTTTTTCTCCGTCTCGGTCCGTAAACCGCATGACCGCCTTCTCAAACTCCCAGGAATCCAGACAGATCTCATCTTTATGGATATCAGAGAGCCCGATCCGCTCCATCTCTGCCTTCAGGAATTCACCGGTGTCAAATTCCGCCTTCGATCCCGCTGTGCGGTAGCCAAGGACCGGATTGCTCTTAAATTCCTCCATCTTCTTTGCGAGGCGGTAGGAATATCCGATATCCACTGCCTTTAAATATGTTTCTTCGATCTTCCTTCTGTCACTCTCCAAAGCTGTCAACCTCCTTATCCCACCTCTGCGGGCCTGTTCCCTAAGACCGGGAAGTATTACAAACTCCGCCGTATCCTGCTCACTGTTTTCCGTGATGCGGACACGCCGGAGTTTCATAATTTTTCTTTAGTTCTCTGCCTTATTCCCGGCTCCGCTCTCTTCCTCAGCGCCTGCTCTCTCATGAGTCGCATTGACCTCGACCTGAGTTGCCTGAACTGCCGCCTGAGCATCCGCATGTGCAGCAGCTTCCGGGTTCGGAACAGTACGCTTTGTGATCGGCATCTGGAGATTAACGCCAAATGGGTTTACAACCACTCCCTTTGCCTCTTTTACGAGGATGCTCGGGATCTTATCTGCGGTTACCGCGATCGCCTTGAACTGGTTCTTCGAGTTAAATTTTCCGAACTCAATGATGTCCGTAAAGATCGGCTGGTACGCATCACCGTTTTTCTGCTTTAATAACGGAACGCCCGCACCTTCCTGAAATGCGGTGATGTATGTTCCGCGGGTAAAGTCCGCAAGGATCTCCTCCTGCATCTCCTTTAACTCATCCGGCATCTTCTCGAATTTCTGTCTGCGAAGCTCCTGCATGAAGTACAGGGCTGTCAGATGAAGGCTCGGGTTCTCGATCCATGTCTTCTTCTCATCTTCCGGTGCACCCGGCTTATTCTGGCCCGGACGGTTCACAAGCTCCGAAAGCTGGATCCGGCACTCGCTCTCCATATACTGGTCTACCATCAGGCAGTTTACACCCATCGTGTAAAGATTTCCATAAAAGTGAAGCATCTGGTTCGCGTCGACTTTCGCGATCTGTACCGGAATCTTCTCCTCGATGAGGCGCTTGCCCTCACGTCTGATATCTTCTTCCTTAAAATAGAGCAGAACTTCGTCATCGAATGTCTCTTTGTCGCATACCACATACGGCATTTTTGTGCACAGAGACATGATAACATAGATCTCCTTTGCGTTTCTTAACTGATTTAAAACCTGCTGTTTATCCATTTTTTCTTTCCCTTTCGGTATTCATGCTGCGGCTTTTGTCACCTTTTCCGGTGCATATCTCCCTCTGATGAATATTCTTTCCATAATTATTTTTCGTAAATGCGCAGCCATACTGAACAGTTACTTTTCATCCTTTTTGAGATCCGTCCCCGCTTTAATTGCAGCAGATGATCGGAATTCCCTTATATGCGTTCTCATACACCTGTGCTGCTACCTTCGGCGGCAGGTTGATGCATCCGTGGGAACCGTTTGTCTGGTAGATCGTTCCGCCGAACTTGCTTCTCCAGTCCGCGTCATGAAGTCCGATCCCACCGTTGAACGGCATCCAGTATTTTACAGGAGTCGCATAATCTTCTCCCTTTAATACACGGTCTTTCTGTTTATAATACAGCTCAAAGAGTCCCGGAGGTGTCGTGTAGTTCTTTGACACGTTTCCGGATACGAACGGGCTGTCGATGATCACTTTTCCATCTTTATAGAAATAGAGATGCTGTGTGGCAAGATCCACCTCGATATAAGTCTGTCCGAAATCATAACCATCGTGAGTCGCGCCGCGGCTCTCGTAGATCGGCTCGCGCTCCGTTGTCTGGCACGCTTTTACTGCCTCCACGAGGGCGTCTGTCTCGGCTGTCTGGTTGATCTTCCAGCCATATTTTCCGTATACAACAACATCCCGGCCGGATGTCGTCTTATACTTATGGTTTCCGTAAGTGTCATACTTATCCGCTAAAGACTTCACATATGCTACTGCCTTGTCACGGTCTACCTGGATCTCGGTGCCGTTCGTCCCGGTCACCCATTTTGCCAGTTCCAGACCATCCAGGGTCTCTCTGCTGGATCCAAACACATATGTAATCTGGATATCCTTGTATGCGTTTAATGTTGTGCAGAGCTGTACCAGGTTCGCGTCATCAGATTTTACGGTGATCTTTTTATAGCAATCCTCGTCTGCAAGCCGGATCTGTTTTTTCTGGTTTAAAAGTGCTGATTTAACGGCAGCCTTCATTTTATCCATATCCAGTTCATTTCCCTGCACCTCCGGGATGATCGTAAAAGGCTTTCCCTCTTCGAAAGCAGAGATACAGGCATCGGAAGTCGGTGTGGCCGCCGTCACGCAGTGCAGGTTCGCAAGCGCCGCGGCAAGCTTCTCGTCATCGAGCGTTGCCGCCACTGTCACAGTATAGGACTGGTCAGAGCCGGGCCCCGTCTTTCTTCCTGTGTCATTCTGCTCCTTTAAAATATCATCGACGCTGCCGGTAACGTTTAAGTGGTAACCGACATCGGTTCCCTTTAAGACTTCCAGGTTGCCGTCCGCGTCCTGTATTTTAATCTCGTAGTGTTCGTTGAAATAACCTTCCAGATATCCTTTCGCCTGCTGTGCCGTCTGCTTGGAGACATCCACCGCATTGATCGTAGTGCCGCGTACAAATTTTGCCGTATCGCTATCTGCCGCTGCCATCGCAGGAAACGCTGTTCCCACCACCAGCATGCCGATCACAGCGCCTGTCGGAAGAAGCATTCTTATTTTTTTCATGATTCCATCCTGCCTTTTTTATTTTCAGTTACCGGATTGCTCTCTTCTTGTTCGCCTCCGGCGCACAAGAAGCTCCGGGCGTTGCCCTTATACCGCTTTTCATTCAAAAGCGTTTATGCGAGCAAGCTTGCAGCACGCTTTCGACTGCAGATCGGCACAATCCAACTGTCATTCTCTATTTTATCCAACGCACTACATAGTGTCAAGGTGATTATTTCTTGCTTTTTCCTTGATTTTCTGCGGCAAATGTGCGGCTTTTCATAAAAAGTGTCACCATGCAGATCGGTCGATCAAAAACGGCAGAACCTGCCGCCAGCTGCTGCATTCGGACACATGACAAGCAAAAAACGACACACACCCGCCATTTACCTGACAGGTCTGTGCCGTTTTCATGCTACGCTTTCATTTTGTCCTACTATTTCTCGATAATGCTCTCCACATCATCCATGCCCGCGCAGAGCAGCGCAAGCAGCAGGGTCTGCTGGCAGCCCTTATATGCGCCCTCGACCTTAAACTGCTCGGAAAGCATATGCGCGTGGATATCATAATCCGCGCCCATGCCGAGGCACACTGCCGGAAGTCCTGCTTCGAGAGCACGGTTGCAGTTTGTGGAACCACCGTTTCCAAGCTTCGGCTCCTCGCATCCAAGATACTCTGCCGCCGCCATGGCGCCCTCTACGATCGGCGCATGGGCATCCTGATGGCCGGCATTGACATCACAGATATGTTTTACATCGTATGTGATCGTATCCATGCCCCAGCGCTCTGTCTCCTCCTTGCATGCCTCATCGATGGCATCGAAGATCTTTTTGCGGAGCTTCTCAAGCTCTTCCTGAGAGTTCGAACGGAAGTTGAAGCGGATCTGAGCCACCGGAACGATCGCATGGACAGCCTCGAAGCTTCCTGCCTGCATGGTGGTCACCGCAAATGTAGTCATCGGCTCCTTCGGAACCTGGATCTCAGAGATCTTCGCGATCGCACGTCCTGCCGCATGGATCGGGTTTGCTACCTTCGCGAAAGCGCCGCAGGCATGTCCGCCGATGCCGTGGAAGTTGATCTCGTATGTCTGGATTCCGGTCGCTTCATAGGTGATCTCCTGAAATCCCGGGCCGTCAACGGAAATGCTGGCATCCAGCTCCGGATGATGGTTTACATAATACTGCATTCCTTTTAACGCGCCGGTTCCTTCCTCCTGAACCGTTCCGACAAACTGAATATCGCCCTTTGTCTCAATTCCTGCCGCATTTAAAGCGCGGATCGTAGACAGGACGGTCGCGCATCCTCTCGTATCATCCACGATTCCCGGGCATTTGATAAAGCCGTCCTCACGGACGATCTCAAGCTTTGTATCAAGCGGGAATACCGTGTCCATATGTCCCTCTACAAGAACCGTCTTTCCGCCACCGGTACCTTTTCGGATTCCGATGCAGTTGCCGTACTCGTCGATATGGCAGTCTGTAAGCCCTTCCTCCTTAAACATCTCAAGAAGTCTCGCTGCCTTTTTCTGCTCATGGTTCGTCGGTGCAGGGATCAGGGTAAGCTCGATCTGTCTGTTGATGATCTCGTTCTGGTCATCTTCCATAAACTGAAGGGCTTTCTGAACCTTTGCATCCTTTGTCAGTGTGTCGAATTTCTTCTGAATCTTCTCGGAAACCTTATATTCCATCTGTCATTCCTCCGTTTTTCAATACTGAGTAACAGAAGCGGTCATCTCAGGCTGCCTCCTGTCCGATATTTTACCACAAAAAAGTTTTTTTGTGTATTTTTTATACGAACAAAAGTTTTTATACCGCGAACACGTCAGAAAAAGAAGAGACCTGCCTGTGGCTTTCTTCCACTTTGGCAGGTCTGAGTCTATGTATGTGCTTTTACAGACGGATCACCATCTCATCTAACGGCATTCTGTCGGTGTGAAGCCTTGACGGATGCGCAGTCTCTGCCGGATATCCGAGCGGAAGCATCGCAGTCGCAACAAGTCCCTTCATCTCCGGGAACAGCTCATGAAGCTTCTCCTGGCTGAACATACCGACATAGCAGGTTCCGAGACCGAGATCTGCCGCCTGAAGCATCATCTGTGTCGCCGCGATCGTCGTATCGATCTCCCCGTGGTTCTTCATATCTCCCTCACGGTTCCAGGCCTTTGCCGGATCATACGCGACAACAAGGATCACCGGTGCATGGAACTTGCATGCGGTGCACTCCTCCGCCTTCTCTAATGCCTCTCTGCTCTGCATCACAAGAATGCGCTGCGGCTGGAGATTGTGGGCCGTCGGTGCATTGTGGCCTGCCTCCAGCACCTTTTCCAGCTTTTCTGCCTCCACCGGGCGATCTGCATATTTTCTAAGAGAATATCTTTCTGCGCATAATTTTTCGAAATCCATAATTGCCTCCTGTTTTGCGGTATTTCAAATATCAGCTCAGTGAAATAAAACGTCCCTGATGAAAACGCCTGCCTGATACCGCATATTTTGCGCTCATTATAGCCCACATCCGGTATTTTTTCAAATCAAATTTATATTATGAGATTTTTTCCTGTTTTTTCAACAGCTTCTTATACGTCATATCCATCCCGATCGCCCCAAGCGGTGCCGTGATCAGGATTGCAAGGACCGCTACTGACAACACGATCTGACCGCAGGCAAGTCCCATTGCCATCGGAACAGAACCGATCGCCGCCTGCACCGTCGCTTTCGGCAGATACGCGATCACCGTAAATACCCGTTCCTTCTTATCCAATGCCGTTCCCGTCATACATACAAGAACACCGACAGCACGGAACATCAACGCCAGCAGGATCATGACAATCGCCGCGGCTCCGGCCATCGCCGTATACCGGATATCAACCGCTGCACCGACCAGTACAAATAAGACAACTTCCGCCGCGATCCAGAGCTTTCCGAATTTCTCCGAGAGTCTTCCTGAGACAGATTTCGGGCATTTGATCTTCAGAACGCATGCCATGCTGACTACGGCCAACAGACCGGACACTGATACATAAGCCTTCACCCATGTCTCCACAGCCATCAGAAGGAAGGAAACTCCAAGAACGATCATGACCTTCATACTGTTTCTCACATAATGTGCTTTCGCATAGGCGGTCTCAAAAAAGAGGCTCAAAAGATATCCAACGACCGCGCCCAGCAGGATTCCAAGCACAATGGACACCGGGATATTTAAAAACTGCTTCATATCCGCCGTACCGCCCCGAGCCATCCCGGAAAATGTGGAAAACAGTACAATTACAAAAATATCATCGCAGGACGCTCCCGCTAAGATCATCTGTGGAATACTCTTTTTCGTTCCATATCCGCTTTCCATGAGCTGTACCATCCTCGGCACTACGACCGCCGGAGACACTGCCGCCAGGACCGCGCCCATGACTGCCGCCTCAATTCTCGTTATCCCCAGGATCATCGGCGCACAGAGCAGATATCCACAAATCTCAAAGCTTGCCGGTACAAACGACATCATGACTGCCGGACGGCCTATTTTTTTCAGATCCGCAAGATTTAAAGAAAGTCCTGCTTTCAATAAAATAATAATAAGAGCCATCTGCCGGAGTTCCGATGAGATCGACAGGATCTTGTCATCCAGAAGACCTAAAACATGCGGTCCCAGAATAATTCCCGTGAACAGCATACCAATAATACGCGGCAGCCGCAGCCTCCCGCAGATTGCTGCGGCGGAAAGTCCCACTAAAAATATTAACGCAAGAGAGGTCAACATAATTACAGGATCTCCCCATATCGTCCCAGAAAGCTCCTCATTCTCTCATTATCGGATGCAAACACCTTCTCCGGCGTTCCCTCCTCGACGATCACGCCGCCCTCCATGAAGATCACGCGGTGGGAAATATCCCTTGCAAACGCCATCTCATGGGTAACGATCACCATGGCGATATTCAGATCCGCCAGAGAACGGATCACCTTTAACACCTCGGCTGTCAGCTCTGGGTCCAGAGCTGATGTGGGTTCATCGAAGAACAGGATCTTCGGGTTCAGCGCCAGAGCTCTCGCGATCGCCACACGCTGGCACTGTCCTCCGGATAACTGGCAGGGATAATAGTCTTCCTTGTCCGCCAGTCCCATCTTCTTTAACAGTTCTCTCGCTTCCTGATATACCGTCTCCTTGTCTCGCTTCTGCACATGGATCGGCGCGTCAACGATATTCTTCAGCACAGAATAATGCGGGAAAAGATTAAAATTCTGGAACACGAGGCCATACTGGCTCCGGATCTCCTTCATGTCCTTCTTATCCGCATAGGCCACATGTCCGTCCTTGTCCGTCCATGCTGCTTTCTTTCCAAGATATACGATCTCGCCGCCATCCATCTTCTCAAGCATCGTCGCGCACCTGAGCAGCGTTGATTTACCGGATCCGGACGGTCCGATGATGGATACGATCTCACCCTCGCCGATGCTGATGGAAATATCCTTCAGCACGGACAGGTTCTCAAATGATTTTTCTACATGATTTAACTCTAACAGATTCATGATCCACAGACCTCCAGTCCTACCGGTAATAATCCAGCTTTTTCTCGATCCACTCCATAACGACAGCCACGATGAGATTGAACACATAGTAAAAAATTCCGGCTGCAACAAACGGTATCATGTTTGTCTGGGATGCTGCCAGGGCTTTCGCGATCGTGAACATCTCCGCGACACTCAGGGTGAATGACAGGGACGTATCCTTTACAAGTGTGATCACCTCGTTTGTGATCGACGGCAAAATTCGCTTGATGACCTGAGGCAGAATGATCTTGAAAAAGGTCTGAGCTTTCGTGTAGCCAAGGATCTGTGCCGCCTCATACTGGCCGATCGGCATCGACTGAATGCCGCTGCGGTAGATCTCTGCAAAATATGCCGCGTAGTTGATCACAAAGCCGATAAAGGTCGCTGTCAGGCGGTAACCGCTGCCGACTTTAATATGAAACAGATAGTATGGTCCGAAATAAACGACCATCAGCTGCAGCATTAACGGAGTTCCGCGCATGATAGAGATGTAAAATTTTACGATCATGCTGATCACGCGATTTTTCGATAAGCGTCCGAACGCCACAATAAGTCCAAGTGGAAGAGAAAACAGCAGCGTGATCACGAAGATCTGCGTACTGATCAGCATACCACTGGCGAGCTGTGCGACCATCTGCCCGATTGTCATTTTACCCATACGATCTTTACCTGCTTTCCTTCATATTCAAGTCGAACGTCCGTGAGACTTGGCGCGTGATTCTGGTCAGCAAAGCTGACATATTCCATACAGAATCACTGCGCATCCTCGCGGAGCGTTTATCTCAGTCAGAGACCTGACTCCCACTGAGACAAATTTGCTATTATTCACCACCTAAAGAGGTGGGAGTCTTCTCGACTGAGATAAATAACACAAATTACGGGAACTGTTTTCCGGTTCCCGTAATCAAAATTCTTTTACTATTTTAGCCGATATGGGAATGTCTGTCAAACAGCATTTCCGTATCCCGCAAGATTTCTACAGCTCCGACACGCGCTTACTTTCCGATCGTCGTAACGTCCTCGCCGAACCATTCATCAGAGATCTTCGCCAATGTACCGTCAGCGGCCATCTCCTCTAACGCTCCCTGTACTTTATCTCTTAACTCTGTGTTGCCCTTCTTAAAGCCAACGCCATATTCTTCCTCGGAGAGGGAATCGTCAAGGATCTTAAAGTCCGCGTTTCTCTGCTTGATCTGGTATCCTGCAACGATCACGTCCATTGCGACTGCGTCAACCGCACCCTGTTCGAGATCCATGAATGCGGTATTATAATCCGGTGTCGTTAAAAGCTGGCCGAATGTATTTGCGAGATCCTGATTCTCCTTCAACGCAGCCTCCGCGGAGGAATCGGCCTGTACTTCCACGACTTTTCCCGCAAGGTCAGCCTGACTCTTGATATCGGAATCGTTCGCTACAACGAATACCTGCTTGTTTGCCATATACGGTGTAGTCCAGGTATAATCATCCTCGCGGCCTGTGATCGTAAATCCGTTCCAGATACAGTCGATGTTGCCGGATTCAAGCTCCATATCCTTAGAGTCCCAGGCGACCGGCTGTGCCTTGTATTCGAGACCGAGACGGCTTGCGACCTCTTTCGCGAGATCAAGGTCAAAGCCTGTGTATTCGCCGTTGTCGCCAACAAATCCCATTGGCGGGAAATCCTGATCGAAGCCGACGATCAGTGTGCCTCCTGCTGCTTCTGCCGTCTCCGCAGCTGTCGTACCTGCTGTTGTTGTCTCCTCTTTTTTCTCGGCAGTTGTCTCTGCTGCTGTTGTCTCTGTCTTTGCTCCGCCGCATGCTGCGAGGGAAAGTACCATTGCGGATGCCATAACTGCGCTTAATAATCTCTTTTTCATCATTATTTTCTCCTCTTATCTGTCCGTGATCCGGCTGCCCGGACCAGCTTTTTGTCATATCCGAAAACCGGCCGCATTTTTCTGTCCGGTTTCACCTCTCTACTTTCATCGTGCTATCATGTTACCATACTAAAGTATTTTTGTAAAGCTCTTTTTTAATGAATTTTTCAAAAAAATGCGGTATAATCTTTTTTATGCAGAAGAAACTATATCCGTATTTATCTCAGGCGAGAAGATTCCCGCCTCTTTCAGGTGGTGAGTAACAGCAAATTTGTCTCAGTGGGAGTCAGGTCTCCGAATGAGATAAATGCTCCGCAAATTTACTATTTTTAAGGAGGTTCCTGTCTTATGTGTACAGCAGCAACTTACAAGACAAAAGGCTTTTATTTTGGAAGGACCTTAGACTACGAATTTTCCTACGGCGAGGAGATCACGATCACTCCCCGTAATTACCCGATCCCGTTCCGCCATATGGGTACACTTGCATCCCACTATGCCATCATCGGCATGGCGCACATTGCAGACAATTATCCTCTGTATTATGATGCCATGAACGAAAAAGGACTCGGTATGGCAGGACTTAACTTTGTCGGAAACGCCGCCTATGCAGAGCCGGTGGATGGAATGCAGAATGTTGCCCAGTTTGAATTTATCCCCTGGATCTTAAGCCGGTGCGCAACCATTCCGGAGGTCCGCGAAGCACTTGCCCGTATGAATCTTGTCGGAACACCTTTTAGTCCGCAGATGCCTGCCGCAAGTCTCCACTGGATCATTGCCGATAAAAACGAGGCGATCGTTGTGGAATCCATGGCCGACGGACTCCATGTCCATAATGATCCTGCCGGTGTTCTCACAAACAATCCGCCTTTCGATCTGCAGATGTTCCATTTAAATAATTATCTCGGGCTTTCCCCGCGCCAGCCGGAAAATCATTTTTCTCCGGAGCTTCCGCTTGCCACCTACAGCCGCGGCATGGGCGCTCTCGGTCTTCCGGGGGATCTCTCTTCCCAGTCCCGCTTCGCCCGCGTGGCATTCACCCGCGCGAACTCGATCTCCGGTGACAGCGAAGAAGAAAGCGTCAGCCAGTTCTTCCATATCTTAGGCTCTGTGGACCAGCAGCGCGGCTGCTGTGAGGTTGCAGAAGGAAAATATGAGATCACGATCTACACCTCCTGCTGCAGTGCCGAGACCGGAATCTACTACTATACGACCTACGAAAACCACCAGGTCACCGCGGTGGATATGAAAAAAGAAGCGCTTGATTCCGATGCCTTGATCCGCTACCCGATGATCTTAAAAGGCGAGATCCGAAGACAAAATTGACGGAAACGTCTGAACGGTTCCGTTACAATAAATTCAAAATATATTTTCAGGAGGAATTTCCCATGAATCCCTATGCTCTGATCGATCTGCACTGCGACACACTCACAGACTGTATCCATAAGGGGCTGACCCCGGACACGCTTGATGATCCGGGTCGTGTCCTCTCCCTGTCCTCACTTCCGTCCGATGTTCACTGGGCACAGTTTTATGCCATCTTCATCCCGGATCAGCACCGTGGACAGGCCGCCATCGATTACTACGAAACAAACCGTGACAATTTTAACCGCCAGATGGAAAAATTTCATGACCGCATCTCCCCCTGCCGTTCCATTTCCGATATGCATGCTGCATGGGAGGCAGGAAAGACGGCCGCTTTTCTGACCATCGAGGGCGGAGCAGCTCTCGCCGGTGATATCACCCGCGTAAAAAAGCTGGCAGATGACGGAGTCCGCTGCATGACGCTCACCTGGAACGGCGAAAATGAGCTCGGTTCCGGCCACACCACCACTCACGGAATGACAGATTTCGGACGGCAGGCAGTCCATGAAATGGAAGACCGCGGGATCCTCGTTGATGTCTCCCATTTAAACGACACCGGCTACGCCGACCTCTTTGAGACCGCCCGCCGCCCGTTCGTTGCGACCCACTCCAACGCACGCTCCATCTGTTCCCACAAGCGGAACCTGACGGATGACATGATCCGCGAGATGGTCCGCCGGAACTGCCTCATTGGTCTGAACTATTATACAGGCTTTATCACCAATGACGAGAATTACGACGACCCGGAAAACTTTTACCGTCATATCGAACACTTTTTTGAGCTCGGCGCATACGAAAATCTTGCTCTCGGCTCTGACTTTGACGGCGCACACCTTCCTACATATCTGAATAGCCCGGCAAAATCCGCAGCACTCTACGAATATTTCCTGGAAAAGGGAATGTCGAAGGAGCTGGCGGAGGGCATCATGTTCCGGAACGCAGAAGAATTTTTCAGAAAAAATCTGTAATTTCCATCCGTCTGCCCGCAAATGCGCACCATCGGCACGTTAATGCCTTTTGTGTAGCAGGGAATTCCCCGAAATGTTACAAAAAAAGGGCGTGTGAAAAATGAAGCTTTATTCTTCACACGCTCTTCGCATCCGATCCTGTTCCGTTTCAGGATCATTTTTTTAATTTTTTCAAGGCTCCCTCAATTCCGCCTTCTACCAGAATTCAGGCATCCGAAAAGCAGTCCAGATCCTTTGCCTTCATCCCATTGCTGACCCAGTCCAGAAACAGACCGACAAATACTCTGGAATACGCCCTGCAGATAAAGTTCTGCTTCTCAACCGACATATTCGCGATTCCCGGATTGCTGTGCAGAAGGTCTGTCTCCGGATATCACATAGCTCTACGATCTCCCGCACGGTAATATCGTCGATCGCCTTCTTTGCCAATAACGTCGTCAATGCCGTCGAAATTTCTACCTTTGTCCGATCCTTCATCGCTTTTCCTCCCCCATTGATACGAAAAAATTCATTCCGGAACGACTCCATCGATAGAATCTGTCAGAAAAAATGACCGTCCTATTTCACATAATGAATCCTGCTCTGATCGAACCGATCCTGCTGGGTCCGCTCCTCATCCGGGTAACCGAGAGCAAAGATGCCGAAGGCATGCTGTCCCGCCGGGATTCCGACGATCTTCTCTACATCCTTCATCCGTTCCTCTCTCGGAGCTACGCCGAGCCATACGCCGCCAAGTCCAATCTCATCCGCTGCAAGCCACAGATTTTCCATCATGATGCTCATATCGATCTGTGCAAATTCCGGCAGATCGCATTCCTCACGGTATGCAGTCACGATCGCCACCGGTGCTTTTCCTGCCGGGGCGGAGAACGGGCTGGACTCTCCGAGCTGTTTTAAGACTTCACGGTTTTCTACTACATAAAACTCCCACGGCTGCTGATTCTTCGCGGACGGCGCTGACATCGCTGCCTCCAGAATATAGCCGATATCTTCATTTGATACAGCCTCATCTTTAAATTTACGAATACTTACACGGTGAAATAAATCTGCCATTTTTAAACCCCATTTTCTTTCTTGATATATTATAATTCTCAAAAACTTTGCTATTCCCGGACAGCTAAACTGAAGACCGTTATAGCCAGCTATTTTCCGGAAAAAATTCCCATATTTATATTTTTTACTGCAATTTCTTGATCTCCAGCGGAAAACTTACATCCTCGGAATCCATATATACAACGCCAATCTTCGCTCCGCTGTCTCCGCCCAGAGCATCCTCATCCATCGGACAGCCATCCTTCATGAACCCCATCTCAGTTCCATCCGCTGTCACCATCATAAACGTGCTCATCGCATTGGCCGTCGTCGTTCCCTCTGCGTATGCGATCGTCCAGTCATCATCTCCCGGTGCCGCGATCACCATATTGACTTTCTCCAGATCCATATTGTCATGGATCTCGACACCGATATATCCGATCACAACAAGACTGTCATCCGCGATCTCGGTCTCCACGTCACCGATATTCCCGGTCGTGATCACATATTCTCCACCGTCATCTGCTTTGAGCGTAAACGTTCCTTTTTCGTCATTCGTCCCCGTCACGATTCCCTGAAGCAGGTGATAATCCGCAAGCCTCTCATCGTCCTGCGCCGCTGTTCCACTGGTTTCCGAAGACTCACTCTCCGCCATCCCTGTTTCGGTTGACTCAGCCACTGTCTCTGCTGCCGCAGTTGTCTCCGCCGGTTCTGCCTTCTGGCATCCGGCCACCAAAGCTGCGCTCATTGCTACTGCTGTCATGTACAAATACGTCTTTCTCATAGCTGTCTCCTCTCTGTAAGCCGCATTTCATTATAGCATATTTCTTATATCTTATCAATCAGACTGCTGACACACACATGGACCACGCACATCAGCTTTTCTGTGCCATTATCATACCACATCCGGACAGAGGAAAATCCTAAATTTCTATTAAAAAAATGGCTCTTTCCTCAAAAAACACAGCCACATAATTCTTAGATAGAATACTGTGGCTGTGCCGTTTCTTATAAAATATAGATTTTTCTTCGTTCTTTAAACGCATTCATCAATAACGAACAGTCAAAACCGACAATAAAAAGATTTACTCCCATATTATGCAGTTCCTCAATTCGTTCCTTTGATTCTACATATAGTGTTGGAGCTTTTCCATAGCTAATTGCTGTTCGGACAATATATTCCTCCGCTTCTTTTACCCGCGGATTCTTTGTGTCTCCCGGAATTCCCAATGCCTGAGAGAGATCTGCTTTTCCAGAAGAAACCATATCCACTCCAGGAATCTCCAGAATCCTTTCAAGGTTGTCAAGTCCTTGTCGACTCTCGATCTGGACGATCGTATGCATCCAGTTATTAGCGTTTGCAATATAGTTTTCTCTGGAATAACCGCCAAAACGTATTCCATCTGTAAATGCATACATTCCACGTCTTCCCAACGGATCAAACTTTGTCTGCTCTACGATTTTTTCCGCATCACTTTTTGTCTGTACATCTGGAAACATAACTGCCGACGGTTCCAACGCCAGAATCGGATCAAGATTTTCTCTCGATCCTACACGGATCTGAAGCGGAAAATCCAGAAGTCTTGCCATACGAAACATTTCCGCCAACGTCTGAGGCGAAAAGTTCACATGCTCCGCGTCAAGTCTGCCAAAGTCATATCCTGCACATTTCGCCATCTCTATGATCTGTGGGTCCTGCATTGTAATATAAATACCATAACTCGGAATATTTTTTTTACTGAGTTCTAAAAGATTTTTCATAGTCCTTCCTTTTTATAAAGTCTTCAAATATTCTTCCAATGCAATACATGCCTCTCGATATGCTGGAACTCCGCCAAGACTCATTGCCGTTGCAAGTACCATAAATATCTCCTCTTTTGTGGCACCATACTTTTCTACTGCCGTCTGCGCGTGAGTTTTTACTGCCGGTGCCGAGCGGAGTACACATGCCATTCCAAGAACCATTAATTCCCGGTATTTTTTCGGAATGATTTCCCCCTCATTTGCCATAGATGTAAATTTTAAGTATGCGCTCCGCATTTCTGGACTCATTTCATCCATTAATTCCCAATGATATGCCAACATATATAATTCCTCCCTGTTAATTTTTCTGCTTTTTAGCAGTCATCCAGCCAATTACTATCACTCCCACCAGACCAGCAATACCGATTACATCTGTAATCGTCTCCGGAATCAACATTGCTACTGCACAAACAATTGCTATAATTCTTACCGGCATTTTTAATGGTGCAAAAATATATCCCTGTGTTCCGATCGCACAAAGGAATGTTCCTAATAATGTCGTTGCGCATACCTGAAGGATCTGTCCCATATTTCCAACCATTAACAGCGCTGGATTATACACAAATACAAACGGGATAAAGAATACCGGAAGTGCAAGAATACATGATGTAATTCCAACCTTCATTGGGCTGCACTTTGCAATTCCTGCCCCTACGAATGCTGCGATTGCAACCGGCGGCGTAATTGCTGAAATAATACCAAAATAAAATACAAACATATGTGCTGCAATCGGAAGTACTCCGAATTCGATCATCGCCGGTGCAACTAATGCAGCGAGAAGAAGATAACATGCAACCGTCGGCATTCCCATTCCAAGAATCAGGGATGCAACAGCCGCCAGAACACATAGCAGCATCAGACTGTTTCCTGCCATATTCACAATATAAGAAGAAAGAGTAATTCCCAAACCTGTTGCATTGAAAATTCCTACGATCAGTCCCGCAGATGCACATACAACTGAGATCGGAACAATTGCTTTTCCACTGAATACAAGAGCTTCCCACATTTTTTTGGGAGTGATTCTTGTATCCTTGTTCAGCCAGGAAAGAACAATGATCGCAAATGTGCTGACTAAAGCTGACCAATGGGCAGACTTATTGAATACAGCTACTAAAACAAATAAAAGTACGATAGGAAACAGCAGATAGCCACTCTTAAACAGAAGATCCCTTAACGGAGGCAGATTCGGGTCCTTATCTACACCTTTAATTCCTTTTCTCCGGCTATATAAATCTACCGAAATAAATATGGATAGATAAAATACTGCTGCAGGAATGATCGCTGCTTTCATGATCTCTACATACGGCTTGCTCAGCATCTCCGCAATAATAAACGCTGCAGCACCCA